>JADEYI010001309.1_pt1 | contig 19722 bp, 25 predicted proteins | sample 8542331 | NCBI WGS metagenome assembly JADEYI01 (sample SAMN16510988, study PRJNA670497) | mine drainage metagenome | isolation source: biofilm near Copperflume 1 | place: Germany: Marsberg coppermine Kilianstollen | collected 2018-02
CTGGTCCAGAGATTGACGGTACGAATAACCAACAGTATAATTACTTCTACAGCCAGAGTATTCCCGACTCTATACTCCTTCGAAGTGCTATCAAGGTTGGTCGCCCTCCATTATCGAGATGAGCGCATGATCGGAGCTTCGCATCCGGTCGAGCCTATCAACAACGCTGAGACCTGCGACGAAGAGTTACCTATGAGTAGCATCGTTAGCCTCACAACAACGAACAAGCGAATAGGAGAAATCTATGAAGGTGGCAGTCTCAGGTAAAGGCGGCTCGGGCAAAACAACCCTCTCGGCCACACTCGCACGCCTTTTTGCGCGGCGCGGATTCACCGTGCTGGCGATAGATGGCGATCCTAATCCGAACCTCGGTGTAGCTCTCGGCGTGCCTCAGCAGAGCTTGGCCTCTCTTCACGCACTCCCACGCACAATTCTAGAGGAACGTACCGACACCACAGGCACGAAGCAGCTAACTCTGACTCAGCCCATGAGCGACGTTACTTCGGAGCATGGTGTGGTGGCCCCCGACAACGTTACGCTGCTCCTCACAGCTCAGGTTGACCACCCCGGCGCCGGGTGACTCTGCGGAGCTCATGCCACCGTGCGTGGTATGCTCAGCCAGCTTATGGAGCAGGCAGACCAGCTGACCATCGTTGATATGGAAGCTTCCATTGAGCACATGAGCCGTGGAACGGTTCGCCATACCGATGTTATGCTTATAGTCACCGAGCCATATTACCGCTCACTTGAAACCACCGGACGCACCGCTACTCTGGCGCAAGGGCTGGGTATCAAGCAGATTTATGTTGTGGCTAACAAAGTGCGTGGCCCTCAGGATGAAGCGGCTATCCGCCGCTACTGCGCCGAGCGCGACCTTGAGATCATAGCCGTGCTTCCCTTCGATGACGATGTGCGCCAGGCCGACAACGCCGGCACACCGGTCCTGGACCGCAAGCCTCAACCTGCTTACGTCGAGTTGGTCGGAAAAGTGGCCGGCAGGTTGCTACAGGAGTCTCCCTCAGCGATTACCCGTGACTGACCGTTGGCTTTGGTGCTACCACCCGATTGCAACGGTGGCAGAATATATGCTACAAGTCAGATACGAGGATACTGGGAGCATGGGGCAACCCTGGGAAAGGCTAGTTGAAAGGAGCATTCAATGCCGGAACAGGTAACAACGCCCGCTTCACCCCTCATTGAGGCCGACGTCGAGAAGCGAGTAGGCGCTGTGGACTGGTTGAGCTCCAGCGCCGAGCGCGAATTGAGGAAGATACCGGGAGAAGAACGTACAGGCGCTCTGCTGGGGCCGGTGAAGGTAGCGCACGCTTACTGGCTGGCGGGGATGAGCTGCGACGGCTGTACGGTAGCGGTAACAGGTGCTACTGCCCCAAGCGTCGAGGACTTGCTGATTGGCCGCCTGCCGGGTGTGCCACGCGTTGTGCTACACCACCCGGTGACCTCCGTCGAATCGGGCGAAGCGTTCATGCATAACTACGAGCTTGCGGCTGAAGGCAAGCTCAACGCGCCATACGTTGTCATATACGAAGGATCAATCGCCAACGAAAGCCTTGCCTCGGAAACAGGCGGATACTGGTGCGGTATGGGGGTCGAAACGGTCAATGGGCAGAACAAGCCCATTCCCACCTCGGAATGGCTAAGGCGACTGGCTCCGGGCGCTGCGGCAGTCTTCGCCATTGGCACCTGCGCTACATGGGGAGGGATACCTGCGGCTTACGGCAACCCCACCGGCGCGATGAGCGTGATGGACTTTCTGGGCGCAGACTACATCAGCGCTCTTGGCCTTCCTGTCATCAACGTGCCCGGTTGCTCACCCGTAGGCGACAACTTCACGGAAACTGTCAATGCTGTTTTGCTTTTCCTCAACGGGCTGGGTCCACTTCCTGAGTTCGACGAATTAGGCCGCCCCGCGTGGCTCTTCAAGGAAACTGTGCACCAGCAGTGCGTGCGCGGCGGTTTCTATGAGGAAGGCACGTTCGCACATGAATATGGCGATAAGGAGTGCCTGGTAGAGATCGGCTGCTGGGGGCCGGTTGTGCAGTGCAACATCACCAAGCGGGGCGCTATTAACCACGTTGGCGGCTGCATGAACACCGGCGGCGTCTGCATTGGCTGCACCATGCCGGGCTTCCCGGACCGGTTCGCGCCTTTCTACAAGCGGTCGCCCGGCTCGACGCTATCATCCACTAGCTCGCGAGCTACAGGGTCGTTTGTTCGCCCGCTCCGCCGCTTGACGATGCAGTTCCAGAACCGTGAGACGCAATGGGACAAGGGGGGGAACGTGCCGAGCGGCTGGGGCCACGTCAACGAGCCTGGGCCTCTCAAAAAGGTCACGCATTTCTTCTATGAGAAGCTCCAGCAGTTTGACACCGAGACGCCTGGGCGCACTCACCCATACGAGGAGTATCGGGATGGCTACAAGGCGCCGGGAACTCGCCCTGGGCAAAGCGGCGCGCCCCCTGTGCATGAGGGGCTGCAACCAATGCACCCTAAACCAGGACCGGAAAAGTAAGCTGTGCGTGGCGGGTGATTGATAGCCAATCAGCTCGATCCTTCTGCTATGCATGACTATTACTATTACAGTGTGGTTGCGGAGGCGGCATGACCAAAAAGAAGTTTGTGGGCAAGTGGTATCTGGGAATGGGAATAGCGGGCGTGGTTGTGGGCGTTGTAGCGGCACTTTTGCTCACAATCATAGGGGTGGCCCGCAGCATCCTCAACAACGCTACAGACGCGCTTGGCGTGGCGAAGGAGATCGTGCATAACACACAGCCGATCTGGGAGTTAGAGAAGACTAACGCCGTCGCGATCCAGCTACTGGAAGGCGCCAGGGCAATTGAGCAGCACGCTACCGAGATAGCCGATACGCTCGAAGCACCCAAGCCTGTCGTCTGATTATATTCCGGTGTCACAAATGGCGGGCGTATCGGCTCTGTACAGCCTTTGAAACAAAGGGAGCGGTCTTTTATGAAAGATAAAGAGAAACGCGCCATGGATAGCACAATCGCCTTATATTGGCGTATTACAGTGGCGCTGGGAGCAGTGGTAGTCGGGGTTGTAGCCCTCTTGCTCACTATATTGACCCGCACAGCAGAGCAGATCGACGACGGAGCGGCTGAAGTGTGGACTGTAGGCAAGCTGATCGCCAACAACACCGTTCATATACCACTGCTGGCTCGTACGAACCAGGTTGCTGCCGATATACTGACAGCGAGCGAGGGGATAGCGAGCGCCACCGCGCGCATTCAATCCACAGTCACCGGGGAGCCTAAGGCCTGACAAAGCCGGAGGCTCTACAGGCCCAAAAGTGATAGGCTTGATAAGATTCAGATCAACAGGAGCTATAAAATGCGCGTCCGGCTTACTCTCGTTTCGGCCCTGGAGGTACTTGCCTTCGCGGGCGCCCTGCTCTTCTTTTTGGGTAGGATAGTTTCCGCGCTGGAGAGCATAGGCGGCTCGGCCAACAGCTACCTGGCGCGACTTGGCTACGGCGTTCGTGCCATTGCCAAGGAGACCAGCTACCTCGCGCCCCAGGTAACTCAACTCAACGAAGGGTTGACAACGCTGGCAGGCAATCTGGGCGTGGTAGATGACCATCTCACTTCGGTCGCACAGGCGCTGTCGAAAGGGAAGGGGGGTGCGTTGTGAACCGTGCTATTGCTGCTATCTGGTGGGGTATGCTGATTGCTACTGTTGCGGCTGTAGTGCCTGCCGCAGTGACCCTACTGTCACGAGCGCTCGATGCCGCTCGTAATATCGAGCGTTATACAGCAGAGGCGCTCGACGGAGGCGTCAATATCGCCAGCAATACAGCTAATGTAGTAGCTCTCAAGGATACGATCTCGGTCGCCACAGGATTGCTGGCGGCAGCAGGATCGCTAGAGGGGCACACCTCTGCAATTGCATCGGCGCTGGCCCCGACGACAGGTACGGGCGTCAAGTCTGGTAACGGCACAGGAAATGGTACCGGGAACGCGGGGGAGGTCCAACTGTGAAGAGATTATTGACCCGGCTGACACTGCTCGTAACCACAGCTGTTGTGGGTGTGGTTGCCTTCTACCTGGTGCAGATCGCGGTGGCCCTGGTGCGAGCCAACAGTAATCTGGCGAAACTCGCCGGTGGCCTGGAGGCAATCCGCGACAACGCGGCGCCCCTGGCCGAGGACCTTACCACTATTAACGGCGCCGCCGTCGCCTTGCGCGATGGACTGACCGCAGTAGACGGAAATCTGGTGAAAGTAATCCACGCGGTCCGTGGCTAGCCTTTGTACTCTTTATCACAGGCGTAAGATAGGAGAGCTTAATGTGCTTCAAGAATCTGCCGATAGAATTCGATGAAAAGGGCAAGGCTTTTCTCAAAGAAGGAGTGCGCGACCCCTATTCCTACCAGACGCGCTCCCTTGACGAACAGGCCGACCGGATCAAAGACCTCCTGGAGCGCAACGGCCACATCAAGTCGGTCAACTTCGACCCTGTGACAAGAGTTGCGGGCGCACTGGCGTTTCACAGCGTGGTCGATCTGAAAGAGCGCCGCGTGATCGAAACCAACTCTATGGCTACCCTCTTTCGTGGCTATGAAGTTATCCTCAAGGGGCGGGACCCGCGCGACGCTGCTTTTATTAGCAGCCGGGCGTGCGGCGTCTGCGGCGGCGTGCATTCCACCGTATCCGCGCTGTGTATGGAGATGGCCTTTCCTGTGACGCCGCCTCCCCTTGGCATCGCCTTGCGCAACTTGATGCTAGCCCTTGAGTTCTGGTACGACAACCCGCTGCACCTATTTCTGCTGGCCGGACCGGACTATTCGCAAGCTATAGTGCAGATGACCAACCCCGATGTGTGGGAGAAGGCGGTACGCACCCCCGCGCCCCACGCCGATGTTCACGGTTACAAGATGATATGCGACATCATGGCCGACCTCAACCCACTGACGGGCGCGCTCTACCTGGCGGGGCTTGCCATGACACGTACCGCACGCGAGGCATATGTGCTGATCGGGGCCAAGTATCCACACCCGGAGACGGTGATACCGGGTGGTATGAGCACAACGGTGAGCCTCTCGGTTTTCAACGAGGTATTTACCCGCCTGCGGCAACTCTTCGACTACTGCAAGAAGACAGCAGGCATATGGGACGACATTGTTGATTTCTTTTACGATGCGAATCCGGAGTACAAGAAGGTGGGCGCAAGGCCTGCCAACATGATAGACACAGGCATGTGGGACGATCCCTTTTCTTATGATGGCGTCTACGCCAACTGTAACGAGTGGGGCGAGCGTCGCTGGGCTACCCCTGGGGTTATCGTGGATGGGGAGTTGGTTACTACCAAGCTTCAGGCGCTAAATATTGGGCTGGAAGAGTTTGTCGAGCATTCCTATTACGAGAACTGGGATACTCCGCGCTTCCAGACCGACCCTGCGGGCAACCCGATCAGCCCTTATCACATGTGGAACAAGGAGACGAAGCCTCGCCCCGCAGGCCAGAACTGGCGCGAAAAGTACTCCTGGTCCACAGCGCCGCGTTGGGATCGCAAGGTGATGGAAGCAGAGTGTGCGGCGCGCCTATGGAACACGGCAGCGGGTGGTGTAATGCCTCACAACCGGTTTATAGAGCCTACAGGCAGGAGCCTGAAAATGCACGTGCCGGAGAGCACACTTCCCGCCATGGACCTGGAATGGCATATACCGGACGTGTGGAACGCCTTTGAGCGCAACCGGGGCCGCGCGTACCACCTGGTCATGACAACAGTTGTGGCTCTCGACAACTGGATGGTTTGCATGGACTTGCTGAAGCAGGGTAAAACCAGGGTACATACGCCTTTTGAGACGCCGCGCAAAGGGATGCAGATCGGGGTGGGCTTCTGGGGAGCCGGACGGGGCTTCCTGAGCCATCACGCTACTATTGACAACGGGGCGTTAAGCAACTATCAAATACTGACGCCCTCCACCTTCAACGCCAGCCCAAAAGACCCCTGGGGCAACCCTGGCCCTTACGAAGAGGCCGTGCTTAACACGCCGATCCTGGAGCAGTTCTCCAGCGATGCGGAGTACAAGGGTATAGACATACTGCGTACCATACGCAGCTTTGACCCTTGCATGCCCTGCACCACACATGTTCACGTAAGTGGTTCGGATCGGGTAATCACAAGAGAAGTTAACACCTGTGCGTGTGGTATAGATGAGTGAGGAAAAGCACGTCCTGATCGGCGGCGTGGGGCATCCTTATCTGCGTGACATCTCGGTGGGTCCCACGCTGGTGCCGGTGCTGAAGGAGATGGAGTGGACGGCAGGGGTGGAGATCTACGACATCCACTTTGGGCCAATCCACGCTGTGCAGTGGCTTGAGGAGAAGCCAGGCTACTATAAGCGGGTTGTCTTCCTGTCGGGCGTAGCGCGGGGGCGCAAAGCTGGGGCCGTCTACCTGTACAGGTGGGACGGGGCGCTCCCGGAGGCTGACGAAATACAGCAGAGGATATGTGAGGCGGTAACAGGCATTATCGGGCTAGACAACTTGCTCATCATAGGCGGCTATTTCCGTGTCTGGCCTGCCGAAGTGGCCGTAGTAGAAGTGGAGCCTTGCGAAGAAGAATTTGGTGCCGCGTTCAGCGACCGCGTAGAAGCTGCTCTTCCCGTGGTTATTTCAGCGGTGCGCAGGGGAGCGCTTCAACCTTTGGACGATCTACCAACCAGCCCTTTTGCGAGCCGGTATACGGGCGACGGGGTGGATGAGGCGGTAAAAGAGGCTCTGAGCGGTACCGTGGAGGCACAGGGATGACGATGCGAGAGCCTGGGAGTGGGAGGGGGGCAGGCGGTGGCGATGAGCAGGAGAGCAAACCGTTGCTCGCCGACATATTCTGGCGTGACGAGATTCTGCAGGTGATGTACTGGTATCAAGGCGAGGGTTTCGGAGCCGAGATAACTGCTCGCGACTTGCAGACCTTCCTCAGCATTGATGAGCAATCCCTCGTAGCGCACCTGGAGCGGATGGCCGCCGACGGGTACCTGGAGAGGAGAGGCGCACTCTTTGGTAGTGCACGAGAGAGCGATGCTCCCGCGCCGCGCTATTCTTTTACAGAGTACGGTGCGAGAGAGGGTGCGCGACGCTTCGCTGACGAGTTCGCGGAGATCACCAAGCAGGCCCATGGCGACTGCCCTCCTGACTGCCCTATCTGCAAAGACCTACCGCCTGAAGATTGCGTTCATTGCCATAGCATAGCGTCGGAGGAAGCGGCTTACAGAGTTTGATGGGCGCAACTCGTCCCGGTGGTCCATTGCGTAAGGTAAGTGAGTACATCTATGGAAGAGAGCACGACAGACATTACCCTCGAGGAGAGCCTTCAGCAAATCGCTCTGCGACTAGACAACCTGGTGCAGGACTTCGAGCAACACCCGAACGAGGAAGTGCGCCAGAAAGCTCTGGAGATGCTGAGCCTCATTGACGCCCTGCACCGAGACGGTATCTATCGCCTTGTGGAGGTAGTGTGGACGGGGAGTCCTACCCTGCTTGCGAAAGCGCTTGAGGACCCCTCGATCAATGTGCTGCTTCAACTCTACGACCTGGCACCGGGAGAACCGGAGCCGAGGGAGCAAGCGGAGGTCGCACTGGGGCGGGTGCGCCCATATATAGAGTCTCACGGCGGTGTAGTAGAGGTGCTGGACGTGGTGGAGGGGGTGGTGCATCTGCGGCTCAGTGGCGCGTGCCAGGGGTGCGCAGGCTCTGCAATGACCCTCAAGCGCGGTATTGAAACTGCTTTGCAAGAGGGTTTTCCAGGCTTTCAGGGGATCGAAGTGCATGAACCTGCGGAAGTGCCCAAGCCCAAGCTCCCAGCTAACTTTATTCCGCTGCAACAAGTGAGCGCAACAGGGCGAACGTTGAACCGCCCTGTCTTTACCTCCGTCGCACGGGTGGAGAGTATGACGCCTGGTTCGCTCAAAGAGGTGGACGTAGAGGGCAAGCGGATTCTGCTGTGCAATGTGGGTGGCGAGGTTTACGCATACGGCAATGAATGCCCTGGCTCGAACCTGCCGCTCCATGAAGGTATGCTCAAGGGCACGGTGCTTGTTTGCCCCTGGCATAATTGCGCCTACGACGCACGCACAGGCCGCCGTGTTGACAACGGCACCGGCAGATTACAGGTGATCCCCGTAGCTGTGCGCGGTGGCGAAATCCAACTGGCTCTCAATGTCGAGCCTGTGGCGTTAGGTTAGTCCGAATTGCAGCCCGACCCACAGCTGAAAGCGCAAGCCTCGCAAGTCGGCGGCAGACGTGTTCTGGTGGTTGGCGTGGGTAATGTGCTTCAGGGCGATGATGGATTCGGCGTTGAAGTGGCTCAGCGGCTGGCGCGGCGCACAGACTTGCCGCCGGGGGTCACCGTATTGGAGGTAGGCATAGGTGGTATGAGCATGGTGCAGGAGTTGTTCGCGGGCTACGATGCCCTGATTGTTGTGGACGCTGTAGACCGGGGCGGCGAGCCGGGCACAACCTATTTGCTGGAAGCTGAGGTGCCCGATCTCACCGATATGGCTCTCGAGCAGCAGCAGGACCTCATGGCCGATATACACCTGGCGACGCCATCGCGTGCTTTCGTCCTTGCAAGGGGCCTGCGCGTGCTTCCTCCACTGGTCTATATACTTGGCTGCCAGCCCCAGCCTATTGACGATATGAGGATCGGCCTCAGTGAGCCGGTGCAGCAAGCGGTTGAGCCTGGCGTCGAGCGCCTGGTTCGCGAGATCCGCCGCCTTGCCGCTCTACCTGTTTCAGCGGTAAGCGAATAGCAGATCAGGAGAGAGTTATGGAAGCGTACGACGATGCCACCTTCTTCACGCTGGGAGTTGGCGCTACGGCAGAAGCCGGTTTAGCTACTCTAACGCCCCTGATTGAATATTATGAGCGTGAGATGGGAGAGCTTCCTGGTCGCCTGATGATGGCTGCCTCTTTTCTGGAGGATATAAAGCTGATGGATAGGTGGAACTCTGAATCGCCGGAGGCCCAGGCCGCAGTCGAGCAGGCAAAGGCGCTGGTGGTATCGGTCATGGTGCGTTTGCTGCACGCCCAGCAGGAGTGTAGTTGCGCCCTGGAGAGTGATGGGGACGCTGGGGGCGCGGAACAGAAGAAAGAGAGGATGTGATAGGTGGATGTCGGGGCTTACTCTGTATTCGAGGCTATAAGGCTCGCCAGGACAGAGCGGGGGTTGACCCAGGGTGAACTCGCGGCACGCGTGGGGGTCAGCCAGAGCACTATCTCGTTCTGGGAAAACGGCACCGAAACGCCCACGGTGGAACATCTGATCGTCCTTGCTTTAGAGCTACCACGGGTCGTAGAGAGCTTCGATGGACGAGAGCGCGAGTTGTTGCAGCGCGTTTTGCGCCTGGAACGCTCGCTTTTCGATGGCCGCTGCGCTTGCGCGGGCTGTTCATGTGGTGGAGATGGTGGCGCCTCTTAGTGATGCTCCACAAGCTGGAGTAGAGCGCGGATGCGCAGGTTTTTCGCGTCACCTTCGAAAAACGAAGGGGCTGTAAGGTATTCTGGAGGGTATAATGAGATTGGCTGTAACAGGAAAAGGTGGTGTCGGCAAAACAACTATCGCCGCTACACTCTCACGCATAATGGCAAGAGGGGATGAGCGTGTGTTGGCGCTCGATGCGGATTCTAACCCTAATCTTGCCCTTGCCCTGGGACTTTCCCGCGAGCAAGCTGAGGGGGTGGCGGCGGTCCCTCCGGGGCTGACCGAGTGGCGAGAGGATGCCGGTGGCAAGGCTTATGTCTATCTGCACCAACCGGTCCATCAGCTTATCGCTGATTACGGTGCGCAAGCGCCGGACGGAGTACAGCTGCTTGTAATGGGTAAAGTCTTGCGGGCAAGTATCGGTTGCCGGTGCGAAGCGCACGCGGTGGCGCGAGCTATAACTGATCATCTGCTATCGGGCGCCGGTACAGTAGATGTGGCTGATGTTACAGTGCTCGACATGGAGGCCGGGCTTGAGCACCTGGGGCGTGCCACCGTGGAGCATGTTGATCTACTGCTGATTGTGGTTGAGCCATACTATAGGGCGCTCGAGGCGGGCGCTCGTATCCGTGATCTCGCGCTCCAGCTCGACCTACCAGGGATCGTAGTGGCGGCGAACCGTATCCGCACGCCTGACGACCTGAAAGCTGTAACGCAGTACTGCAAAGATCATGACCTGGACCTTGTCGCAACCATCCCCTACGATGAAGGGGTGCTTGCGGCGGAACAGCAGGGCCTTGCACCGATTGATTTTGCCCCTGAGAGTCCAGCCATAGAGGCTATCAACGCCCTGGCACAAGCGTTGAAGCAGAGGGCAGGCTAGCCGCTACTGGGCCTTGCAAGTGAGGCTCGTATCTTTTCGGTGGCGATATTAGTTGGCTAATACAGGTGCCCGTAAGCTATGCAGACAACAGGAGGAGCGCCTATGGGGTGTGAGATATGTGGAATATCCCGAGATGGAGCAGTGGCTTGAAAACCATAAAAACCGGAGATAAAACCCTATAGCGCGCGAGGTGCGCGTCCTTCAGTAAACAGGAGGTGCTGCATGGCAGCCTTGAAGCAACTACAACGAGTTGGAAGTTACACACTTTCTGATGCCGTAGTGATTTTGGCGCTCGGCATGCTGGGCGGGCTTATCAACGTCACGATCTCTTCTTTCACGCATAACCATTTCGTACTCTGGGGAGCGATGGTGCCGTACGGCGCCTTCTTTACGATTGCCCCGGTAATAGCGATGCTGCTCGTGCGCAAAATGGGGGTGGCTCTCGCCACCGCGATTGTATATAGCATTGCGCAGACGCTAGTCAGGTCAGACCCAAGCTATCTCTTTTTTGGTTTCCTGGAGGGTTTGGGGGCTGAAGTGGTTTTCGCCCTCTTCCGCTACCGCCGCTTTGACGCGCTGAGCGCGTTTTTGGTAGGCGGAATCGGCGCAAAGACGCTCGGCAATCTCTGGACCATGTTGGCCCCTGCAAGCACCATCAATAGCGGGCAGATGCGGATGATGGGGGGTATGAGCAACATGCAGACCGTGCAGTACGCCCCCTGGCAAACATTCGTGGGTGGGGAGATACTTGCGCTGGTGGTCATTGGCGCATTGAGCGGACTGGTCGGTTGGGCGCTCGCCAGGTTGATCGAGCGCACAGAGTTGATGGAGCGCCTGCGCGCTCGCCTTGATAGCGCGCCGATACAATCGCCGCAGATGCCCGGCTAAAGGTTTCGAGTTACGATTGGCGGATGACCTTCCTGAGCACTTCGCCTTAGCGCCTTCCAGGAGGTTATACGCCAATCGCCAGCCAAAAGAGATAGAAGGAGCATGATGGACGAAAGGATCCAGAAGGTCCGGGATTTTCACGGGCATCTATGCGGAGGCCTGACGATGGGGGTGAGGGCCGCGGAAATTGCCCTGCGCGAAATCGGCCCTCACTCGGAGGATGAAGAGGTCGTGGCGATTGTCGAAACCGACATGTGCGCTGTAGACGCGATCCAGATGCTAACGGGATGCACATTCGGCAAAGGCAACCTGATACACCGTGATTACGGCAAGAACGCTTACACATTTATACGCCGCGCCGACGGCAAAGCAGTGCGTATAATCACCCGCCCTGACGCCTGGGGGGAGGATAACCCTGAACGCGCAGCCCTTTTTCAGAAGGTGAGGGTGGGAGCAGCTAACGAAGCCGAGCAACGCCGGTACTGGGAGCTTCAGGAGGAGCGCGCCCTCTCAATCATGAGCGTACCGGAGGAGCAACTCTTCGAGGTCAGGGAGGTATTAGCAGAAGCGCCAAGGCAAGCCCGAATGCACCGGTCTGTGCAATGCGATAAATGTGGGGAGATGGCAATGGAAACGCGCATCCGCCGCTTCGACGACCAGAACTTGTGCATCCCATGTTTCGAGCAGGAGGAGTCACGATAAAACTCACGCCGGACGGTGACACTCAATCTCTCTTCGCACCATCATGCGCAGGTCGCCCGCCCTTACATGCGACGGCCGTTGGAATATAAATCTTAATTCACCAAAGGAGAAGCTAAAAGATGGTCAGGTCCACACCAAAGTGGCTATCTGTGTTCACCGCTCTCGTGCTCATGTCGGCTATCCTCCCCGCAAGTGGTGGCAGCATTAGCTACGCGCAAAACGACAGCCGGACCTTCCCGGAAACGGGCAAAACGGTCAAAGGCAAGTTCCTCACCTACTGGAACGAGCATGGCGCTCTTGCGCAGCAAGGCTTCCCCATCTCCGATGAGATGCAGGAGAAGTCGGACACCGACGGCAAAACATACACGGTGCAGTACTTTGAGCGTGCCGTGTTCGAGTTGCACCCTGAGAACCAGCCTCCTTACGACGTGCTGCTCTCATTACTTGGCGTCTTCAGCTTGAAGAGCCGGTATCCCGCCGGAGTACCGGGCGAGCAAGCCAGCACGGATAATCCACTTAAGTTTGATAAGACCAACAAGGTCGTTGGCGGCAAGTTCCGCCAATACTGGGAAAAGAATGGAGGGCTGGCTCAACAAGGTTATCCTCTCACTAATGAGTTTCAGGAAGTAAGCGCCACAGATGGCAAAACATACACGGTGCAGTACTTTGAGCGTGCCGTGTTCGAGTTGCACCCCGAAAATGCGGGTAAGCCGAGCGAGGTGCTCCTATCACTGCTGGGCAGGTTCCAATACGATAAGAAGTATCCGGCGGTTCCGCCCAAGCGTGGAGGCACTGTAGTCGTGGCGATGAGCGCAGACCCTGGTGCTCTGAACCCGGCAATCACCACATCGGGCAACACTCACTTCGTAGCTGACCAGGTTTATAACGGGCTGGTAGGGTTGGATGAACAACTCAACCCCATACCTGAGTTGGCCGCAAGTTGGAACATCAGCGCGGACGGAAAAGTGTACACATTTCAGCTACAGCCGAACGTGAAGTGGCACGACGGGCAGCCTTTTACCTCGGACGATGTTAAGTTCACTTTCGAGCAAGCGCTCCTAAAGTACCATTCACGCACAAAAGCGGCGCTCGCGCCGGTCCTCGATACGATTGAAACTCCCGCACCGCTCACCGTCGTTTTCCGCTTCAAGCAGCCTTACGGCCCATTCTTGCAGCGGCTCGACGTGGTAGAGGCACCTATCATTCCGAAGCATATTTACGAGGGAAAGGACGTGCAGAACGACCCCGCCAACCTCCGACCGATAGGCACGGGGCCGTTCAAGTTTGTAGAGTATGTAAAGGGCGACCATGTGACGCTGGAGCGCAACCCCGACTACTTCAAGGCTGGCCTCCCTTACCTGGACAAGGCTGTCTTCTCTATCATCCCGAACGCCACCACAGCGGCGCAGGCGCTTGAGCAGGGAGAGGTAGACTACCTGAGCAGTGTGCAAGGCTCTGACCTGTCCAGATTGCAACAGAACTCCTCAATCACTCTCGTAACGGGCTACGGCGGTTCCGGTGGCTCGATTTGTCAGGACACCCTGGTCCCCAACCTCACCAAAGCGCCGTTCAACAAGCTGGAGGTGCGCCAGGCGTTCTACAGCGCGCTAAACCGCCAGTTCATCCTGGACCGCGTCTACTTCGATCAGGGCACTCTATCTACCGGACCTATTAGCCGCCTGATGGGGTGGGCTTACACACCCAACGTGCGCACCTACCCGTTTGATGTCAACGCTGCCAACCAATTGCTTGATAAAGCAGGCTACCCGCGTGGGGCTGATGGCAATCGTTTCACAATAACTTTTACGCACGCCTCTTCCTTCGACAAGCTGAGTGACGCGATGCGCGATCAACTCAATCAAGTCGGCATCAATCTCCAATCCGAGAGTCTGGACTTCAACGCCGCGGTGGACAAGGTTTTTGTCAAAAAGAACTTCGATCTGGGCATCGCCTCCTACTGCAACGGCACTGATCCTGAGATCGGAGTGCGGCGCGCCTACGTCTCCAGCAATATCGGGCCTATCGCCTTCTCGAATGGCGCCGGATATAAGAACACGCAAGTTGACCAGCTTTTTGACCAGGCTGCTGCCCTCACCGACCGCAGCCAGCGCGCGGCCATCTATGCCCAGCTCCAGAAGATCATAACCGATGACTTACCGTACTTCTGGCTCGTAGATTCGCAAGGCTTCCGGGCTTACCGCTCAACCTTCAAGGGCTTCCTCGTCTCCAAAGGAAACTTCCTTGAGCAGGCGTGGTTTACCGGGGGAAGCCAATGAGAGCAGGGGGGCCTGCTTTAGGCTCCTATCTACTGAGGCGTTTGCTGCAAGCTGTGCCTTTGCTGATAGGGGTGCTGGTAATTACCTTTACGCTGATCCACCTGGCCCCAGGCGACCCGGTGTACATCCTCGCCGGCGACGGCGGGGATGCAGCCTACTATGCCCAGATGCATGCCTACTACGGGCTGGACCGTTCTCTGCCGGAGCAGTTTGTGCGCTACATCGGGGCGATGCTGCGTGGCGACTTTGGCTACTCGTTCAGCTACCAGCAACCCGTTTACGCCGTGATCTTGAGCCGTCTACCGGCAACGCTCCTTCTCATGGTCACGGCGCTGGCAATCTCCACGATAATAGGGTTGGCGCTGGGGGTGCTTGGGGCAAGGCACCCCCACACAGCCCTCGATCACGGCATCCTGGCAGTCGTCCTCGCCGCCTACTCCATGCCGGTTTTCTGGCTGGGGCAGCTGCTGGTCATTGTCTTCGCGGTTTGGCTCAAGTTGTTGCCCGTCCAGGGGATGGTATCAGCGCGAGGTGACTACTCGGGGGTGGCCTACCTGATCGATCTGCTACAACACCTGGTGTTACCCGCCGTTACCCTGGGCTTGTTGCAGCTTGCGGTAACTGCGCGCCTTACACGTACGAGCGTGCGCGAAGCGCTCACCGAGGACTTCGTTCGCACAGCGCGCGCCAAAGGTCTGCCTGAGCGCAGGGTGCTCTTCGGCCACGCGCTGCGCAACGCCCTGCTGCCTGTTGTGACCGTGCTGGGTGGTCAGCTTGGCGTGATGCTCACAGGCGCCGCGCTCACCGAGACGATCTTTGCCTGGCCGGGGCTGGGGCGGCTGCTGCTCGATGCCTCGCTCAACCGGGACTATCCGTTGTTGATGGCGATCTTCATCCTCGTGGCGGTCACTGTGGTAACAGCCAACCTGCTTACCGATCTTGCATACGCTCTGCTCGACCCGAGAGTGAGGTATAACTGAGGTGGCGGCAGGAGAGAGGAGTGGCAAAGGCGATCTGACCGATCTACATGCCGGCATCTGTAGGGAAGTGAGCAGGCTGCGCTCCATACCGAGAGCGCGGCAGCACAAACGGCGACAGGGCTTCTGGTGGCGCTTCGTCAAACAGCCTGCGGCTGTAACCGGGTTGGGGCTTTTGATGGCGCTTGTGCTGGTGGCGCTCGCGGCTGATAGCATCACAGCCTATGGCCCGTTCGCCACCTCGAACGATGCCCTCCTCTCACCTTCCTGGACGCATCTCTTCGGGACGGACGACCTGGGCCGTGACGTATTCAGTGGTGTTGTACATGGAGCGCGAGTATCGCTGCTGGTGGGGTTTGTTGCTGCATTTATGGCGACTGTAATCGGGGTAGCAGTAGGGGGTGTTGCGGGCTTCGTGGGTGGGTTCGTTGATGATGCTCTTATGCGGCTTACAGAGCTCTTCCAGGTGGTGCCTCGCTTCTTCCTGGCGCTGATGGTGGTCGCCATATTCGGCAGCAGCATCTGGTTGATAGTGCTCTTGCTGGGCGTAACTTACTGGCCGGGCACCGCGCGGTTACTGCGCTCACAGGTGCTAACGTTGCGCTCACGCGACTACGTGCTGGCCGCCCGCGTGGTCGGAGCGAGGGAAAGCCGGATACTCCTGCGCCATGTCTTGCCCGGCGCGCTGCCCGTAGTAGTGACCCAGGCAGCGCTACAGGTGGGGGGCGCGATCCTGACTGAAGCAAGTCTCAGCTTCCTTGGCCTGGGAGACCGCAATGTGATGAGCTGGGGTGCTATACTCAATGATGCTCAGCAGTTCGTGCGCCAGGCATGGTGGATCTCGACCTTTGCCGGGCTTGCAATCACTTTGACTGTCTTGAGCCTTAATCTGGTTGCAGATGGACTGAACGAAGCCTGGGACCCTCGTTTATCAGGGCGATGAGCTACCGGCGCACCGGCGGGGCCATTCAAAAGTGGAGCACGAATATAGGCTTAGTGGCTACCTCAACAGCTACAACTCCACCCGCCCCGCCCCACCAGGAATACAGGAATATAGAAAGCTCCATAGCTACACTAGCTACATTAGGCCACCCTTGAACTCTTGCTCAGGGTGCGTAGACAGCGGGTGCAAATCTTGACGCGCTGATACTCTCCGGCAACCATGATGCGCTTGGCCTGAATATTCGGCACCCAGCGCCGCGCCGTCCTGTTCTTTGCGTGGCTAACATTATGGCCGTAGCTTGGCTTTTTGCCGCATACCTCACACATTACCATCTATTCCCATTCCTTCCGTGCCCTTTACGAAATCAGGCTTTTCGAGTATATTAATCGCTAGGATGGCGGCATTTGCCGCACAGCGAATTATCATACCACATCTACTGCCCTTTAGCAAGGTTTCCGATGACCTCTAGACACCGCCGCGAGCAGCGCAACTTCAATCTCGACGCGCCTATGCACTCGCCCAACGGACGTAGCGCCCCTCCTGATTGGAGTGAGGATAGCGTGCCGCCCGACGCGCCAAGCGATGCATCGGGCGGCACGCAGGGCGATGCTGTTGGCAAAATAGAGGTGTCACCACGGGCGATCTCGCACCTCGCCAGTCGTGCGGCTCAGAGTTGCTACGGGGTGGTGGGTTTGGCGTCCAAGCATGCAAAGCCAGGCTGGGCCGAATTGCTACGGCGCGAAGATGAGCATAAGGGCGTAGAGATAGCTTTTTCTGCCGAGCACGTAGTTGTGGACCTCTATGTTGTAATAGAGTATGGTACACGTATTTCCGAAGTTGCCCGAAATGTCATGAGCAGTGTTAAGTTTGCCGTGGAGTCGGCGCTTGGCGTTTCGTCGGTGCAAGTCAACGTCAACGTGCAGGGGATACGTGTAAGCTCCAAACCGTGAGCGGCTGGCTATGAGCGCTAATGCCTGTCTCCCCACCTGAAGTGCTCATAGCTAACGCTCACCACACTTAGAAGGTATAGCCCGCGCATATGAGGATAACTCAGCAGACCAACAATGCACCTCAGAACAAAGATCTCGCCATTCACCGACATCTGCCCACCGGCCCTGACGAGCTGTGGGGCGGGCAGGAGCTTAAGCGGGCGCTTACCGCTGCCTCCGTGTGGCTCGCCCGCAACTCAGAAGCGCTAAACGCCCTCAACGTTTTTCCAGTGCCTGATGGGGATACAGGCACGAATATGGCGCTGACAATGCAAGCTGCTATAAAGCAAGTTGCCGATTCGCCGAGCCATTCGGCTGCCGAAATAGCTCAGGGCATCTCGCATGGGGCGCTAATGGGGGCGCGGGGCAACTCAGGCGTGATACTTTCACAGATCTGGCGGGGCTTCGCTGAGGGTATCGCGGGCAAGGAAAGCATTTCGGCGCGCGACTTTGCCGGTGGGTTTGCGGCTGCCACAGCTACCGCTTACCGGGCTGTGGTTAAGCCTGTGGAGGGCACCATCCTTACCGTTATAAAGGAGATGGGCGAAGGCGCTGTTATGGCGGCAAGTACTCTGAACGCCTACGGCTATGTGCTCTCCGAAACCACGAAGGCGGCAAAGGACTCGGTGGCGCGAACACCGATGCTGCTAGATAAGCTGCGCGACGCAGGTGTGGTGGATGCGGGGGGGCAAGGTCTCTACATATTGATGGATGGTATTCGCCGCTATGCCGAAGGCGAGGAAGTTGAAGTAATGGAGACCGATGGCGCATCAGGGCCATTGCTCTCGAGCGAAAGAGCGCAGGTGCATATTGCGCGCGGTGAATATGGATATTGCACCAACTTTCTGCTCGTGGGCTCAGGCTGGGATTTCGATGAGGTGCGTGCACGCGTCGCTTCTCTGGGCGACTCGGCGGTGATTGTGGGCGATGACCATATCGTGAAGGTTCACATCCATACCGAGACGCCGGGTACAGTGCTCAATTATGCTTGCACTCTGGGCAATCTCAGGCAAATAAACATCGCCAATATGCAGGACCAGCACGAGGATTTTCTGCAGATGCATGCTGATAACGCCTCGCACGTGGGAAGCGCAACAGAGGGTGGTGTGCAGGCCTCTGGGCGCAGCGTTGCTTCGGCGGTAGCTCCGAGCCGTATAGCGGTGTTGGCTGTGGCCTCCGGTGCGGGACTTGTGAAGGCTTTTCGTAGCATGGGGGCGACGGGCATTATAGAAGGTGGGCAGAGCATGAACCCCAGCACCGAGCAGATGCTCAAGTTGATCGAAAGCGTGCCGCAAAACGAGGTTATATTGCTCCCGAACAATAACAATATACTTATGGCGGCGCAGCAGACCAGGAGCCTCACCAAAAAGCATGTGGCTGTTGTGCCTACCGAGACCATCCCGCAGGGTATGGCCGCACTGATTGCCCTCAACTATGACGCTTCACTCGGTGATAATGTAAAAGCGATGCAGGGCGCTGCCTCACAGGTGGAGACGGCTGAGATAACGCGGGCGGTGCGCGACGCTAAAGTGAGCGATGTCGCCGTAAAGAGAGGTGACATAATAGGACTACTCAATAACACCCTGGCGACGACCGGGAAAGACCGTGATGAGGTCGCGTGGGACCTGCTGGAGCGCATGAGCGCGGCGGATCGTGAGATAATTACTATCTACTGGGGCGGCGACGTGCCGGAGGAAGAGGCCAGCCTCTTCAGGGACCGGGTTCAAGAGCGTTATCCTGATGCTGGGGTTGAATTGGTTAGCGGCGGCCAACCTTTCTACGATTATATAATCTCCGCAGAATAACTTCCCGCCTTCGGCGGAATCATGAGTTATGAATTGTCCTCTGCCAGGTCATCTGGCAGTTTCCCGCTAACTCGCAACTTATAATTCATAATTTTCCTACTATGACACGTATAAGAGTAGTAACCGATAGCACATGTGACATACCGGACGCACTGCTGCGGCAGTTTGACGTTACGGTAGCGCCACTTTCTGCGCAAGTTGGCCCGAACGTCTACCAGGACAAGGGCGACCTGAGCGCCGAACAGTTTTTGAGGCGAAGGGGGTCAATCTCGCCTCAGGTCCATGCACCTTCTATAGAGGAGCTTAGCCGCCTTTACCGTTGGATGCGTGAGAGTTGTGATGGGATAGTCTCTATCCACGCTTCTTCCAAATTGAGCGATACTTTTGCCAATGCTTCTATCGCACGCGAGGCGTTTGGGCCGATAGGGCAGGGCGGGCCCTTTCCTGTGGTGGTTATCGACTCGCTCTCTATCGGCATGGGACTAGGCTGGGTGGTGCTCGCTGTGGCTCGTGCTGCTCTTAACGGGGTTGATTTACAGAGGCTAGGCGGGCTCGCTACTCGCCTGTCGGGACTGACCCATGTTGCCTTCTTTACCGACCAGTCGGACGGCCTGTTCAGGAACCCCAATGCTACTCGCCTTTCAAGCCAGTGGGATAGCCTGGCTACCCAGAAGCCTCTGTTCCACCTGGATGAGGGGCAACTGGCGGTTTATGAGCACACCCGCACAAGAGCCAAGGCGCGTGATGCTCTCTATAACTTTGTTGAGGACTTCACCAAGATAGGTGAGCTTGCTGTCTTCC
>JADEYI010001310.1_pt1 | contig 19691 bp, 17 predicted proteins | sample 8542331 | NCBI WGS metagenome assembly JADEYI01 (sample SAMN16510988, study PRJNA670497) | mine drainage metagenome | isolation source: biofilm near Copperflume 1 | place: Germany: Marsberg coppermine Kilianstollen | collected 2018-02
CGCGTGGACCGACCACCAGCCCTCCTGCCGGTTTGCGGACACCGAGCAGCGTCGCGTTGTGCGCACCGTGGACCAGTTCGCCGGCGGTCTTGCCCGCCAGACCGTTTGTAATTGTGGCCTCGAATTCGGCCAGTACCAGGTCTCCTGAGCGGCCGGAGGCGAGTGTGTCCATGAAGTCGGCAGCGAGCGGCTGCAAAGCGCTGAGCACCATTCGCCGCCCGCCCATGCTATAGAGCGATAGGACGCGGTCGGCTCCAGCCATGCGTAGCTTTGACTCGTTGTGTGGAAAGGCCACGCGCGCAACCACGAAGCAGCCGGGATTGACCGCCTTCGCGGTAAGCGTGATGTAGGTGTTCCCCGCGTCGCTATCGGCAGCGGCCAGCAGGCAGCGAGCGCGACTCAGGTTCGCCTGCGTGAGGACCTGCTCGTCCGCGGCATCGCCAACCAGGACCATGTAGCCAAACGCCCGGGCGCGGGCCGCCTGTTCGGGGTTGGACTCGATCACGACGAACGGCGCGTTGCGCTCACGGAGTTCGCGGGCAATTTCCTGTCCCACGCGGCCGAAGCCACAGAGGACATAATGGCCGGAGAGCTCTGCGATTTGCATCGACATCTTCCTTTCATAGAAGCGGCTGCGAATGTCGCCCTCGAGCACCTGTGCGAAGGCCAGCGTAACGGTGTAGAGCATCGTCCCCACGCCCACGAGGATGAGCACGATCGTGAACACCTTTTCAGCCGTGTTAAACGGCTTCACCTCGCGGAACCCGACCGTGCTGACAGTGGTCACCGTCTGGTAGAGCGCGTCGATGAAACTGAGGTGGGCGATGGTCATATAACCTGCCGTACCGGCAGCGAGCACGAGTGCGAGCAGCGCAAGCGCCGCCCGCAATCGGACGGAGAGGATATCGAGTAGCGTTCCACGAGCCATGAGCGAGCGATTATAGTCTCCGTGGCTGGATAGACGTTCTGTCAGGTCCATGCAGTGAGGTGACCGAAGATGCCCGAAACGGCCGCAAGCGGGTGGGAGATTCACTACGAGACACTTGGCGACCCGGCGGCACGCCCGTTGCTCATGACTCTCGGTCTGTCCCACCGGCTGGCGCACTGGGGCAAGCTGCCGCGGCTCCTGGCTGTTCGACTCTTCGTGGTGATGTTCGATTGCCGGGGCATGGGCCAGAGTGAACGCCGCGACGAGCCTTACACCGTTGAAGACGAGATGGCCGACCTCGATGCTGTGCTGGATGCCGCCGGGATCGAAGCGGCCCACATCTATGGACGTTCGCGCGGCGGGATGCTTGCCCAGGAATTCGCGCTCAGCCGCCCGCAGCGGACGCTCTCACTCATCCTCAGCGGCACGAGCCACCGCGGGCCCGGGAGCGTTGGGTCGACGGAGCGCGTCACCCGCGCCATGCAAATCACGCCGGACATGACCCGCGAGCAGATCTTCGCCGCACAGGACGAGGCGATGGCCGCTCCCGGCTGGCGCGAGCGTGACCCCGAGGCGTTCGCCTACTGCCTGGCAACCGACCTCGAAGCCCCGCCCCGCCGCTTCGCCGTGCAACGGCAGCAGGGGGCGATTGAATCGTGGAGCAGTTTCGGCCGGTTGGACCGCATCCGCTGCCCCACGCTCGTGCTGTGTGGCGCGGACGACCCGATGGTGCCAATCGAGAACAGCCGCCAGATCGCCGCGGCGATCCCCGGCGCTCAACTCGCAGCGATAGCCCGCTGCGGGCATCTGCCCATGCTCGAGCAGCCGGAGGAGGTTGCGCGGCTCGTGTTCGGTTTCCTGGGCCAGTGAATGCTCGCGGGTGCAGGCGGAGGAGCAAGGGCCGCGCTCGCGGAGAGTCGCGACCCTTCACCCCGTGGCTCCGCCAGTCATCCGCACTTGTTATAGAAGCAGTTGTGGCAGATGAGACAACCTTCGGCGTAATAGAGCACCGAGCCACACTCGGGGCAGCCCACGCCGCTCGCGACCGCGTCGCTGTGCTTAGTGGCGTTGACGTTGGGGTTGGTGCTCACAGCTATCTGGTCGGCCGGGATCAGCGCTGGCTGGGCCCCTGAAAAGCCGGTATCGAACTTGAGCTCCAGCCACCGGAAAACGTAGTCGACGATGCTCGTGGCGATCGGGATCTGCTTGTTGCTCGTCGGGCCGCTGGGTTCGAAACGCGTGTTCCGAAGCTTACTGGCGAGTTCGCTGAGGGGCACCCCGTATTGAAGGGCATAGCTGGTGAGCATGGCGACGGTGTCCATCAGGCCGCTGACGGTGGACCCCTGCTTGTTGACGTTGATGAACACTTCGCCGGGGGTGCCGTCGGCGAATAGTCCGACGGTCATATAGCCTTCCTGTTCGCCGACGCGGAATTTGTGCGTGATCGCCTGTCGCTCGTCGGGGAGCCGCCGGCGGACGGGGCCGCCGTGCTTTGCGAGCAGCTCCTCCGCTGCCGCCACGGCCGACTGCGCATCGGCGGGCGATTCCTTGTGATAGAGCACCTGCTCGTTGCGCGAGCCGTCGCGGTAGTACGAGATTGACTTGAGGTCCTCGTCATAGGCGAGCATGTAGAGCCGCTTCACATCCTCGTCGGTGTGCGTCGAGGGTGCATTCGCCGTCTTGGAGATCGAGGAGTCGTTGTAGCGTTGGGCCGCGGCCTGCACATAGACGTGGTCTTCGGGCGAGACGTCGTTGGAGCCGACCAGCCATTCCGGCCGGTTGCCGCTCGTATACATGTCTGCCCATTCGGACGTCATGCTGTATTCGCCGGTGCGGTCGCTGCGCAGGTAGTCGAAGTCGAAGTACGGTTCAATGCCGCTGTTCACGCCGCCGAGGAGCGAGGTTGTGCCGGTCGGTGCCTGGGTGAGCAGGTAGCAGTTGCGGATGCCGTGCTCGGCGATGGCCTGCTGAATATCGCCGGGCAGGCGGCGGATGAACGGCCGCTGGAGGTATTCGGCGCTGAATTCCGGGAACGCGCCGCGCTCCTTTGCAAGTTCGACGCTGGCGCGATATGCCTCATCGCGCAGGGTGCAAAAGACGCTCTCCGTGAAGGCAATTGATTCCGGCGAACCGTAACGCAGCTTCTGCTTGAGCATGCAGTCGGCGAGGCCCATGACGCCGATGCCCATGCGCCGGATGCGCTGCTGGCTGTCGCGGCACTGATCGAGCGGATAGTGGCTGAGATCGACGACGTTGTCGTTGAAACGCACGGCAGAGGGGATGTAGGCCTTGAACTCTTCGTAGTCAAATCGCCACGTGCCTTCGAGGTCTTCGCGCATGAAGGCGTCGAGGTTGAAGGCGCCAAGCAGGCACGCGCCGTAGGGGCCCAGCGGTTGTTCGCCGCAGGGGTTCGTGGAGATCAGCGTCTCGAAGTAGCCCGAATTCGATTCCTTGTTCGCCCGGTCCATGAAGTAGATACCCGGTTCGGCGCTGCGCCAGGCTGCCTCACAGATTTCGTCCCAGATCTGGCGCGCTTTGACGGTCCGATAGATGCGTCCGCCGAACTTAAGCTCCCAGTCGGCGTCGGCTTTCACGGCCGCCATATAGGCGTCGGAGAGGCACACGGAGACGTTGCAGCCTTCGAGCACGCCCGGCGTCTCTTTCGCATGGATGAACTCGAAGACGTCCGGGTGGTCACAATCGAGCATGATCATGGCTGCGCCCCGGCGGGAGCCGCCCTGGATGATCACGGACTTGGAGATAAATGCGAATGGCTGGGCCCAGTTCACGGGACCCGAGCTGGTACCATTGACGCCTTTAACGGCGTCGCCACGCGGACGGAGTGAGGACATATTGATCCCGACGCCGCCGCCTTTGCTCTGGATCTCGACCCATTGGCGGAGCGAGTCCATGATGCCGTCGCGGCTGTCTTCAGGGCTGGGGAGCACGTAGCAATTTTGTGCGGTGACTTCGGTGCCAGAGCCCATGGCGGCCATGATCCTGCCACCAGGGATGTATTTGAAACCACCGAGGAGCTCATAGAAGCGTTCCCCCCAGAGCGCTGCTGAGCCCGGATCGTGGGCGGCCACGGCGGTGGCGACGCGGCGCCATGCTTCGTGGGGGAACTGCTCGCCATTGAAGGCGTAGCGGTCACGAAAAATCTTGAGCTGGATTTCGGAGTAAGTGCCGGGCATGGCGGCCGCCTCCTCGCGTTCGTAGAGCTGAGTCACTCTGGTGTCCCCCTTTCATGATACGCAGGCGGATGAAGGCCCACGGTGTGGTCTGGTGTGTGCTGGCCGCAACGCGCGTAGGCGGCGGCTCAAGGGCAGTGAGGATAGAACATCTGTTCGTGCCGGGCAAGGGGCCTCATAGGCGGCGTCCCATGAGGCCGCCTTCGGCCAGCTCGTCGTCGCGCGCAATGCCGGGGTCGCCGATGCGTGAGCGCGCGAGCACGAGCCCACGTCCGCCGCCCGCCGGTGGCTGGGACGGGCGAGCAAAGCGCGCCACGAGCGCTTCCGCGGCCTTCTGCGGGCCATCGCGGCGCACCATCGCGACAAGCTCAGCGGGGCGCAGGTCGCGGACGACGAGGAGATAGGCCTTCTCGGAGAGGACGAGGCCCGCGACATCTGCCTCACCGTCCGGTGTGGTGCGGATGGCTCCGTCCAGGTTCGCGGCGTGGAGTTCCCAGAGCTTCATAGGTCCGCTGTCCTAACTCACCGACTCGGCATAGTGGAGGCTCTGGGCATCCTGCAGGAGCCGTGGGCGTGGCTCCCCGCCAGGCTCTTCGAGCAGCGGCAATTGCAGCGTTCGCTCTTCGATGCTCGGTACCCGGCCCGCTTCCAGCGCTTCGACTGCTTCCTTCAACGACTCGATGTCCGTGAAGGCACGATAGACGGAGGCGAAGCGGATGTAGGCGATCTGGTCGAGCTTCCGGAGGGCATCCATCGCCAGTTCTCCCACAAATGGCGATGGCACCTCCGGCCGCCCGTCCGCTGCGATGCGTGCTTCAATGTCGGCGACGATGATTTCGAGCTGGGCGACAGAGACGTTGCGTTTGCTGCACGCCCGGCGGAGGCCGGCGAGCAGCTTTTCGCGATTGAAGTCTTCCCGGCGGCCGTCCTTCTTGATGACGAGCACCGTGGAGAGCTGGACGGCCTCGACGGTGGTGAAGCGCTCGCCACAGGCGATGCATTCGCGGCGGCGGCGGATCCCGTCGTCGTTGGCGCGGCTATCGGTCACCCTGGAATCGCGGTAGTGGCAGAAAGGACAGCGCATAACGCCTTTCCATAAGCTTTCGAGCAAGTTGCTTAGTCGCGTGAGCAGTTTCGCGGCTTGCGGCACTGTACCCCTATATCTTGTGGCGCGTCAAGGGCTTGCTACCAGATATTGTAGCGCGATTATGTGCGGCGGCTCGTAGGCCAGGGGATGGAGGCTGCTTAGCGTGCGAGGCGTGTGCTCCGTTGGGGCATGTAGAACGCGCAGGCATCGGTATCGGTCCACGGCGAAAGCACTCCGCTCCCGGGGTGGAGGCAGGTGCCGCGTCCGCCCTCCTGGTCTTCAACGAACTCACGGCAGCCAGCACACGTCTTCGGTGCCGGCTCGGGGGCCTCGGCGTGGTGCGAAGGGATGAGCGGGACCGGTCCCCGCGGGGATGGCGTGCGGAGCATCCATCCCGGGTCGTAGGCGAGCGCGTCGCCGTTGACATCCGGGTATTGGTTGGTCTTGCGGCCACGTTTGCGGTTTCTGCGATGGCCCATCTAGGAAGGGTATCCCTCGATGGCGGCGCTCGCCACCGAAAAGCCTGCGAGTTATTCCAGTACGATGGCCCAGCGGGAATCGCGTTCCACTTTCGCCCGGCGGAGCAGGCAGCCCGGCTTCAGTGTGCGACGGCTCGACGGCGAGGTCAGGTGACCAATGACCAACGGACTCTACCCGGAGATTGAGCCCCACGACCGGGGCGCTCTGGTAGTTGGCGACGGCAATGCGATGTACTGGGAGGTCTGCGGCAACCCGGCGGGCAAGCCCGTCGTCGTCTTGCACGGCGGACCCGGCTCCGGCTGCTCGCCATGGCACCGCCGCCTGTTCGACCCGGACGTCTACCGCGTCGTGCTGTTCGACCAGCGGGGCTGTGGCCGGAGCACGCCCCACGCCAGCAACCCTCGCACCGGCCTCGCGACCAATACCACCGTTCACCTCCTTGCCGACATCGAATTGCTGCGCGAGCGGCTGAAAATCGCTCGCTGGATGGTGGCCGGCGGCTCATGGGGAAGCACGCTCGCCCTCGCGTATGCCGAAGCACACCCGGAGCGTGTCACAGGGATGCTCCTCTGGGGTGTAACCACGGGACGGCGCGAGGAGTTTGACTGGCTCTTTCGCGGTGGCGTTGCGCGGTTCTTTCCCGGGCCATGGGAGCGGCTACGCGAGGCGGTACCGCCCGGCGCGGGGGACGGCGATCTCGTCGATGTCTACCACCGCCTGCTACACGACCCCGACCCCGCTGTGCGCCAGCGAGCAGCGTTCGAATGGTGCATGTGGGAATCTGCGACACCCGCCTGGCCGCCCGTGCACGGACTCGCCCCGAGGTTTCGCGACCCTGTCTTCGCCATGGCATTCGCCCGAATCGTCACTCACTACGTAAGCCATAACGCGTGGCTGGAGGATGTGAGCCTGCTGCGGGGCGCCGCCTCCCTGGCGGAGATCCCCGGTATCCTCGTCAATGGCCGATTCGACTTTCAGGCGCCCATCTCCAACGCCTGGGCACTCGAGCGGGCGTGGCCCGGAGCCGAACTCGTGGTGGTCGAGGATGCCGGCCACGCCGCGACGGAACCGGCTCTCACGGCGGAACTCCTGCGCGCGGCCCGCATCCTCGGGTCACGCGTATAGCCTCACCAGGAGGACTATCCCTCGTCTGCCATCACATCGGCCTGCGTGATGAGACGGCGGCGATCCTTGAACTTCGCCTTGAGGTAGTCCCGGTTCATGTTCGCGATGAAGTTGATGCTAATGCCCTTGGGGCAAACCGCTTCGCACTCGCCATAGTTGGTACAGCTGCCAAAGTACTGCTCCATCGTATCGACCATGGCGACCGTGCGTGCCCAGCGCTCCGGTTGGCCCTGGGGCAGGCTGTTGAGGTGCGCGAGCTTGGCGGATGTGAAGAGTTGGGCGGCGCCATTGGGGCAGGCTGCAACGCAGGCGCCGCAACCGATGCACTCCGCAGCGTCCATGGCAACGTCGGCGATAGCCTTGGGGATGAGTGTGAGGTTCGCGTCCTGGGCCCCGCCCGTTGGCGCGGTGATGTAGCCGCCAGCCTGGATGATGGCATCGAAGGGGCTGCGGTTCACGACGAGATCGCGGATAACGGGGAACGAGGCCGCACGCCATGGTTCAACGGTGATCGTATCGCCGTCTTTGAAGAAGCGCATGTGCAACTGGCAGGTGGTCGTAAGGCCATTGGGGCCGTGGGGGCGGCCGTTGATGACGACGCCGCACGCCCCACAGATACCTTCGCGGCAATCGTGGTCGAAGGCGATGGGCTCACGGTCCTTCGCCAGCAAATCCTCGTTGACGACGTCGAGCATTTCGAGGAACGACATGTCTTCGCTGATCCCGTTTGCCGTATAGGTTTCGAATCCACCGCGGTCGTCGGGTCCCTTCTGACGCCAGACCTTAAGAGTGAGTGAAAGGCTCACTTGTAGCTCCTTTGGGAGGGATGGGCGTATTCGAATTCGAGTTGCTCTTTGTGGAGCACAGCGTCCTTGCCCGCACCCTGATACTGCCAGGCGGCGACATGGGAGAAGTGCTCGTCGTCGCGCAGTGCTTCGCCGTCGGGCGTCTGGTGTTCCTCTCGGAAGTGGCCGCCGCAGGACTCTTCGCGGGCCAGTGCATCCTGGCACAGCAGTTCGCCCAGTTCGAAAAAGTCCGCGACGCGCCCGGCCTTTTCCAGCGATTGGTTCAGCGATTCACCATCGCCCAGCACCTTCAGGTCCTGCCAGAACTCCTCGCGCAGCTTTGAAATTTCGCTGCGCGCGTGGTTAAGGCCGTCGGCGGTGCGGCTCATGCCGCAGTACTCCCAGAGGGTGCGTCCCAGCTTGCGGTGATAGTAATCAACGCTGTTGGACCCTTTGATGTTCAGGAAGTCGCTGACGCGATCCCTGACGGAGGCTTCGGCCTCCTTGAAGGCGGGACTGGCGGTCGATGGCAAAGGCTCGCCGAGGCGGTTGCCAAGTTCACCACTGATCGTCGCCGGGAGGACGAAGTAGCCGTCCGAGAGGCCCTGCATGAGCGCACTGGCACCAAGGCGGTTAGCGCCGTGATCGGAGAAATTCGCTTCACCTGCGACGAACAAGCCCGGGATGTTGCTCATGAGGTTGTAGTCAACCCAGAGGCCGCCCATCGTGTAGTGCGGCGCCGGATAGATACGCATGGGCGTAGCATAGGGGTCTTCACCTGTGATCTTGGCGTACATATCGAAGAGGTTGCCATAACGTTCTTCGATCGTCCTGCGGCCGAGACGGGTCAGGGCATCCGTGAAGTCCAGGTAGACACCGTTGTGGAGCGGGCCGACGCCAAAACCTTCGTCCACCTGCTTCTTCGCGGCGCGGGAGGCGACGTCCCGCGGGACGAGGTTGGCGAATGCGGGGTAGCGACGCTCCAGGAAGTAGTCGCGCTCGGATTCCGGGACCTGGGCGGCGGTGCGGTTGTCGTTGGCCTTCGCATTCGACCACACACGGCCATCGTTACGGAGCGATTCGCTCATCAGTGTGAGCTTCGACTGATGGTCGCCCGCGACGGGGATACAGGTGGGATGGATCTGGGTGTAGCAGGGGTTCGCGAAATAGGCGCCCTTGCGGTGGGCTCGCCAGATGGCCGTCGCGTTGCACCCCTTCGCCCCGGTGGAGAGGTAGAAGACGTTGGTATAGCCGCCCGTTGCGAGGACAACGGCATGGGCCGCATGCGAACTGATAGCGCCCGTGACGAGGTCGCGCACGACGATGCCCACGGCGCGGCCGTTTTCGACGACGAGTTCGAGCATCTCCGTGCGTGGATACATCGTGACGGAGCCAAGCTCAATCTGGCGGGCGAGCGCCTGGTAGGCGCCCAGTTCCAGCTGCTGGCCCGTTTGGCCGCGCGCATAGAACGTGCGTGAGACCTGTGCACCACCGAACGAGCGATTGTCCAACAGACCGCCGTATTCGCGGGCGAAGGGCACGCCCTGCGCAACGCACTGGTCGATGATGTTCGTGCTGATCTGGGCGAGGCGATACACGTTAGCCTCGCGCGAGCGGTAGTCGCCGCCCTTTATGGTGTCGTAGAAGAGGCGATAGACGCTGTCGCCGTCGTTCTTGTAGTTCTTGGCCGCGTTGATGCCGCCCTGCGCAGCGATAGAGTGGGCACGCCGCGGGCTGTCCTGGAAGCAGAACGCCTCGACGTTGTATCCCATTTCTCCGAGCGTGGCTGCGGCGGCACCGCCTGCGAGGCCCGTGCCCACGACGATGATGCTGAATCGGCGCCGGTTCTGGGGCGCGACGAGCTTCATGTTGAACTTGTGCGAGTCCCACTTGTCTTCCAGTGGGCCATCCGGTGTGTGTGCGTCGAGCGTCATTCGCGAACTCCTCAAGAGACCACGCCGGTGAGAACGGCGATCGGGATGGAGATGTTGCCGATGACGATGACTGCGGCAAAGCCGATGGCAAAATAGCGGCGCCACAGGTTGAAACGCGGGTTGTTCCAGCCAAGCGACTGGAAGAGGCTCCAGGCGCCATGGAAAATGTGGATCCCGAGCAGCACGTTGGCCACGATATAGATGACGCTCACGGGCCAGCGGCCGCGCGAGAAGCTCTGAAGCAAGTTGTGGTAGGGCTGTCCGCTTTCGAAGCCGGGATGGACAACATGCCAGCCCCAGGTAATGTCCATCAGGTGGAAGATGACGAAGAGGCCGACGATGACGCCGCTCCAGCGCATCGTCCGTGCGGCGTAGTTTGCTGCGGCGTAGCTGCGACCGCCCTGATAAGGGATGGGACGGGCCTTGCGGTTCAACAACGTCAGCGTGTAGGCGGAATGGATATGGAATATGAAGGCCAGAATGAGGCCCACGCGGACGATCCAGAGGACCCCCGAGTTCGGGAAGATGGGCTCCGCGATGGTGCGGAGGTAGGCGCTGTAGGCGTTGAGGTGTGCGGCACCGGTGTAGATCTTGAGGTTCCCAAGCATGTGCACGAACACGAAGCCGAGGAGCACGATTCCGGTGACGGCCATCACCGACTTCTTCCCTACCGCCGAGCCGTAGTAGTCGGCGAGCCAAAAGCGCCGGCGGTTGCGCGCGCGGATAGCCGGCACCGAGCCGGCGCCCTGGCCCGGCTGAGAATCACTCGCCATCGAACACCCCCTCGCGGATGAGCCGTGCGCCTGCCCCACGTGCGCGAGTGCCTGGCACGGACGCCTTTCACGGCGTTCTGCTTGCTCCGCAGCCCCACGGAATCCTACGCGCGGAGGCTTTGTGCTTCAACGGACTCTCATCAATACGACTATAGAAGGTGGGCGATCTATCGATGAATCTTTCGGCTCCAGCGCAGCAAGCCGATGACGGACTTGGCATCGCAGATCGCCCCGCTTTCCACCGCTTCCAGCGCGGATGGCAGGGAGAGAGTCTCGACCTCGATGTCTTCGTCGTCGTCGCCGGGCAGGCGGCCCGGTTCCAGCGCGGTGCAGGCGAAAAGGTGGATGTATTCGGAGGTGTATCCGGGGGCGACGAAGAAGCCACCGAGTGCTTCGATCGTGCCGGGACGATACCCCACCTCTTCCTGGAGTTCGCGGGTGACCGCGGCGACCGGTGCTTCGCCCTTTTCCAGCGTGCCGGCCGGAAGCTCGAGCAGGCGGCGCCCGGCGGGATGGCGGTACTGCGTCACGAGCAGGATGTGGCCATCGTTAAGCACCGGGATCATGCAGACGGCTCCCGGATGGCGGATCGTCTCGCGCGCGGCCGTCACGCCACCGTCCATGGCGAGCGTGTCGCGTTCGACATTGAACAGCCGCCCGCGGTAGACGACTTCGGAGGAAAGCAAGCGAGGGAGATCAGACATTGGCAAAGGATAGGCTGGGGCGCGTACGCGAGCGAACGGCAAGCAATGCGAGTCAGCCGGCCGCTTTCCGGCCCCATACGACGCTACCGCGTTTGGTGAGCCATAGCGGGTAGTCAACTGCCCGCGCGGCCGCTTCGGCGACGTCTGGCGTGGCGCCGCGCGAGACGAGGTAGTTCCATGCAGCCTGGCGGTCGGGAAGGCGATACAGGAACATGTCCCATGAATCGACCCCGGCTACATCGAACAGGCGGCTGAGCAGGCCGGGAGCCGTCTCCGCGTCGAACGTTTCCGGTGGCTGAGGTGGGAGGAACGGGGCGAGCTCAGGTTCGTCGAAGCGGCTCGGCGCGCAGGCCGCGAAGAGCCCTCCCGGCCGTAGTACTCGAAAAGCCTCGCTGATAGGGACGAACGGGTCCGGAAAGTGATAGAGCATGTAGAGGGCGGCGACACCGCCAAACGTCTCGTCGCGAAACGGTGAACGTGTTGCCGCGCCCAACACCCGAGGTCCTGCACCACGGCGCAGGCGGCGGATGGCGGCGTCGAGGCCCACCCAGGACGCACCGCGCTCGTCGAGGAGTGCCCCGAGCGTCGTAGGCCCACAACCCATGTCCAGGATCGGCGACGTGCCGGCGGCGGCGAAGCGGTCCGCGACCATGGGGTGCACGTCGCGGTATTCGTCGCGCAGGATGGAATAGTCGAGCCCGTGCGCTTCAGTGCCGTGGCGGAAGACAACGTCGTTGTAGTCGAACGGTAGGGCAGTGGGTTCGGTCACTTGGTCCATCGTATTGTACTGACTGGGGGCGGTCATACCGCGGTATGCTATTGCCCGCGTGCTGGGCGCGTGCGCGATCGGACCGATGGACGAACGGCTCGCGCGCATGGCCGGTGAGGCCTGTGGCCGTTCACAAACGACGGACATCGCGGATGCGGTCGTCGTGGTGGGAGCAGCCGATGGAGGAGATGACAGCATTACGACCGATCTGCTCAACATTCGGCGGTTGACCGCAAGCGTTCCGCTGCGCGGCCGGGTGCTGGATTTCGACGCTCTGCGCCTGTAGCTGAATTCCCAGGGAAACCCGAGCCTGGCACTCCGCGTAGCATCGCGCGGCGTCAAGCGGTTCGCGAGCACGACTCGCCCACCCAGGTCAGTCCAGGTAATCCTTGAGCTTGCGGCTGCGGCTGGGGTGTCGGAGCTTGCGGAGGGCTTTCGCCTCGATCTGCCTTATTCGTTCGCGCGTGACGCCGAATTCGCGACCGACCTCTTCAAGCGTGCGGCTGCGGCCATCTTCGAGCCCGAAGCGGAGCTGCAGCACCCGGCGCTCGCGGCTCGTCAGGCTCGCAAGCACATCTTCGACCTGTTCGCGGAGGAGCTGCTGGCTCGCGGCCTCCGCGGGAGCGAGCGCCGTCGGGTCTTCGAGGAAGTCCCCGAGATGGCTGTCCTCTTCTTCGCCGATCGGCGTTTCGAGAGAGACGGGTTCCTGCGAGACCTTCTGGATCTCCCGGATGCGCTCGGGGGTGTAGGCGGCGGCCGTGTCTGGTTTGCCGCTCTCAGTCATGCCTCGGGCAATCTCTTCGCTGGTCGGTTCGCGTCCATATTCCTGGACGAGGCGGCGGCTCACACGGACAAGCTTGTTGATCGTCTCAACCATGTGCACCGGGATACGGATAGTGCGTGCCTGGTCTGCGATGGCGCGGGTGATTGCCTGCCTGATCCACCACGTGGCGTAGGTCGAGAACTTGTAGCCCTTGCGGTAGTCGAACTTCTCGACGGCACGGATGAGGCCGATGTTGCCCTCCTGGATGAGATCCAGGAGCGACATCCCGCGGCCGATGTACTTCTTCGCGACCGAAACAACGAGGCGCAGGTTAGCCTCGGTGAGGCGGCGCGTTGCCTTTTCACCGTTGCGCTTGATGGACTCGAAGTGGTACCGCAGTTTTTCTTCGAGCGGGGCGATTTTCTCGACCAGCCCTTCGGCGGGTGGCACAAGCTCGTCTTCGCCGCCTGCTTCGTCGCCCATCTGGGACACGAGGTCGGCGGTCAGAATATGCGTGACGGTAGAAAGTTGGACGATGCGCAGGTGGGCGTCGTCTTCAGCGATCTTGAGCTTGTTGACGACGTATTGGCGGAAGTTGAGGTCCATCTCGCCGTCAATGAGGCCGCGATACTGCGGGTCGGCGAGAACGTCCGAATACTTGAGATTCTTGAGTCTGGGCCCTTCCGGATTACGCCATCGAGGGGCGCGGCGCGGAATCTCGTTCCCATTCTCGTCGAGGATGGGGGCGAGACCGGCGGTGAACTTCTCGTAATCGTCGATGAAGCTCTTGGCGGCCTTGTAGACCGGGAGCAGGCCGGTCCACTGTTCGAGCAACGAGACGGCGATGCGGGCAGCGGACGGCGGGTGGCCGTAGGCTGCCACGTAGCCTTCTTCGATCGCCTGGATATGGAGGCCCTCTTCCATCTGGCGAGCGAGGTGTTTCTCATCATCCGCGGTAAGCAGGTATACCTTGCCGATTTCGCGAAGGTACATGCGGACCGGGTCATCGATCCCTTCGGACTCTTCAGCAAGCAGCGTAAGGCTTGCCACGTCCTCATCCTCGTCCTCGTCCTCATCGACTTCGGCCGTTGTCGCCGTCTCGTCGTCGTCTTCAGCCGCTACATCGACGCCATCTTCGTCGTCGGCATCGGCATCGAGGATATCGACGCTGGACAGCCGACTGAGCACGCCCCCGATGACAGCATCGTCGGCGGAAGGGGCGCGATCAGTCAGAACGTCATCTGTCATCGTGGGGGTGGGTACTCCTGGGCATGTGTGGGGGGTTGGATGGAGATCAGTTGCCGCTCAGGGCAAACTCCTCCTTTCCTATTGTAGCAAGAGGGACTCGCGTGTGGTAGTGGGTCAGTTTGGTTTAGTGTAAATTTTCGGCCGTTTCTTTACTTTCGTCGGCAGATTCCCACTGTTCCAGCATCTCTACTATCTCGTCGACCGTCCAAACATGGTCCGCCAGTCCAGCAGCCATCGCCGGGGTCCGGCCCTTGAGGGTCTGGTGAGGGCGAGCAAAGTTGTAGTAGTGGAAGTGTAGCGCCACGGCGTAGGCCAGGTTCTCGGCCTTCTTGCTGAAAGCGTTGGTCAACGGCGTAAAGCGGCGCATCCCCATGCGCATTGTCAGGTTCTGGCGCTCTACATAGGCCGTGTGGGTGTGAGCTTCTTCCGGCGAGCCGATGATGGCGCGTCGCTCGGCACCGATGCATTTCGTCGGGCTGTAGCGGCGGCGAGCCTCAATCTCAGCGTTCGGCTGGCCGTACCGCTTGATGAGTTGGCCGTAGTCGATGTCATTGCCGAACGCGCCATAGACAGCGTCCAGATAGGCCCCGTGGCCGTCTGTAGTGAGCTGCACGCGGTTAGCGAGCCGAGAGGCGATGTCATCCATGAACACCGCAGCGGCTTCATACGTGCGGTCACTGATTGAGTAGCTGACACAAAGCTTCGAATCGGCATCGATCGCGGTCCACGTCCAAACGTCGCCGTAGCCCCAAGTGTCTTTGTGCTGCGTCGGAACGTTCTTTGCCTTGCTGTAGACAAAGCTCCAGATTTCGTCCGCCTGGACGCGGCGGCAGTTGAGGTTGCGCACGTTTTCCCAGTGGTAGTCAGCGCATGCGGCCCTGACGTTCGCCAGCAGCTTGAGGACCGTTCCCTTCGCGACACCGGTTGTCCGGCACGTGGCACGGATAGACATGCCCTCCACCAACAGGCGGATGACTTCGGCGCGTTGATAGCTGCTCAGTCGGTTCATACTGTCCATTATGCTTGACCGCAGGTACATTTTCAATAGTTTGGATAGAGAGAATAACAAATCGGATCTAGCGTCGATCGATCCGTCATGCTACGCTGGAAACAGAAAGGGAGAGGCGCTGTAACACCTCTCCCTTTCGGAGCCGCCGGACCATTGGCCGCTCACCCTGTGCGTCCCGAATCGCGACTCAGGTTTCGACGTTCGTTCGTCGGCCTAAGGCAGTAGTGGGGTGCAGGGGCGGCCGGTATCAGCGGCTATCTTGTCCTCACCTTGCATGGGGGCACCTCCCTTCGGTACGGGACGCCCGGCGATGGACTTTGGCAGTACAGTTCGCCGGGCATCCTGGAGGTTCAGCGGGCTTATACCACTCGTCGACCTGAGCAGATTATCGATCCGCGCGTAGACCAGATGCAATGGTCTACGATGGCTGGAACAGATCTTTTTGCGCAGGTGGCCCCTTATGTCGCAACTGACCTTCGACGCGGCGCGCGGTGGATTTGAATCCGCTAGCATGCCGCCCATGCCCAAGCCTGACTTCAACGACGCTGAAACGCTCGCCACCCTACGAGAGGCGCAGCGCACGCTTGAGATTCGAAAGAGGCATCTGGAGAATCAGTTAACGACTGTTAAAGGCATCCTGGACCAACTGGATCACCTAATCGGTGACATGGTGGAACCGCAACGAACGGGTCGAAAGCCGGGACCAACTTCCGTTATCAAGCCCATCATCATCAACATTCTCAAGGCGGCGAATGGAGCACCCGTTCATGCCGACACGATCATGGAAGGGGTTCGCGCTGAAGGCATCGCGCTCAGTGAGAAAGACCCGAAAGCAACAATCGTGACGGCGCTGCTGCGGATGCACCGCAACCGAATGGCACACGGCGAAACCGAGGGTGTCGAAAAGCTCGGCGGTAATCGATTCAGGTGGATTGCGGCGGCGGAAGGTCCGGCTTCTTCCAACGAGCCGCAGCAGCCGCCCGCGCTATTTCCCGCCGGGCTTCTGGCGTTAGCTTCTCAGCGCGAGCGCGCCCGCCCTTAAGACCGCCCTTCCGCCCAAGGGCAACGGCGGCGGGATCGCGTTTGTCCTCGATCTCCGGCTCGCCCTCTGTCGCAGCCTGGACGATGGCAGCGGCAAGGCTGTTGATGTCCACGCGGCGCTTAGGCCTGCTTGAGCGGTCTGGCATGGGCTAAGTGTATCACGGAGTGTCCCCGCGCTTGAACGGCCAGCGCGTCTGTGCTCCGTAGGTATCTCGCCGCCGCTCCCCGACAGTAATCGTCAGCAGCTCGGCCGTTCATAACTAGCAACCACCACGCAGCGACAGCCGCTCCAAACGTGGAGAGACCAACCGCCCTCTGCAATGGCGGCTTCCTCGACGTTACCGAAGCGAACTCGCCCGGGTCAAGCATTATGTCCAAATTGGCCCACTACCGCGCGTGTCAATGGCCGCTCCGCTGGCTCACCGGTCCGGTAGGTGGATTGCTGAGCGCACGCACGGCACAATGGCCCGGTGACCTATCGCGTCGGCATCATCAACGTTACCGGGTTCGCTGGGATGGAGGCGGCGCGTCTGCTTTGGAATCACCCTGGCGCGCGCGTCGCCGCCGTCACGGGCCGTTCGCTCGCCGGCCAGAAACTCGGCGAAGCGTTCCCCCACCTCGCCGTCTATGGCGACTTCCCCATCACTGCTGAATTGGAAGGCAGCGTCGACATTGTCTTCTCGGCGCTGCCGACGGCCGCGAGCGCGGAAGCCTGCGCGCCGCTCGTCCGGGCCGGTATCCGGGTCATCGATATCGCCGCCGACTTCCGGCTCAAGGATGCTGCCGCCTTCCAAGAGTGGATGGGTCAGGCACACCCCGCGCCCGACCTGCTCGCGGATGCCGTCTATGGCCTACCTGAGCTCAATCGCGACGCTATCGCCGACGCTCACCTCGTCGCGAACCCGGGGTGTTATCCCGCAACGGCGATCCTCGCGCTCGCGCCTGCAGTCGCGGCCGGGCTGGTGCTCTCCCAGATCGTGGTGGATGCGAAGTCGGGCATTTCGGGTGCTGGTCGTGGCAGCGGCGGCAGCTTCGGCTACAGCGAAGTGAATGAGGACGTCTCGGCCTACAAGATAGCGCGTCACAACCATCAGCCGGAGATTGCCCAGGAGCTCGGCAATCTGCGCGGGGGCGCCGTGCCGAAGGTGACCTTTGTGCCACACCTTGTGCCGATGACGCGCGGCATCCATGCGACCTGCTACGCGCCGTTGGTGCGGGACATCTCCCAGGCAGAGGTGACCGCCATCTACACCGATTTCTACCGCGACGCGCCCTTCACCAGCATTGTCGCAGCGCCGCCTCACACGAAGCACACGCTCGGTAACAACATGTGCCTCGTCCACCCCGTGGTCGATGGGCGCAACGGGATGCTCGTGGTAGCCGGGGTGCTCGATAACCTCGTCAAGGGCGCCGCTGGGCAGGCGATCGAAAATATGAACCTCATGCTTGGGTTGCCGCAGACATCTGGCCTCGATCTTCCCGCGGTGTACCCGTAGATGGCGTTGACCATCGACCCTTCCGGCTCGGTCACATCCCCGCAGGGCTTTGTCGCCGGTGCAACCTACGCGGGGATGAAGACCTCTGGCGAAGGCAAGCTTGATGTTGCGTTGCTCGCATCGCAGCTGCCCTGCAGCGTGGCAGCGACGTTCACAAAGAACCTCCTCCATTCCGCGTCAGTCGACATAAATCGAGCTCGCCTTGCCGGCGGGCCGGCGCGTGCGGTTGTGGTGAACGCCGGTATCGCCAACTCCAGTACCGGCACTCGTGGCCTGGCAGATGGGGAGCGCGCGACGGAGCTGGCCGGTGAACGGCTCGGCATAGACCCACGCGAGGTCCTTATTTGCAGCACCGGCGTCATCGGCCACTTCCTGCCGATGGAGAAGATTGAGTCGGGCATCAGCGCTATCACGGTGACCTCCGCCGGCGGACATGACTTCGCACGCGCAATCATGACGACGGATACGCGCCCGAAGCACGCCTCCGTCCGCTTCGGGCCCTACACGCTGGGTGGCTGTACCAAGGGCTCCGGCATGATTCACCCAAACATGGCAACGATGCTCGCATTTCTTACCACGGATGCGTCCGTTGCGGCGGGCTACTTGCAACGGACGCTCAGTGGCGTGGTTGAGCGCTCGTTCAACCTGCTCTCGATCGACGGTGACACGAGCCCCAGCGACACCGCTCTCCTGTTTGCCAACGGTGGCGCCGGCGGGACCGTTATCGATACGGGCGCTCCCCTGGCTGGCGAGTTCGAGGAAGCGTTGGAGATGCTCTGCACCTACCTCGCGAAGGAGATGGCTCGCGACGGCGAGGGTGCGACGAAGCTTATCGAGTTTCGTGTATCTGGGGCGGCCTCTGTTGGAGAAGCGCGTAGCGTCGTCCGCGCCCTCAGCACCTCGTACCTTCTGAAGAGTGCAGTGCATGGCGCCGACCCGAACTGGGGCCGCATCGTTGCGGTGGTGGGACGGTCGGGTGTGGCCGTTTCAGAGCCAGCAGTCACCGTGAGTATCTGCGGCGTGTGCGTCTTCGAAGGTGAACAGCCCACCAGCTTTGACGCCGAGCGCGTCTCTGAGGCGATGCGCAGCGACACCGTGGTGATCGAGGTCGAACTCGGCGCCGGGGACGGCTCTGCCACCGGGTGGGGCTGTGACCTCTCCGCCGAGTACGTCTCCATCAACGCCGACTACCACACATGAGCGGGCCAGTCGTCATAAAGATCGGTGGTAGCACCCTGGGCTCGGCCGACACCACCTTTCGTGACATCGCCGAGCTCTCCCGCGCGGGCAACATCCCGGTCGTCGTTCACGGCGGCGGCGCCGAGGCCAGTCGTTGGCTGGAGGCGATGGGCATCCCTTCTCGCTTCGAGCGCGGATTGCGGGTCACCGATGCGGCCGTGCTGCCTGTGGTGGTGGCGGTGTTCGCCGGTCTTGTGAACAAGCGGATCGTCTCATCGATCCTGGCCTTCGGGGCGCCCGCTGCTGGCATTTCGGGCGCAGACGGCGGACTGTTGCGATGCCGGCTGATAGACCCGGCGCTTGGATTCGTGGGTGAGCCCATGCGAGTCGACCCGGCAGTGATACTCGCACTCCACTCGGCGGGGATCATCCCGGTGATCAGCCCCATCGGTTTCGTGCTTTCAGATAGCCTGCACCAGCTCGTGAACGTTAACGCCGACACGGTTGCCGGCGATGTGGCGGCAGCACTGGGCGCTGAACGGCTCATCTTCCTCACCGACGTCGACGGTGTCCACGATGCCAGCGGCGCGATCATCCCGTCGCTGTCCGCCGACGCCGCTCGCAGCCTCATCCGCGACGGCACCGTCTCCGGCGGGATGATCCCGAAAGTTGAAGCCTGCCTGCATGCGGCCGAACTTGGAGTGCCGGTGCACATCATTGATGGGCGCAGCGCGGGTGCACTCCAGCGTGCGACCACGGCCGGGACCATGTTCAGGCCCGAGCATCGGCCGGACATGGCATAATGGCACGGGATCTGTAGCGGACAGTGGCCGGTTCGACGAGGCAACCGCCCGGCGCCGCCAGAGCACATCGGAGTGACCGTGACGACCGAAGCGACCGCCGCCGGCCCAGCCACTCCAGCCTGGGATCTCGACGATCCGGGCCTCTACCTGAACCGCGAATTGAGCTGGCTCGAATTTAACGAGCGCGTGCTCTGCGAGGCGCGTGACCCTCGCAATCGCCTCCTCGAACGCGTGAAGTTCCTCGCCATCACGGCGAGCAATCTCGATGAATTCAGCACCAAGCGCATCGGCTGGCTCAAGCGCGTCCAGGCGACGGACCCGCTCACGCGGACCGTCGATGGCCTGACGATCGCCGAACAGATGGACCTCGTGACCG
>JADEYI010001311.1_pt1 | contig 19683 bp, 15 predicted proteins | sample 8542331 | NCBI WGS metagenome assembly JADEYI01 (sample SAMN16510988, study PRJNA670497) | mine drainage metagenome | isolation source: biofilm near Copperflume 1 | place: Germany: Marsberg coppermine Kilianstollen | collected 2018-02
GGTCGGTATCGAAGGTCTCCAGGTCGCGATCAATCGGCCATCCACCGTCCTGACGCTGGCTCTCGACAACGAACTTCACGGCGCTCTGCAGCCAGGAGAGATGGCGATGTCCGGACGCGATGAGGCCCATCAGGATCACCGAGGTGAGGAATGCGGATTCCTCGAAGGAGCCGTTCGCCCCCTGCGCTCGCCCCAGCCAGGTGATGGCTTGGCGGCGGGCACGCGCGTAGGTCGGGAGATAGTTGAGCGGATGCCGGACCTTGGCGGTATGGAGCAGCGAAATGCTCAAGTACGCCGGGAAGGTGGTGGAGATCGTGCGGCGCACGCGCGTGGGCAACAAGACGACTTCCGGGCGCAATCGCTTGATGCGCCGCCACTCCATCAGCCCGGCAAGCGCCGCGACGGTGCGACATGGGCCGCTGAGCGTGCATTGATGAGGATCACCGACGGTAGCCCATCCGCCGAATTGATCGAGCCGCTGGTGCCCGCGCGTCAGTGTGTGATCCTCGGCGGCGTCGCGCTGCTCCGTGGCGGTGAACGCCAGCGCGCTCAGCGCCAGACTGGTCGCGTTGATATTGGAGGCGTCCACCACAGCGTCGCCCCAGCCGCCATCCTGTGCCTGCGTGCGGATCAGCCAGCGCCGCCCTCGACGAATCCGTTCCGCGTACTGCGTCTCATCCACCAGTTTGAGGGCAACGATGCTCATGGCCGTCGCCAGCGCGGAAGATGAGAGCGTGCCTACCCAGTGATCCGCGGTGCGCTGCTGTTGTGTCAGATAGGCGATCACCCGCGCCAGGCCCCGCTCCAGCGCCTCGGCGGCCCAGGCGCGCTGGGTGGGGGCGCTGGCCCCAGTGGGGGGCACGAGAATCGTCTCAGAATCGAACGTGTGGCTCTGCATTGGCAACCTGCTCACTCTAATGATCTCGCGAGAGGAACATCTCAGAGAGTGCGCGCAAACGCTCACGCGCCTCCGAGTACGGAAGAAGATCAAGCTGCTGCTTGGCGCGCGCCGTATAGCGGTAGGCCACCGCACGCGCGCGATCCAACGCCCTGGTCACGTTGAGGACGTGCAACAACTCGCCATGCACCTCAGGATGGTCGCGATCATCCGCCGCGAACAGGTCGCGGATGCGCTGCGTGACGGCTCGGTCGCGCGATTGGAGCGCATAGATGATGGGGAGCGTGACGCGCTTATTGCGTACGTCGCTGCTCACTGGCTTGCCGAGGGCGGTCGTGCTCCCGATGAAGGAGAGCAGGTCATCCACGATCTGGAAGGCCATTCCCAGGTTGTGGCCGTAGTTGCCGAGCGCGAGGATCGCCTCTTCCGCCGCTCCACCCAGGCGCGCGCCAATCCGCCCCGCCGCTGAACAGAAGGTCGCGGTCTTGAGCCGGATGACCTCGAGATACATCTCCTCGGTGGTGTCCAACTTACCAGCGATGGTTGCCTCCAACGCCTGCCCTTGACACATTTCAATGCAGGTGCGGCTGAGCGTGCGGATGGCCTGGAGCACGCGCTCAGCGGCCACGCCCTGCTCGTGGCACTCGGTATAGCTGAGAAACGTCTCGAAGATCAGGAGGTCACCCGTCAGAATGGCGGCGGGTAGGTTAAACTTGACGTGCAGGGTAGGTCGGCCGTGGCGTGCGTCGTCGCCGTCTATGATATCGTCATGGATAAGGCTGGCTACGTGGCCATACTCGGTACCACAGGCCGCGGGGAACACGCGACTGATATCGCCCCCGGCGGCCCGACAAGCATCTAACAAGAGCAAGGGACGAAGCAGCTTCCCAGGAGCTGAGAGCATATGCTCAGTCGTCTTCGCGAGATACCCTCCTCGTTCCCCCAAGACCTCGCGCATATGGCGCACGAGGTAGTCCGCAATCCTTGCCCGTTCTTCCATGAGCGCCGCGAAGTCGCCGGCATCCTCTCGAGCTGTGACCATTACACTCTCCATGCGGTGCGAAACGGGCACTTCCACATCGCCAGAAGTGCCAGCACACTGTCCTTAAGGACACTTGGGGCAGGCAGCAAAATATGTACCATGATGTGGGAAGGGCCATCACAAGGCGCTTCGGCATGGATCGGGCGGTGAGCTTACTCGGATAGTTCCTGGCTATAAGAAAGATGCGCCGCTCCGGCCACGCGCCGCATCCACTGCCGCATGGCCCTATGCGGTGGCCTCAAGGTGGATCCATCGCCTCACGCTCAACCTACCCGCGGCTCGCTCCGTCTCGCGCTGTGCTCTTTCACTGCCATTCGCTAGTATCTACATACGATACCCCATCGCCGACACACGACCGACTTCCCTCTCAGACGGAAAGCGAGCCACAGCGTGGACAAGCCACAGCGTGCCAGTGCGCGCGATACCGCTGAGGCGCGTCAGCATGGCGCCACCTCGGACGCTCAGTCCGCCTTCCGCGCGTTACCTGCGGTAGATGAGCTATGCCGCTCGCTCATGCCAGCCGGCACAGAGCCACATGCGGCACTGGTGCGCGCCGCCCGCGCCGCACTGGCCGAGGCCCGCGCCGCCATCCGCTCTGGGCGACCCGCGCCATCGCCAGCGGACCTAGCTCATACCCTGCGTCAGCGGCTACGCCAAGGTCAGCGGCCCGCCCCGCGCCCGGTCATCAACGCCACGGGAGTGATCCTCAACACCAACCTAGGTCGCGCCCCACTCAGCCAGGCGGCCATCGAGGCGATGGCCATCGTTGCCCGGCAATATTCCGCTCTCGAATACGACCTCGAGAGCGGCGCACGTGGCTCAAGACACGCACACACACAGGCACTGCTGTGCGAGTTGACCGGTGCGGAAGAGGCCCTGGCCGTCAATAACAATGCTGCCGCGGTGCTCGTCATCCTCAGCGCCCTGGCAGCGGGCCGCGACGTCATCATCGCGCGCGGCGAGCTAGTGGAGATTGGTGGCGGTTTCCGTATTCCCGATGTGATGCGCCAGAGCGGCGCCCGCCTCATCGAGGTCGGGACAACCAACCGCACGCGCGTGGGCGACTTCGCCGACGCCATCACTGCTGAGACCGCTCTGCTCCTCAGTGTCCATCCGAGCAACTTCCGCATGGTCGGCTTTACGGAAGCGCCGCCCCTGGCTGAGCTGGCCACCTTGGCCCACCGTCACAACCTCCCGCTCGTTCATGACCTCGGCAGCGGCTGTCTGGAAGCCACCGAACACTGGGGGCTGGCCCACGAGCCGACACCGCGTGAGAGCCTCGCCGTTGGCGCCGATATCGTCTGCTTTTCAGGCGATAAGCTCCTGGGCGGTCCGCAGGCGGGGCTGATCGTCGGGCGCGCGGCGGCGCTGGCCCAGATCGCGCGCCATCCCCTGATGCGCGCGGTGCGCATTGACAAGCTTACACTCGCCGCACTCGAAGCGACGTTGCGCCACTACCGCGACGGCACTGCCACGCAGACCATTCCTATCTGGCGCGCCATCGCCACTCCCCTGGACGCGCTGCGCATACGTGCGGAGCGCTGGGCCACAGCCGCGCGCGCATGGGGCGCCGACGCCGATGTGCGTGATGGCGAAACAACGATCGGTGGTGGCTCGCTGCCGGGTGAGACACTGCCAACCATCCTCTGCGCGCTGGCCCTCGGTGCCCCCATGATTGCCGCTACCGCGAATGGGCCGATGCCGACCAGCGATCCGCACACCGCGCCTGATATCGCGGCGCTGGCCAGCCGCTTACGCCAGGGCGACCCGCCAGTGGTGGCGCGCGTCTCACGCGACCGGCTGCTCCTCGATCCGCGCACCGTTCTTCCTGAACAGGATGAGGCGCTGCTCCAAGCGCTACGAGCGGCGGTCATGGCCCCGCCAAATTCTTAATCGCATCTCAGCAATCCCTCACAGGCGATTCAGCTAGAACACGCACACTCTCATGTGAAGTCTTGATCATGCCCAGCATCACGCCCACAGTGGCTTACAGCGTTGCCTCGTCTGGTCAGGAGGGATGCGCATGCGGCTTCCCATGAGCGCAACCGAAGGGAGCGCCATCCATCCGTCGCACGGGGGCACGGTGGCCGTTAGCCTCTTCGGCGCGTTGGGCGGTGCGAGCATCCTTGAAACGGTGGCCTCAGCATTCGCCACGCATCCCCTCGCCTCATCCATACGTGCGCAGCCGGTCGCTGGACCATTGGCTGTAGTCGGCGCGCTGATCGGCTGCGCCGTGACGCTGATCATATGGCGGCGTTTGGCCGAGTATGACGCGGCCCGCGCAAGCGTCCCACCCGATGCGCTGGAGCGCGGTCTAGGCGGCGAGGTCGCGCCGCTCTCTCCTATGGCATGGCAGCCGGTGCCGCGTGCTCCGCTTCACTGGGAGCCTCCGGCTCCGCTGGTACCACGACCGGCACGGGATCAGTACCCGGCGCCACCGCGGGCAGTTCAATGCGTCCGCGCGCGACACCCCAGCGCGCGGCCAGCATCCCACCGAGCACGAGCGCCCCGGCGCCTAACTGCACAGGGCTAAGGGCCTCGCCAAACGCGAGAAAGGCGACGATGCCGCCCATGACTGGCACGGCATAGCTAAACAGCGTGACATATCCGACCCCGCGCTCGCGGATCGCCCAGTTCCAGATGCTATAGGTGAGGTAGATGGGGAAGAGCACCGTATAGGGCAGGAGCACCCAGGTATGCCACGTGACGCGGCTCCAATCCTGGTAGAGCACGGCTGGCACGCCAAATGGCGCGAGCGCCACCGTGCCGATCACCAGCGTATAGCACATCAATTCAACCGATGAGTATGTCGCGCCCAGCCGCTTATTCACCACGCCATAGAGGGCGAAGAGCGATGCGGCGCCAAGGGTGAGCGCATCGCCGATAATCAGATCCAGGCGGGTAAGGGCATGATCCGCTGGCAACTCCGATTGCGCGCTCCTGCCCGCCACCAGGAAGAACACCACTCCGGCTAGGCTGACCAACAGACCAATCCACTGCATGCGGTGGATGCGCTCGATGCGCGCGATGGCCAGTATCATCGCCGACCACAGCGGCACAGTCGAAGCGAGCAACGCGGACGCGAAGACCGTGGTATGCGCCAGCCCCACCATATAGAAGAGCTGATAGACACCGTAGCCGGAGAGGCCAGACACGATCAGCCACGGGACATCTTTGCGCGCGATGCGCCAAGCGCGCCCGCCCCGACGCCCTCGCCACGTGAGCACGCCGACCGAGACCACCGACAGCAACACAAAGCGGACAAACACAAACGAGAGCGGCTGAAGCTCTTCGAGCACAACCTTAAAGACGGTGGGCGAGAAGCCCCACACGACCACGACAAAGATCAGGCCAAGATCAATCGCATGACTTGAACGGCGCACCCAGCGACTCCCCTCACACCCGCGCTCCCATCGCGCTCCCGGCAAACCTTGCCCTTCACGTGAACTATAACGTGTAGGGGAGCTATGGCGCCGGGTGACACCACAGAGCACAGCATGGGGTACGCTCAGGGGTGCGCTCAGGCATGCGCTTTAGCCACCTAGCTGAAACATAGGGAGGCGGGCACGCCCGTCACTTATACGCCTGGCTCGGATGCGAGCACGTTGCTCAGACGCAGCACGATGCGACAGAAGCGCAGGACAGCGGCCGCGGATGCCAATTGCCATTCTTGGGCGCTCTCCTCCAGGCTCCCGGCGCTAGCAACTCCCTGAGCCGATGTGGAGGCCACATGTGGGCGTGGGCGCATCAGCGCATGGAGCACAAAGACGACATCATCGCGGAATGAGCGCTCGATCTGACCCGCCCGCGCGAGCGCCACGATGCGCGAGAGCGTCGCCTCGATCTCGCTACGAACCGCGCTCACCTCTTCATTCTCACGGGGCGTTTCCTCACGAGCATAGAGCGGCGAAGCCCAGAGTGGGTCGGCCTCTGGCCCTTCGATAGACGCCAGCGCCGAGTCATCCGTTGAGTCATCCGCTGAGACCTCGCCCACGCTAGCACCCGCCACGCTGGGAGGGACGACGGCATCGGTCTCGTTCTCAAGCGAGACATCCAGCCGCGCCAGCAAGGCATCAAGCTCTCCCTGCCAATCGGGCATGTGGGCCTCTCCTCTCACTCCCGGCCGCCAAACGTGCCGCTATTCTAGCATAGTGGTCCGCGCGTGTCGAGCCACCCACATCATCTGTCACATCATCTCCGGTATCCTGGCCGTCCTTGCTTGGCGCGACTCGCCGCTAGGTCCCCGGTGGCCCGCGCGGCGGCGCCGACAGGTCGCGAGACGCTGCCATGATACCGGGAGCGCCACCGCCCTCCAAGAGGGGCTTTCTTCTCTACTGACCGTTGGCCCATTGCCTTGACACAGACGCAACCCGGCTGCGACACTGACACAGCGGCGGCCACACGCCGCGTATTCACGGGCACACCCACGCATCCAGCGTCATGAGGCAGGAAGCAACACATGCGCACAACCTACGGTATTGCCATCCGCAAAGGAGGGCAGGGCAAATCTACCACTGTCTCCACGCTCGCGCGGCTGCTCGCGCTGTATGGCGCCCGCGTGCTCGTAGTGGATCTCGCCCAGCCCGGAACCACTACCGCCTCCCTACGTGATGCATGGCCGCGGACCGAGCACGGTGACCTCTCCAGCGTGCTCGTCAGCTTCCGCCACTTGCCACCGGGAGCGACACCGGCGGCGCGAGAGGTGCGCACCGCCCTCAGCGCCGCTGGTCTGCCAGTCGCGCTCCCTTCGCAACCGAGCTGGTCGGGCGGGCGGATCAGCGTGGTGCCGTGGGACGAGCTCCAAGGGGATGCCGCCGCGTTCCTGCAATCCGAGCGCGTCCTCGCGGGCATCTTGGCAGGTATCCCTGACGCGCCAGATATCGTGCTCATTGACTACCCGGCGGAGGGCGGGCCGCTCCTGACGAACGCGCTCACCGTCACCGATCGTGTCATCATGCCCCTGGCCGCTGAAACCCCCGCACTGGAGGGGGCGGACGCAATGCTGCGCCTGATGACGCGGGTGCGTGAGGCGGGGCACCCCATCACGCTGGGCGGCATTTTGCTGACGCGCTGCGACCCCAAAAACAAGCGTGTCTTCGACATCGTGCAGACGATCCTCCAAGCCGACGATGTCCAGGGCGAGCCACTCAGCCGCAAGCTCTATCCTTTCGCCATCCGCGCCAACGAGTTTTATGAGCAGGCGTTTCGCTTCGGCGAGCCGATCTGGGAGCGCACCTCCAACCCCTCCCACTGGGGGGGCTATGTGCTGCTCGCCGAGTGGGTATTGCGTGATGCCGGTCTGGCCCACCTAGCCGCCGCGCGGCGTGGGCCCGCGCTCCTTCCTCCTGATACTCACATCCTCGCCATCTCAGCGCTCGTGCTTGACGATCCCGAGATGCGCCTCGCGGATTTCGAAGCGGCGCGTGCCGCCACACGTCCCTCACTTCAGTAGCCACAGGCGAACAGCCCAAGAAGGCTACGCCGCTTGCGTGCGGCTTCTCGGACGCCTAGAATAGGCCACGCGACGAGCGAATGGTCCCCGCGTCTTGATGGCCTAGCGGCGTGCCCGTACGTATGGAAGGAAGCCACTGTGAGCGCGACATCACCGCGACGTTTCTCGCCCTCAGCGGTGGTGGCCGCCGCGCTGCTGGTGGCATTCTCCGCCACCGGGCTGATGGCGGGCGGCGTCACGTACGCCTTTTTCGGGGGGCGAGCGGTCATCCAGCGTACAAGCAGCCCCACGACGGCTCAGACGTCAGTGCCAGCCCACACGCCCACCCCCGCATCGAATCTCACGCCCCACCCGACCGCGGCCATCACGACGCTCTTCACGCTTTCGCTCAGCGCTGGCTCCAGCCTGGTGCGGCCCGGCCAGAAGCTCCAGATCACGGTGATGGCGACCTCAGAGACGACGGGCCAATCCATCGCGGGCCTGGCATGTCAACTCGAAGCGCCGGAGGACGGAGCAGCCCCATTGTTGCGCTCATGGCCGGAAATTGCCGTCACCAACGCGGCGGGCCAGGCGACATGGGAGATCACCGTGCCAGATACGGCGCCGGGCACCTATGGGATTGGCGTGACCGCCTCTGGGGCACGTCAGTATCGCTATCACGCCCAGGCGAACGTGACCGTCGCGAGCGCGGGGTAGCGCTCTTCACCGCGCCCCGCGCGAGCCACCGCGCATCATGAAGCGAGCCGACGCACAACCCCATCGAGAATCGCACCCAGTCGCTCGCCCGCCGCCGTCGCCACCGCCACGACATCCGCGTGCGCCAGCTCCACCACCGGCGTCGCCTCACTCGCCTCCCGCAGGGGCGCCGCATTGGTGATGCAGCTTATGGCAAGCACACGCATCCCCAGGTGTAGCGCCGCGACCACCTCTGGCACAGTGGACATGCCAACCGCATCAGCGCCGACCGCACGTAGGAAGCGGAGTTCCGCTGGCGTCTCGTAGCTCGGCCCGCTGACCATCGCATAGACTCCTTCGGCCAGCGGAATAGCCAACTCTCGCGCCACCTCAAGCGCCATGTGACGTAGCGTGATATCGTAGGCGCCGGCCATAGGGGGAAAGCGCGAGCCAAAGAGCTCATCATTGGGGCCAGCGAGCGGATTCATTCCGGCGAGCAGGGGCAAGCCAATTGAATCGCGCAGCAGCATGAGCGAGCCTGGACTCAGCGCCGGATCGAGGCCCCCTGCCGCGTTCGTCACCATCAGCACGTCCACACCGAGCAATCGTAACATCCGTACGGGAAAGGTCACTTGCCCTGGTGGATAGCCTTCGTAGAGGTGAAAACGGCCCTGGAGCGCGGCCACTGAGACACCATGCAGACGGCCAAGCACCAGTTGCCCGGCATGCCCCAGCACGGTAGCACGCGGAAAGTGGGGAATCGCGGCAAACGGAAGCGTGATGGCCTCCGTGATGGCCTCGGCGACACCGCCGAGACCAGTGCCAAGGATGAGCGCGATACGCGGCGCCTCCGCGCTCTGCCCGGCCACGAAGTCGGCCGCCTCCCGTGCCTGGGCGTAGAGGTCGGGTGACGGAGACGCTTCACCCATCGTACGCCTCCCAACAGGTATCTGCTCGCCCGCCCTCTGTCCAGCATACGCGGTGGCGAGATCGCCGCGCCGAGATCGTCGCTCACGGTGGACGAGAGAGAAAAGCGCCGGAAGAGAAAGAGTGGGGGAACGCTATTCCCCCGCGATCGCCAGTTGCGCCTCGCGCAGCACCTCTAGGCTCTCCAGCACGGCAACCAGTGGCGCGGGCTGCGAGCGACGCAGTTGTGTGTAGATCTGCGTCGTGGAAATATTGGCATGGCCAAGCAGTTCTTGCACCATGCGCAGGTCCATGCCTCGCCCCAGCATATCGAGCGCGAATGAGTGGCGCAGCGTATGTGGGGTGATATTGCCGATGCCAGCCGCCCGCGCGTAGGTCTTCATAATCAGCCAGAAGCCTTGGCGCGTTAGACGCTGCCCGTGGTGGTTGACAAAGAGCGCAGGCTCATGGTAGCCGCGCACGAGGAGACGCCGCCCATCCTCAACGTAGGCCTCCAGCGCCCGTTGAGCCTCAAGCGAGAGGGGCAGCAGCCGCTCGCGATGGGTACGCCCTTTACAGCGGATGTGGCCTCGGGCGAGATCGAGGTACGCGACATCACAGGAGACAAGCTCCGTCACGCGCATACCGGTGGAGTGCAGGCAGTGTAACATGGCGAAATCGCGCTGCCCGGCTGGCGTCTGAACGCGCACCTCAGCGAAGAGCTTCTGGACTTCCGCGGGCAAGAGCACCGATGGCAGATATTTCTCGACCTTTGGCGCTTCGAGCGCCTGGGTCGGGTCGCCCATCAGGAGCCGCATCGCGCACATATAGTGGAAGAACGACTTGATGGCGGCAACCTTGCGCGCGATGGAGGTCGCGGCATATTGCCGCTCCTTGAGATCGTCCACAAAGCCCACCGTCAACTCTGGCGTCACCTGATCCCACGCCTGGATGCCCCGCGTTTGCGCGTAATCCGCCAACTGTCTGAGGTCCGTCTGATAGGCGACAAGCGTATTCTCACTGGAGTGTCGTTGGGCCTCAAGGGCCTTGATGAATTGCTGGATAGCCAGATCCATAGCGGTCTTCATGCCTCGCTTCTATAACCTGGTTCCCACTGGCTTCGGATGTACCGCGCACGCATCGCCGCAAGACAGCCACGATCCACCCGGCGATAGGCCAACGGCGCAACAGACACTATTATACCTGCGGCTGGGAGTGTACACAAAGCGGCCATGACCTCTGCCAGGCGGCCAACCACCCCGGCCAGGCAGCTAGGCACCGCGATGCGCCATCGCCAGCGGGAGCGACGCTTGGCCCGTGGAGAGCGACCACGACGCGATAGCCTGCTCGGCAGCTACCCTGCCCGCTTGGATGAGCGCTGGCGCGCGGTCGAAGTTGAGCAGTGAGGCGCCCTCGATGCGGGGATGGATCGCCAGCACCTCAACGCCCGCCCCCCGTAGCGCGAAGACCGTCCGGCTGAAGTTGCTGCGGTTGCCGACCTCCCAGGAGCGCTCGAAGATGTGCCGATACGACTCCTGCTTGTCGCGCCGCGGCAGTGCGCTGCCACATCCCACTAGACAGATGCGCGTCGCGCCCGATGCGAGCGCCGCCAGACAGCCCGCCCACTCCACGATGCCACCATCCACCAACACCGCATCTTGCGCGACCACCGGTGGAAAGATCCCTGGCATCGCTGAAGAGGCAAGGACCGCGGGCAGCAGCGGCCCCTCAGAGAAGAGACGCGGTTCCCCAGAGACCAGATCGGTCGCGACTATGCGCAATGGAACGCGCAGATCCTCGAACGTTCTCTCGCCGAGATAGCGCTCGGCAACGCGCCGCAGACCCTCGCCGCTGTAGAGTGACGAGCGGAAGGCGACGGCATTGAAGGCAAAGGCCCAGCGGTGTGCCCCGATGATCTGCTGTGAGGTCGTCTCGATCCAGAGGCGCTCGAGCTCGAGGGCATGCGCGGGGGTGGGATCCTGGGCAATGTAGGCGCCGTTCCAGGAGCCAGCCGAGATGCCCACGATAAAATCAGGCAGAAAGCCGCGCTCGAGCAGCACCGAGATCGCGCCGGCCTGTGCCGCCCCACGCGCGCCGCCGCCCAGCAGCACATATGCCGTGCGCGTCGCGTGTGCTTTCTCAGCGCCGCCCCGGGCCTTGCGCCCCTGGCGCGCCCGTGTGCGCCACGCCGAAACACGACCACGCCACGTCTGGAGGTCCATGAGCATCTCTTACCTCCCCCAATCCTCATCCGCGGGCATTGGTGATGCCGCTGGTCTAGCGCTTCGAGCCGGTGCCCGCGCTGGCGGGCGCCTGAGTGCTTGCATGTACCAGTATAGGGGCCACTGGCTCCTTTCTGTCAACTCTCCCGCCAAAGGTGTGGGGGTCTGGGCGTGTAGTCCCCTCATTGTTCCCGCGCCAGGGCGAGCGCGCGCGCCCATTCTTCGGGGGTGTTCACGTTGAACGCGGAGAGACCGGTGGGATCCAATGGCACCGCCGCCGCCAGCGAGAACTCTCGCACCACCAGGCAGCCCACCACCCCGCGCAGCGAGCGATCCACCGACGCGAGCCGCGCCTCCACCACACCGAGACACGCACGATCATAAACGCCATGCAACGGCTCGAGGCCCCGCGCCGTCCGCAACAGTACCGCTTGCGCGTCAGGCGCCGCCACCGCCTCGGTCACCATCGCGCGGATAAGCGGCGGCGCGACGAAAGGCATATCACAGGCGACCAGAAACACGCGCGGGGCCTCGACTGTTCGCAGCACCGTGGCTAGGCCTCCCAGCGGACCCAATCCTGGCTCGCGATCCTCCAGCACCACCACATCTGGCAGGAGGGACCGCAGCGAGGCCGGACCGACCACGACGACCCGCGCTAGCGCCGCGCTCACCCGCCGCGCCACCCGCCACGCGAGCGGCTCGCCGCCGATGCGCAGCGCCGCTTTCTCCTGGCCCATACGTCGGCCGCGACCACCCGCCAGCACGACGCCGACCGCCTCCTTGAGGGGCGCCGCGTTCGCGCTCATACAGCTCTCCATCTTCGCCAGCGCTCTGCGATTTGCCAGGCGCTATTTGCCTCGCTAGATCGTGATGAGATCCTTGATATGATCATAGGTCGTTCGGCTCATGGGGACCAGCAAGAGCTGGCTGACCGCGGTGAAGGGTCCATGTGCCACGCGATAGGCCACGACGCGCCGGGCAATGGTGAGCGAGAGGCCCAGGGCGTTATGCATCTCTTCGGCGCTGGCACGGTTGATATTGAGCTTGCCACCCAGCGTCACCGGCACCTGCTCGCCGACGCGAGGCACGTACAGTTCCTGGCCATCGGCCACGGGTGCGGCAAAGTCCACTCGCGTGAGGTCCGCGTCACTCAGCAGCCCGCCCGCCGCGGCGACCAAGTCGCGGACGCGCCCGCCCTCGGCCAGCGCGTAGACGCCGGGCGCGCGCACCGCTCCCAACACATACGCCTGGATGGTGCGCGTGCCTGGGTCGCCGGTTCCTGGCCCCGTGATGAGCACCGATGGATGCGCGCGCGGGCCGAGCGGCGGCCATGCCCCCGCCCGTGCCAGCAGCTCCGCGCCGACGACACCAAGCAGCACCACGATAACCAGCGACATCATTGGCACGTAGTACCGCGCTCGCAGCAGCCGCCCCAGCGGGCCACGGCTCAGCGCGCGCTCAAACCGCCCCATACTCCACATTCCTCCTCATCGCATGAGCGATCCGTATGATCGCTGTTTCGCGGTTGGGTAGCTGTTGTGTGAAGTATAGCGGGCAACAAACGAGCGCGCAAGATGGCAACGCCGTAGAGCCGTAGAGCCGTAGAGCCGTAGAGCCGTAGAGATGAGCATCTACGGCTGCCACGGAACAAGAGCCTTTCCGCCGGTGTCTAGCCGATCTTCTCAGAGATCGCCTTGGCCTGGGTGAAGAGCAGTAGGTAATCGTGCCCGCCAGCCTTCGAGTCCGTGCCGGACATATTGAAGCCGCCGAAAGGGTGCCCGCCCACTAACGCTCCGGTGCATTTGCGATTGATGTAGAGGTTGCCCACGTGGAATTCGCGCACCGCCCGCTCGACACGTGCCCGATCGGTGGAGAAGAGCGCCCCGGTCAGCCCATATTGCGTATTGTTCGCCACTGCCAGCGCCTCATCGAAGTCGGCCACGCGGATGACGGCCAGCACTGGCCCGAAAATCTCTTCCTGCGCCAGGCGCGCGTTTGGCGCCACGTCGCCAAAGATGGTCGGAGCAATGAAGAAGCCAGGGCGATCGAGCGCCTCACCACCGAGCAACAACGTGCCCTCACCCTCGCCAATCCGCAGGTAGTCTTGAATCTTGCGAAAGGCGCCAGCATCTACCACCGGCCCCATGAAGCGCGCGCGATCCACCGTCGGGCCGACGGTGAGTTGACGGGCACGCTCGACGACCTTCGCCAGCACCGTCTCATAGACGGCATCAACTAGGATGGCGCGCGAGCAGGCCGAGCATTTCTGCCCTTGGAAACCGAAGGCGGAGGCGACGATAGCGGTCGCGGCGGCATCTAGGTCAGCGGTCTCGTCAACGACGATGGCGTCTTTGCCACCCATCTCCAAAATCGCGCGCTTGATCCAGATCTGGCCTGGCTGGAGCTTCGACGCCAGCTCATTGATGCGCAAGCCGACCTCACGCGAGCCAGTGAAGGAGATGAAGCGCGTGAGTGGATGCGCCACCAACACATCACCTATGACGCCACCCGGGCCGGGCAGGAAGCTTACGACCCCCTTCGGCACGCCAGCTTCTTCCAAGAGGTCCACAAACCGCCCCGCGATGGTCGCCGCCGTGCTGGCGGGCTTCAGAATCACCGTGTTGCCGGCCACTAGGGCCGACGTCGTCAGCCCCGCCATGATGGCGCAGGGGAAGTTCCACGGCGGAATGGCGATGCCCACGCCCAGCGGAATATACCGCAGCTCGTTCTTCTCGCCCGCTATGGGTGTGATCGGCTGCTCCCCACCAAGGCGCAAGGCCTCGCGCGCGTAGAATTCGAGGAAGTCAATGGCCTCCGCGGTGTCGCCGTCGGCTTCCACCCAGCTCTTGCCGACCTCGTAGATCATCAGCGCGTTGAAATAGAAGCGCCGCTCGCGCAGCAACCGCGCCGCCTCGAAGAGATAGCCCGCGCGCTCAGCCACGGGCGTATATTGCCATGTCTGGAAACGCTTCCAGGCCGCCTCCACCGCTTCATTCGCCTCGGCCTCGCCCGCCTGGGCAAAGACCGCGACCACCTGCTCCGGATTCGCGGGATTGATCGAGGTGAACGTCGCGTCCGTGAACCGACGCTCGCCCCCAATTATCAAGGGGAACGTGTGCCCTAGCTCAGACTCCACCTGACGTAGCGCGGCCTCTTGCGCTTGCGCGTTCTCGACGCGGCTGAAGTCCGTAAGCTGCTCGTTCCCGAACGGGGGCGTGGCATCCAGCGTCACTCGATCCGAAACACTCACCATCTGCGACACTCTCCTTTGCGTCACGCCCACATCCCGTCGTTGGCACGCCGAAGCGGCGGAAGCACAGGGCGATATCGAGCAATGCGAAGCGCGTGGCGCTTCTCGCTCCAGTATCTCCATTGTACCCTGTCTCAGCGGTAGGCGCACTATCTCTCCGCGCTCCTTCGTCTTGGGATGTGGGCCTTCCCCTGCCCTCAGCGGCGACGCCGACGGCGCGTCATGCCGACGGCGCATTATAGGCAATGATCAGACATTGGCAAATAATACAGACAGAGGCAATGGTACACTAGTGGCCAGGGATCTGGGCAGGCAGGCGACTGGAGGAGAACAAGCGCATGGCGGTGGAGACTGGGGTGGGCATGTCAGGGGCGCTTGGAGGCAAGGACTTCTTCGCGCAGACACGGTTGGATCTGAGTACCTGCGCGACCAGCGCAGAGGGCGATGCCGCGCTGGGAGCGTTGATTCTGCGCTACCTCCGCCATATGTACGATGGGCAGGGCGCGTGGCCGGGCCACGACGGGCGCGATACGCTGCGCCAGACCTGCCATGCTGTCGAGGTGCTCCACCACCTCAACTTCGATAATAGCACCGCCGATATGGTCTATCACGCCGGCAACTGGCTCATCAACCTCGCCATCGCCTATTCGCTGCCTTCACTTGAGCGCCAGCAAGTTCGGCTCTATCCCAGTCGCTTCAAGACGCTGGCCTATCTGGGCCGCTTCGACGATGAGCAAGTCCGCCGCGATTTCAGCGACCTGCTCAGCCAAGAGACCGACGGCATGATCGGCGATATCGCCACACACGAGGCGGGCGGGCGCGATCAAGCGACAGCGGAGTCCGATATGCTGCGGACCTGCATCGCGCTCGATACGCTGCTCACGCTCGACCGAAGCGGCAAGCGCAAAGAGATCTGCGCCGACGAGCGCTATACTGCCATCGTCGGCGCGTTGCGCGACCGCCTGCGGGCATGGAAGCCGTCCGTGAATGGGGCGCGGCCCAGCGGTTCGCGCGCGACGATCGGGAATCATCGCGATCTGAGCTATGTCCTCGGCCTGCTACGCCACGCCCGCCGGAGTCCGACTCCGCGCCAGACCGAGCCAGTGGTCATCGAGTTGGTCGGCGCGATTGATGGGCGCGACCGCACACGCTTCAGCGACATCGGCAACGTGCTCTACGCCGCGCTCCAGCTTGCCGAGCACTTTCGCGCTGACGCGCGAGTAGAGCGGACACTCCACACGCTGCTGGAGGATCTGCGCACCGTCTATGCCGAGGCGGAGGCACCACGACGCTGGGAATTCGCCAACCATGCGCTGGTGTTACGGCTGCTGCTCACCTACTATGGCCCAGAGACACTGGTCCGCGGCATGGCCGCGCGTTTGCTGATTGACGCTGAGCGGCTGGAACGCATCACCCTGGAAAGCGACCTCCAAGCGGTGATCCGCGACCGTATGCTCATCGCGCTCGGCCCCGTGCGGTCGCTTTCCGGTGGCTTCACCGATGATCAGATTCTGCACGTGCCCTTCACCTATTGGTTCTCTACCGCTGGCAGAGATGGCACCCCACGGGTGGTGCCCTCCGCCGCGCCGGAAGCCTCACTCATCATCAAACGCAGCACGAGCAGCGCATTCCATACCGCGACCACCAACTATGGGCGCCTGCCCGCGCAACTGCACCACTTCTTTATCCGCCAGCCGTCGCGCTCAGAGGTCTTCAAGTCGGCGCACTCACCCGCGTACTACCTGCCGATGGAAGACCTCACTGACCTCCTGACCTTCCGCGACATCCTCGATGAGCTGGATCAACGCGCGATGGGACCACAGCAAATCCAGCTCGTGCGTCAGGCCAGTACCCACATCGCCGAGGCGTCGTTTGCCCTCTTCCGCGAGACGCGCACCATGCATGTAGGCTTCCCAAGCACACAGATCGCGCGGCTCTACCTCGCGCGCATCGAGAGCGCCTTGGTGCATGCGGTCAGCCGCGTCCCGTGGCTCAAGACGGCCCTGGATGGCTATACTGTCTCCGGCCAACGTTTCAAGGGCCTCGATTACTATCTGGGCATGCTGACCCGCCAGGCGCACGCGCTCCAGCCGTGCGCGCTGGGGCTGGTGCATGGCGATTTCCATACCCGTAACATTATGCTCGATCGCCACTGTACATCCGTCAAGCTCATTGACCTCGATAAACTCTCCTGGTCAGGAGACTATCTTGCCGATCTCGGCAATTTGCTCGCGGATGTCGCTATCTACCGGCGCTTGGTCGAGCCTGATCGTGAGTTTGGCCTGCCGCCTGAGGACATCACCTTTATCTCCAAGACGGCTGAGCCAGGCACCGCTGAGAATGCCATTCACTACCCCGCCCTTGGACGACGCGCGTCGCTGCACGTCCAGGAGCAACTGCTCCAGCACATCACCGCCTTCGCCAGCGAGCTGGAGGATACCGCCTGGAAGCCACGCCTGTGGCTCGCCACCGCGACCGCGCTCTTCTTTCGCATCGCTCATCACACCGAGAAGGAGATCGCCGCGGTCCTCTACGGTGAGGCGGTGCGTCTCTTGCACGAGCTTGCCCGTTCGCTGGAGAGTGGCCAGCCACTGCCCGCGCTGCTCGTGCCAGATGCGTGGCCAGAGCCACCCGCTAGCCGTAGTGGCGCGCGCGGAGACCTACCCGAGTGGCTCACCCGGCACGCGGCGCTGCGCAAGATCCATGATGGGCTGCGCGCCTTCGGCCTGCGCTTCGAGATCGAGCGCGAGACCGTGCGCTATGTCACCACGCCGCCGAGCGACGGGCCATGCGCCGTCCTCGTTCCCGCACGCCGCGAGGGCATCGCCAGGCTGCTCCTGCGGGTGCCGACGGGGCGCGCCATGCCCACCACCGCGCTCCAGGTCGTCCACAACGTCAACGCGGGCGACGCGCTCGGCACGATTGTCATCATTCCCCAGGATGTGGAGGTGGCTGAGGTATTGCGTCTGGTCCGCGCGGGTATCGAACGCTAGGCGAGCGGTCGAGCGGTGCCCACGGCCTCCCGCTCCTCGTCATGCCGCCCGACGGTGAGCGCGTCAATCTCCGCGTGGCGGCGCTCGTACGCGGCGGCGAGGCGCTCGTAGTGAGGGGTGTCCGCGCCCAGCGGCCAGGTGCGCGCCACCTCATCGCGTATGGCATCGAGCAGGGCCGTCGTGAGCGTAAGGTCGCGCTCGCGTATGGACCGCTGCCGCTGGTGTGCCGCCGCTTTGGCCAGGTGGAGCGCGATATCGCGGTAGAGATCGAGTAGCATCGTCGTGGCATCTTCCAGCGCGACCGCTTCGCCCGCTGTGCTTGCGAGTTGTCGCCGACAATCAGCATGCAGCCGCGCGATGCCGCCAGCCAGTCGTGTCACCGTACGTGGCTCCGCCGTTCCCCACTGGCGGCGCGCGCGCCAGTAGCGGAGGAGATAGGGTGATCCATGCGTGCCAGAGCGCAATAGCGCATGCCGCATACCCGTCCACAGGGCATCCAGCCGCTCTGGCGCCCCACGCAGCCCGCGAAACAGCCCGGAATAGAAATCGCGCTCAGGATCAGCGAGCGGCTGGCCGGTCGCGACCGCCCGCAACATCACACCAGCCAGCACAAAGCCCAGTTGATAGGCCACGGGATTCGGGCCGGCGGTGCCGTTCTGCGCACAGCCCGAGAGCAGGTTCTTGAGGGCACGGTAGCGCTCGCGCTGATATGCTGGCTCCTGCTCCACGCGCGGGTCATCCCTGCCCGCGAGAAAGCCACCCAGATCCGCGGTCAGCACGCGCAACGTCCCGAGATCGCCGCGCGCGCTGGCTGCCGCGATGGCCGATTGCAATGCGGAGAAGGCATCCAACGTCTCCCACCGGTCGCTTGGCCTGCCACGCAACTCCCGAATGGCCCAGGCCGTGACGTAGCTGCCGGAGAGACGCCAGGGTAAGCCCCACAGGTAGGCGAGCATCAGCAACACGACCGCGGCAAACCAGAAGAGCATCTGCCAGAGCTGGGCGAAATAGATCGGTGGCTCGAGGAAATAGAGCAGCGCCACCCCCGTGGTCGCGCCCCAGCAGAAGAGGAAGGGCATCAGCGAGAGCAGAATGCCCCGCACGATTCCCAGGGCGTGCGTCTGGCCAGCGATCTGGAGGGCGGTGGCATTGAAGCCGATCACGACGGCGATGATCACCGCCAGCGCGGTGATATCCGCGCCGAGGTATCCGCTCACGTCGGGGCGCGTGGCGGCCACCGTCGTACCCAAACCCGGCAGCAGCGCCCACGCCCGCGCGCTATGCGGCAGCGCCCAGCCAACCAACGCGCCCGCGAGCAGCAGGACGGCGCCACAGACGTTGAGCAGGCGCTCAATACGGAAGACCGTGCCAACTCGCTGTACCCTCATCGTATGCTCATCCTCACACGCCTCATCCTCTTCAGCAAGCGGCACCCCCGCGAGCACGGTCACTGGCCCCCTATCCGCGCGCCTCACGGGCGCGCTTGGGCGCGGTCTCGGCGACGAGCGAGGCGGCAGTGGCGGCTTGGCCGGTGGGGCAGAGCGACCGGAGGGTACAGGCTTCGCAGAGCGGACGGCGCGCCTGGCAGACCGCGCGCCCATGATAGATCATCAGATGCGAGAAGTCCAGCCAATCCGCCCGCGGAAGCACGGCCATCAGGTCTTGCTCGACCCTGACGGGATCCTCGCTCCGCGTGAGATCCAGCCGCCGCGCCACCCGCCCAACATGTGTATCCACGACCACGCCTTCGACGATGCCATACGCATTGCCAAGCACGACATTCGCCGTCTTGCGGGCCACACCAGGGAGCGAGATCAGGTCAGTCATCGTCCGGGGGACCTCGCCGCCAAAGCGCTCCACCAGCAGGCGCGCCGCCTCACGGATATGTTTCGCCTTATTGCGATAGAATCCCGTTTGTTTGATATCCTGCTCTAATGCGTCAGGCTCCGCCCCCGCGAAGTCCGCCGCCGAGCGATACTTCTCAAAGAGCGTCACGGTCACCGCATTCACCCGCTCATCTGTACATTGCGCGGAGAGGATGGTGGCGATCAGCAGTTCGAGCGGCGTGCGGAAGCGCAGTGAGCATCGCGCGTCGGGATACGCTTGTCGCAATGCGGCGACAATCGCGCGCTGGCGCTCCTGGGGCACAGAGTGATTGTCTGTCATGCAAGGCCTCTCTTCTATCATCCGCTCTTCTATCATCCGCTCTTCTATCATCCGCTCTTCTATCATCCGCTCTTCTATC
>JADEYI010001312.1_pt1 | contig 19663 bp, 21 predicted proteins | sample 8542331 | NCBI WGS metagenome assembly JADEYI01 (sample SAMN16510988, study PRJNA670497) | mine drainage metagenome | isolation source: biofilm near Copperflume 1 | place: Germany: Marsberg coppermine Kilianstollen | collected 2018-02
ACGTCATTTCGATCGCGCGGGCCACGGCGACGACAGGAGCCAGCCCGACAGTGCCAGTGGTCGAGGGCGCGGACCTGGAGCGACCCGTCCGGCCAGGCGGAAGCGCCGGACCCGAACATTCTCCGCCCCTCACTGCCACGATGGCGTCCCCCGGCGCCGGCCAGACATCGCCCCCCATCTCCGGTGTGGTCCGCGTCGACGGGAACGCTAGGAAGGACAGGAACGCCGGGAACGAGCCCAGCCCCCAACAGGACAAGCCGGCAGCGGGCGCGACGCTCCCGGACGTGTCACACCTCGCGGGGGGCCCCGACCAGCCCCAGACCCGCGGCCTTGCCACGGACGTCGCAAAGCCGGCACAGAACACGACACCCGCCAGCCAACCGGCCGTGCCGCCGCCGGTGGAACAGGTAGCGCGGACTGTTATTGATCAGATCACTCGCGGCGGTGGCGAAGCGAGAGTCCATCTCCACCCCGCTGAGCTCGGTGAAGTCCTGATTCGCGTGCGCACCGATGGCGACCGCGTGCAGGTCGAAGTGCACGCCGCCCGAATCGACGCGCAGCAACTCCTGCGCGACCACACACAGGACCTTTCTAACCTGCTCGGGAACCGGGGCTTGAACCTTTCCGACGTGAACATCGGCTTTGGCGGGCACGGTGCCGGCAGCGCCGGAGAAAACGCCGGTGGATTCGCCGACGACACCGGGCAGGCCCGGGCGGGCGACTTTGGCGCGCTCATGGGAGAGGAAGAGCCGGCACCCGCCGGCCTCCACAACCGCCTGCAGTCCGTCTACAACCCCGATGGCGCACTTTCCTATCGCATCTAGGAGGAAGACACACCATGGCACTGCCCATCAATCCCGTCACCGGGCTCCAGAACAGCACCTATAGCGCGGCCACGAAGCCCCCCTCGCAAGAGCTTGGCCAGGTGGACTTCATGAAGCTCATCATCGCCCAGATGCAGAACCAGGACCCGTTGAATCCGCAGAGTCAATCGGACTTCACGGCGCAACTCGCGCAGTTCCAGGCTCTCAACCAGAGCACAGCCATGGCCAGCAGCATCAAGGTGATGCAAGGCGTGAGCGAACTCTCGAGCGCGACCAGCCTGCTCGGGAAGACGGTCACCGGTAAACAGGTAAACGCCACGGGGGTGACGCGCGACCAGGTTGGGCGACAGATCTTTGGCGCACCGTTTGCATCCCTCACGTTGCCGCAGCAGGCGCTCGTCAACGCCGATGCCCGTGTGCAAGCGGCACTGAACGATGCCACCAACGCGGGCGCAACTGTTTCCGGGAAAGTCGACCGAGTCGTCGTCGGCCCGGATGGCATTCCCAGCCTGTCCGTCAACGGCAAGGTGCTGGATCTCTTCAGCGTGGCGGAGGTGTCGTAGCCATGGCTATCGACCGGAGTATGCCACTTGGGGCTGGAGCCTCGAACCGGACGGGGGCCGCGGCGGTTGGGCCGGCCAGCGCCAGCGGGCCTTCGTTCCACGACATTCTCCGGCAGGCATCGGCGCCGGGCAGCACCGGCCGCGTGCAGTTCAGCAGCCACGCCCAGAAGCGCGCCGACAAGCGCGACTTGAACCTGGATGCGCCGACGATGACGCGACTCAACAATGCCATCGACCGCGCGGCAGCCAAAGGCTCCCGGAGCAGCCTCGTCATGCTCGATGGGCTCGCCGTCGTCGTCGATGTCCGCGACCGCACGGTCGTGACAGCCATGAACACAGCCGGTGCAGCCGGTCAACCGGGGAAGGAGAAAGTCTTCACGAATATCGACTCTGTGGTCGTGGCGTAGCGGTTACGCCTGGTCAGTCCCGGGCCGGTCCGCCTGGCGGAGGCCCGATCCATTTCACATTTCGCGCCTGTGGCGCTACTGCGGCACGAACCGCAACGAAAGGATCGTAACCACCATGATGCGTTCACTTTTTTCGGCCATTTCCGGCATGCGCAACCACATGTCCTTCATGGACGTGGTGGGCAACAACATCGCAAACGTCAACACGACCGCCTACAAGTCCAGCGCGGTGACCTTCGAAGACATCCTCGGCCAGACCGTCCGGGGCGCGAGCGCACCCCAGAATGGGCGCGGCGGTACGAATCCCGCCCAGGTCGGCCTGGGCATGGCGCTTGGCGGCATCGAAAGCAACATGGGCCAGGGTTCGCTGCAATCGACGGGGAAGTTGACCGACTTCGCCGTGCAGGGCGACGGCTTCTTCGTCGTCTCCGACGGCCAGCGCAACAACTTCACGAGGGACGGCTCCTTCAACATCGACGTGAGCGGGACGCTGGTGAACGGCAACGGGATGAAGGTGATGGGCTGGGAGGCGGATTCGAGTGGCAACGTGGACACGACGAAGAGCATGCAGGCGCTGACGATCCCGTTCGGCACGCAGGTGAGCGCCCATCCGACAGCAGACGCCAACCCCCAGCCCGCGACGCCAATCTACGGGATGACTGCGGCCGGGAATCTGGATTCCGGGGCAGCGGCCGGCACCGTCGTCGCCTCGACCGTCCAGGCCTATGACTCGCTCGGCAACGCGCACAGCATCGAGCTGAAGTTCACCAAGGGCGCGACCGCCAACCAGTGGACCGTGGAAGGCACGGCCGATGGCGGCACCGCCGGTAACGCGCTGCCCGGCACCACTCAGCTCAACTTCACTGCGAGCGGGCAGATCGACACCACGACGGGCTCGAAGGGGCTCCTCCCGATCAGCATCACGCTCGCCAACGGGGCCACGACCCCACTCGCGTTCACGCTCGACGTTTCGAAGATGACGCAGTTCGCAGGCAACAGCCAGATTAGCCCGCAGACGAACACGGGGGCACCTGCGGGCGCGCTCGTCAGCTTCGCCGTCGGCAGCTCAGGTGAGATTTCGGGCATCTACTCGAATGGTGCGTCGCAGAAGATTGGTCAGCTCGCGCTGGCGTCGTTCGTCAACCCGGCCGGGCTGCAGCGCGAAGGCAACAACCTCTGGGCCGACACTGGCAACTCCGGGCAGCCGCTCATCGGCACGCCGAACTCCGGTGGGCGCGGAACGGTGAGCACCGGCACGCTGGAGACCTCCAACGTCGACCTCTCGCAACAGTTCACGAACATGATCATCGCCCAGCGCGGCTTCGAGGCCTCCTCGAAAGTCGTCACGGCCAGCGACCAGATGCTGCAGAGCCTGGTCAACATGATCCGATAAGTCAGCGGAGCCCTGCGGGCCGGGGAGTGACTTCCCGGCCCAGGCTCCTAACACGGCGGAGGTGCAAATTGGCCGGACTGATACCGAACTCCGCTGCGAGGTCCGCGGCCCGGCCAATATGATCCGCATTCCCCTGGACCGCATGAACCGGATCGCCACCCTGGCGATCCTGCCGTTGATGGCGCTTGCAGTGGTGCTGGCGAGCAGGGTTGCTGGCAAGACTGTGACCGCACCGCTACCACACGAAGGGCTGCTCGTTGTTGCCCAGCTTCGCGGCGACGCGCTCATGACGTTCGACCTCGCCCACGGAGGCGCGTCGAAGACCCTCGCGCTGGCCGGTCCGCCGCACGAACTGGCCGAAGCCGGGGGCCGTCTCTACGCCACACTTGAGCTGGGGGACGCAGTCGTGGAAGTCGAGCCGGGTGTGCCCGCCGTGCTCCGCACCCTTCCGATGAACGGCTGGCCCCACGGGCTCGCCATCGATGGCCAGTGGCTGCTTGTCTCGGTGGACAAGGCGAACGAGCTGGCCAGGATCGAACGCAGCAGCATGACAGAGGTTTCCACACGTTCCACGGGCGCGACACCGCATGTTGTCGCGGTCGCCGATGGCACGGCATATGTCGCCGATGCGGGTGACAACACCGTCCGCGTAATCGCACCGGATGGTTCGCAGAAGACCACCAACACGGGGTCGCAGCCCGAAGCGATTGCGTCGGCGGGCGGCTACGTGGTGACGGGGAACGCCAGCGGCGGGACGCTCACGGTGGTGCGGCGCGACACATTTCAGGTCGCGCGTACCATCGCTGTTGGCCCGGAGCCAGTGCGCGTGGTGACGCTGGATGCGCGGCACGTGCTGGTAGCGATGAACACCAGTTCGCGCGTGCTGCAAGTGAATATCGAGACGGGGGCAATCGAACGCTCCATCCCCACCCTCGGGCACCCGGACGGCATCTGCCTCAGCCCCTCGCGGGAGTACGTGGCAATTGCCTCGAACGCCGGCGGCGCGGTGCAGTTCTTCCGCCTGGCGGATTGGGCCCCGGCAGGGACGCTGGCGGCGGGCGATGGGCCCGGGTCGTGTATCTGGATGGCGGCGCCATAGCCGCAGTCTCAGTGCCGCGGCGAGACGAACGGCCAGGGCGCTACGATCGCAGCGTCCTGCTGGCGTAGGATCGAGGGATGGCGTCCACTGATTGCCAGGTTGGGGGATTGTTTTCGCGCTGCCGGAACCCTTCGGAGCACACCTGCCAATATTGTGGCCGGCAGTTCTGCGGGGAGCACACGGGGTTCGCGGAGGGGCACGAGGCAGTCTGCAGCCGCGGGCCCTGCAGAGCCAAGCGCGAAGACCTGGACGCCCACCTGAGCTATCGTGCCCACGTCGAGCAGCGCAACCATGCAGGACTCTGCGGCATCGATGACTGCGGCCCGCACCCCGGCTACAGCTGTTCACTCTGCCGCGGCTATTTCTGCGCGGCGCACCTCTCGGACCGCTTGTACCCGTTCAAGGACGGCTGGGCCACCATCGAACGGCCGGTGAGCGTTTGTGATCGGTGCTGGCAGCGGCGAAAGATCTGGAAGCGATAGGCCGCCCACAGGCGCCGGCGTATCCTTGGCAAGGGGCAGCCCCCTGAGGTATCCGGTATGACGTCATCAGCACAGGCCGGGATCACGATCCAGGACATCGAGGCAGCCCAGAAGGCGATCGCCGCGCAGGTTCGCGTGACGCCGATGTGGCCTTCGCCTGTGCTCGAACGCCGGGCGGGCGTGCCCGTCCTGCTCAAGTGCGAACAGATGCAGCTTACCGGCTCATTCAAGGTGCGAGGCGCCTTCAACTTTGTGCGCCAGTTGGGTGACGCGGATAGACGGCGGGGGCTCGTGGCCGCTAGCGCGGGCAACCACGCCCAGGGGGTTGCGATCGCCGGCGCGAGCCGCGGCATCGACGTTGTCGTCGTGATGCCGGTCTCAGCCCCGCTGGCCAAGCTCACAGCGACGCGTGAGCTGGGTGCGCGCGTGATCCTGCACGGAAACTCGCTTGAGGAATCACGCGCGGAGGCACAGGCGATCGCGAGCCGGGATGGCCGCCTCTATGTTCCGCCGTTCGATGACGACGCGGTGATCGCCGGGCAGGGCACGCTCGGCCTGGAGATCCTCGAACAGGCACCGGGGGTGCGGGAAGTGCTGGTCCCAACCGGCGGTGGTGGGCTGATCGCAGGGGTGGCGACCGCAATCAAGGCGGTGCGCCCGGATGTCCGGGTGGTCGGGGTGCAGGCGACCGCGATGGACGGGGTGTGCCAGTCATTCGCGCGGCATCGCGTGGTGACGACGCCCCACGCGCGCACGATCGCCGACGGCGTTGCCGTTGCCGGGCCCTCCGAGCGGACGTTCGCCCTGATCGAACAGCATGTCGACGCGATGATCAGCGTCGGCGACGAGGCACTCGCGCACGCAATCGTGATGTTGATCGAGCGCTCGAAGATGATCGTCGAGGGGGCAGGTGCACTGGCGGTCGCTGCCATCCATTCGGGTGCGTATCAGCCGGCGGGCACGACCGTGGCTGTGCTTTCGGGCGGAAACATCGATATCAACCTTGTGGGCTCGATTGTCCGGCGCGGGCTGGTGGATGCGGGCCGCTACCGTCACCTGGCAATCGAGGTGAGCGATACGCCGGGCGAACTGGCGCTCGTTTCGCAGGCGATCGCCGACGCCGGGGGCAACGTCCTTGAGGTGGACCATGACCGTGACGCCCCGGGCATGCCGATCGGCGTGGCCGTGCTCGAACTGCTGATCGAGGTGAACGGCGAGCCCCATTTTGAGGAAGTCATCCAGGTGTTGAGAGAGCGCGGACTGCGGGGTGTGCCGGGGAGTGCGGCACGGCTGGCGACGGCGGATGCCCGCGAGCGACATGAACGAGGCTGAATTCACCCCTGCCACGGGCACCGTGTAGGCTACGCTTACCACTTTTCACCTTCCGGAGGAGGGCAGATGCCTCGATTGCGACAGGTCCCCCGTAGCGAAGCGACGCCCGACGTGCAGGCGGTCTATCAACGGCTGTTTCAGGACCGCGACCCCGTGGCGGAGCCCGGGACGGCCACGGGTACGCCCGGCAACTGGTGGACCGTCTTCGCGCTCGTGCCAGATGTGCTGGCCCACGCGCAGGCGGGCTTCGGGCTACTGAGCAGCCGCGCGCGGCTGCTCACACCCTCTCAACGCGAACTCGCGCTCACGCGGGCGGGCTTTGCCGGCGGGAGCCAGTTCGTTTTTTCGCAACATTGCAAGGCAGCCCGGGCCGCGGGCCTCCCCGATGAAAAGGTGGCTGCGATCCCCGCATGGGCTTCATCGGAGGTCTTCGATACGGCGGAGAGGGCCCTGCTTGCCTACGCCGACGAAGTCATCCTCGCGGATGGGCGCGTACAGGACGCGACCTTCGCGCGCCTCCAGGAACATCTCACCGACGAGGCCATCCTGGAGCTGACCTACGCTATCTGCACGTATCGTCTGCACGCCACAATGTGCCGGGCGCTCCGGCTGGAATATGACGACGTCGACGAGCGGGTAGTCGAGATCCCCGTGCCCGGGAGCGGTGCCAGCGCGAGCGATATTATGTCCGAAATCAGCCGGTAGATTCTGCGGCCGGCGCCGCTCAAACGCGCGGCGGGCGGTCGCGGCGCTTATCGCCGAGGAGCATGGCATCGAGCACCAACAGGAGGATCGCCGTGAGCACGGCGAACCCGGCAAACCTGGCGAGGCGGCGCAAGAGCCGGCACAGGAAGCGGACCAGCACGACGGGCAGGCCGGTGATGGCACTACTCATCGGTCATCACACGGAAGATGCCCGGTGAACTGCCGGCGATGAGCTCCGCCCCCACCGTGCGGGTGTAGAACTCGGCGGGGCCGACTCCGCCGATGATCGCGTAGGCATATCCCTCCGCGGCCAGAGCCTCCAGGCATTGGACGAGGAGCACTCGGCCGACGCCACGCTTGCGCCGCGATTCATCTACGCCAGTGGGGCCGAAGTAATCGGGCCGGGTCGCGTTGTAGCAGGCGAACCCGATGATCTCCGCGCCTTCGACGGCGATACGGACCGTGGGCGGGACATGCGCAAACGCGGCGAGCAGCTCGTCCGCCCACCCGGGCCAGCGGTCGCGGACGAAGGCGAGCACGCGGTGACGCTCGAACGATTCGGCCCGCCGGCATTCGATGCCCTCTCCGCGCAAGCGGCTGCTTTCCTCTTCGCAACCCGAGAGGTCGTACAGGCGGACGAGCATGTCCTGCATGGGTTGCGGGCCTCAGGCGAGGCCGCCGCCATCGAGCACGATCGTCTGGCCGGTCGTGAACGACGAGGACGGGGTCGCGAAATAGACGACGGCGCCGGCCATTTCGTCGGGGTCACCGATCCGCTTCAGAGCGCCACCCTGGACGGCGTTCTTGAGGATGGCATCGTTTTCCCAGAGTGCGCGTGAGAACTCGGTCTTGATCAGGCCCGGGGCGATGCAGTTCACGCGGATACCATCGGTGCCCCATTCCTTCGCACAGACCTGCGTGAGCATGATGACGGCAGCCTTCGAGACCGAATAGCCGCCAAGGCCGGTCGAGGCGCGGAGGCCACCAGTGGAGCTGACGTTGATGATGGAGCCTCCCTGGCCGTGCTCGATGATCGCTTCCCGCACCATCTTGCTGAGAAAGAAGCAGGATTTCACGTTGGTGTTCATGATAGTGTCCCAGGCGCGCTCATCGATGTTTTGGACCGGCCCGAAGACGGGGTTGGTGGCGGCATTGTTCACCAGCACGTCGATACGACCGAGCTGCTTCTTCGTCTCATCGACGAGGTTCTGGAGGGCGGCGAGGTCACGCACGTTGGTGGGGACTGCGATGCCGCGGCGGCCAGTGGCACGGACGGCAGCGACGGACTCTTCCAGCGCCTCCGGCTTGCGGGCAGCCACGCAGACATCGGCCCCCGCTTCGGCGAGCGCAACGGCAATAGAACGGCCGATGCCACGGCTGCCGCCCGTCACGATGGCGACCTTTCCGGCAAGTGAGAAGTTGGCAACAGTCATTCGTGGGTCCCTCATTCCTCGGTATCCGGGCAGATCCAGCGCGGCTGCCCGTCCCGGCGCTCAATTCTAAACGAGCGCTGGCATGCCGTCGCTCGGCGGCGCGATGCGGGACATCGCAGTGCTGCGTATACTCACTCCAATTCGTGCCGTAGGAAACACATTAACATGGACGCTGCATTGACCGCGCTGCTCTCCCGCTTCATCGAGCGCGATGCCGCCGCCCCTGAGTCCTACCCGGCGGAGAACATCGCCGACCTGCAGGCTGCCGGTGTCCCGGCCATGCCCTTTCCCCGGGACCTGGGCGGCAGCGGCGCGACCCTGGTGGAAGCGGCAGAGGTCGTGGAAGCTATCGCGAGCGCTTCCCCTTCCACTGCGCTGCTCATCTCAATGCCGCTCGGGCTGGCCGGAGTGTGCGCCACGGGCCCAGATGCCGCACCTCAGCAATACCGGGCAACGTGGGCAGAACAGATAGCGCGACTGGCGGCCGACTTCCGCGACGCCAAACTCTACGCCGCCTGCAATTCGGAAAAAGGCGCCGGTGGATCGCTCGATGCGACGAAGACCACCAGCAGCCGGCGGGCGGATGGCGCGTTTACGCTTACCGGCGAGAAGATCCTTGCCTCGTCCGGGCGGTTTGCGGACTACTTCCTTTCGACGGCGAAGGTGGATCAAGCGGACCTGCCAGGTGCGGGCGTCGTGGAGCTCTTCGTGGTCGAAACCGGTGCACCGGGCGTCACCATCCTGCAGGACTGGGACGGTTTCGGGATGCGCCGCACGGAAAGCCAGACCGTCCGCTATGAGGACGCGGCAGCGAGCTTCATGTTCGGCTTTCCGAACTTCATCGCGACGCTGCAGCCGCTGCAGTACTGGTATCACCTTTTCGCCGCCATACCGCTTGGCTGCGCCGCGGCGGTGATCCGCGAGCTGGGTGACCCGCCGCCGACCGGCCCGGCCATGCGCGTGCGCCTGAACGACGCGCTGATGCGGTACGAAGCGCTGCGGGCGTACCTGTTGGAGACTGCGTCGGCATGGCGGCCGGCGTCCGGCCCAGCCTACGCGGCGCGAGTGCTGCGTATGAAGAGCTATGTCACCCAGGAATCCACGAAGTTGTGCGCAGAGCTGTTCGCGCTTGGCGGGGGCAGGCACTACCGGCGATCGGGGCGTGTGGCCGGGTTGGTTGCCGATTCGTTTGCGGGCACCGCGCTCAGGCCACCACTGCCGCTCGCCCTTGATGCGCTGGCGGAAAACTTCGACCTCGGCGCCGGGTGGGAGCCAGATTGACTTTTAGTGGCTGACGAAACTGCCTTCCGGGTTGACGAGGTGCTGCACGTCGTTGAGCGATTGGAGGGCGCGGACGCCCCCCTGGCCAGCAAAGACGATGTTCACAGACGTGTGCGCCGGGCGGAAAAACATGTCATAGCTCACGCCGATGATATGGCCGGCATAGGCGTTAATAACGCCGCCGTGGCAGGCGATCACGACCCGCTTGCCCTCGTTCTCGGCGATGATCCCCTCGACGGCGTTGACGGTGCGCTTGCGGAAATCGTGGCTGGATTCGGAGTAGGGGTAGACATCCCAGCTCTTTTCTCGAAGCATGCGTTCGCGCACTCCCAGGAGCAGGCGGCTGCCGAGGAATGTGACGGCGGACTGATCGGCAGGGATGTCGCGGAAGACCTCCACTTCGCGAAGGTCGGGCACGACGATCGGGTCCAGCCGGTGGTGGCGGGCGATTTGCAGGCCGGTATCGAACGCGCGCTTCAGCGGGCTGGCGTAGACGACATCGATGCGGGCAGTCGAAAAGCGCTCGCCGACGAGCTCCGCCTGCATCTGGCCGCGCTCGCTGAGCGGGGGATCGACGATATCACCCACCGGCCCGCGGCCCCAATCCGGTACGAACTGCTCGCCATGGCGGACGAAGATGAGCTCCGTCACGCCCTCGACATCGGTGAGGAAGGCACGGTCGAAGACCATCGGCGGGCGAGACGGTTGAGGAAGGGCTGCGGACGAGTCGGGCATCGCGTGCTCCACGAAGGTGGTGTGCGATGACTATCTCAGACTGGCGTTAACGTGACCAGCGCGAGCGGTCTCACGCCGAGCCTGCAGCCGCAACCGAACCGGCACGATACATCCACCCGGCGATACCTGTGCCACCGGTGGCCGCCACCGCACACTGAGGGCATGGATGAGGACACGCAGCCACCCGTTTCCGAATCGACGCGCGAACTGTTTTTGGAGGTCGCAGAACTCCTCGAAGCGATCGTCATCGCGCTGCAGACGGAGCAGGCCCGGCCGGAGAACACCTTCGTCCTGCGCGAAGCGGTGCGGCGCGTCGTACGTCTGCGCGAGCATCTCAACGCAGCCGAACCAGACTTCAGCGACTGAACCCGCGGTTCACGGCGCGCGCACGGCGTCGAGCAGCCCGGCCGCGGCCGCACGGTTGGCGTCCGAATCTCCACCGAGCATGGCCGCGAGCTCCGCGAGACGACGCTCACCAATCACCGGATCGACCTGGCTCCAGGTGCGGCCCCCTGCGGAAGACTTGACGACGACGAAGTGGAGCTCGCCGAATGCTGCGACCTGGGGCAGGTGCGTGACGCAAAGCACCTGGTGACGGCTCGCCAGCCGCGTGAGCGCCTGCCCAACCAGTGCTCCGCCGCGCCCGCCGACGCCTTCATCCACTTCATCGAGCACGACGATGCGTTGTTCGGCGGCCGCACCCAGGACGGTGGTGAGCGCCAGCAGGAAGCGGGAGGTCTCGCCACCACTGGCGACAGCCGAGAGCGGTCGCGGCGATTCACCGGGGTTGAAGGACGCGAGAAACTCCACGCGGTCGATACCGGACTCGGTGAACGCCCGCGGGTGCAACTCAAACTCACCCGCGAGCGGTGCCTCGGTGACGACGATCTCATAGTCGGGCACAGGTGCCAGCGGGCCTTTTGGGTCGTCTTCGCAGGCGAAACCAACGGACAGCGTGGCCCCAGTCATGCCCAGGCTCTCCAGTTCTGCCGCGATGGCGCAAACCAGGCGGCCCGCGGCTGAGCGACGGGCGAGAGAGAGAGCCGAACCGCGCTCACCGAGCTGTTTGAGGAGCACCTGCTCGCGCTGCAACAGGCTTTCCAGCGATGTCCCGGTCCCGGTCAGCATCGCAAGACGCGAGGCAGCCTCGGCGGCATAGGCGAGGACATCCCCCACGGTTTCGCCGTACTTCCGGCAAAGCCGGGCGATGCGGTCGAGGCGTTCCTGGGCCGCGGCAAGCCGCTCGGGGTCCTGTTCGAGGCCATCGCGGTAGTGGCGCACTGCCCGGACAAGATCGCCGGCAGTCGCTTCGAGAGCGGCACCAAGGTCTCCGAGGTCAGTGGCGGAGGAGTCGCGCGTCACGATCTCCTGCACAGCTCGCACGGCCTCGCCAAGTGCGCTGTTTTCGAGCGCCTCGATCGCGAGTGCGGCCTCGGCGATGAGGCGTTCGCTGCTGGAAAGGCGGACAAGCTCGTGTCTGAGCACGGCATCTTCCCCGGTTTCGAGCTGGGCCGCGCCGATTTCCTCCGTCTCGTATCGCAGTTGGTCGATAAGGCGCTCGCGTTCACGGGCGTCGGTCGCCAGGGCGCTGGCCTGGCGGCGCACTTCGCGGAGGTCGCGGACGATGGCGGCGACAGTGTCCCGGCTGGCGGTGAGCCCGGCGAAGCGGTCGAGCATGGCCAACTGCACTGGCGGGCGCAGCACAGCAAGCTGTTCGGACTGCCCGTGAATATCGATGAAGCGGCCGGCGAGGTCGCGGACCTGATCGAGCGAGGCGGAATCGCCGTTGATGCGCACCGTCGAGCGCCCGGAGAGCGCGATCGAGCGCTGGATGACCACGCCTGCGCCGTCCACCCGGAGGCGCGCTTCGACGACGGCACGTTCGCACCCCGTCGCGATCACTTCGCGTCCGCGCCGCCCGCCGAAGACGAAGACGAGGGCATCGACGATGAGGGACTTGCCGGCACCGGTCTCGCCGGTGAAGACGTTCAGGCCCGCGCCGGGCTCGAGTAGGACCGAACGAGCCACAGCAAAATCGGTGATGGACAGCCGTTCAAGCACGCTGCGCGACGACGCTCGACATCTGGAATTCAAGCTTCTCCGCGAGCTCAGAATAGAACGACGAGGGCTCGCGGAAGCGCACGAAGCGGGTGGTATGTTCGCTCTGCTTCACGACGACGCGTGCGCCGCTGCCGACGGGGAGGTCCTCCTGCCCATCGACGCTGAGGATGGCACCGTTGTCCGACGTCACTTCGAGTTCGACGACGGAATCGGGCTGCAGGACGAGCGAACGGCCCATTGAAAGATGAGCCGACACGGGAGTCATCACAAGGTGGTGTTCGGTGGGCGCGAGGATCGGCCCGCCGGCGCTCAGCGAATAGCCGGTACTGCCCGTCGGCGTGGCCACGATGATGCCATCGCACCGATAGAGAGCGAGGAGGGCGCCGTCGACACGGGCCTCCACATAGATTGGCCTGCCGGGGGACTGCCGACTGAGGACAATGTCGTTCAGGCCGTGAAAGACCTGCGGCGCCTGGCCGCGGCCAGCCGAAACATCTCCGCGCACCATGAGGCGCGCTTCCACGCGCCAATCTTCCTCAATGAGGCGCTCGACCATGTTGAAGCAATCGCGCGGGCTCATGTCGGTGAGGAACCCGAGGCGGCCCATGTTGACGCCGAGGATAGGCACGCCATGGGGCACCGTCACCCGGGCAGCGCGCAACACGGTGCCATCGCCGCCGATGCAGACGACCAGGCCGGCGCGGCCGATCGCCGCCGAATCGACGTCGGCCCAGGCGTCGGTGACAACACTTTCGACAGCGCGGCGGCCAAACTCCCGGGCAAGCTGGTTCGCGAAAGCAGCTGCGCCTTCGCTCTGGGGGTGGTGCAAGATGACTGCACGTTTCAGCATGCTGGTGCTCCGATCTGGCGCGGGCGGTGCCCCGGCGTCCTGAGGTGGAGGAGGTATTCGAGGTTTCCATCGCCTCCGCGAATGGGCGACGCCATGATGCCACAAATCGTCCACCCCGCGCCTGTCGCCCAGGCCAGGAATTCGCTCTTGACGCGTTCGTGCACCACCGGATCACGGATGACGCCACCGCGCGGGACATCGGCCGGGCCGGCTTCAAACTGTGGCTTCAACAACACGACTCCTTCCGTCCCCGGAGCCGTTCGCGCCGCGACGGAGGGCAGCACCTTGCTCAGGGCGATGAAGGAGAGGTCCGCGACGAAAAGGTCGATGAGGGGAAGCTCGGGCAGATCGCGCGCGTTGGTGCCTTCGAGCAGGGTGACGCGCGGGTCTTCGCGGAGCCGCTGGTGAAGTTGGGCGCGGCCCACATCGATGGCGAGCACAGAAACAGCGCCACGCTGCAAAAGGCAATCGGTGAAACCTCCGGTCGAGGCACCGAGGTCCATGCAGGGCCTCCCGGCGACGTCGATGGCGAAGCGATCGAGGGCACCTTCCAGCTTGAGCCCTCCGCGCGAAACGTAGCGATCCAGAGCAGTCAGTTCGATCGGCGACTCCGAATCGAGCAAAGTCGCGGGCTTGACCAGCACGCGCGTGCCGACGCGCGCCCGGCCGGCCATGATGAGGCTGCGCGCGCGCTCCCGCGTTTCCGCCAGGCCACGCTCCACGAGCAGGACATCGGCACGCACGCGCGACATGGATTCGATTGTCGATTGGGCAAGCGGTCTTGTCGATCCGGCAACGCGAGAGGCGCGCTTTCGCTTCGCCTCAACGAGAGCGCGCGGTAGGCTATGCGGGTGACACCGCAGGAACGCGTCCAGGCCGCGATGGAAGTGCTCGGGCTCCCCGGGTCCGTCATTGAATTCGAAGCAAGCACGCACACCGCGCAGGATGCCGCCGACGCGGTGGGTTGCGAGCTCGGCCAGATCGTCAAGACGCTCTTTTTCCTCGCCGATGGCCGGCCGACGGTGGCGCTGGTAGCCGGCGACCGGCAGGCGGATACCGCACTCCTCGCCCAGCTCCTCGGGGTGGGACGCAAGAAGCTGAAGATGGGTTCCCCTGAAGAAGTGGGCGAGCACACGGGCTTTGCGGTAGGCGGTGTCGCACCGATCGGGCTGCGGCACACGTGCGACGTGATCATCGATGATAGCCTCCTGCGTTTCGACCGGGTCTGGGCTGCCGCCGGGAGTGGCAACGCCGTGTTCCCCGCAGCGACCGCCGCATTGGCTGCCGCGACGAAGGGGCAGGTGGCAGCGATCACGCGGGGGCCTGCCACCAAGGAACAGGCGTGACCGCCGAGGCCGCTGCAAACGTCCCGGCCCTCGAGAAGACGGGCATGCCGGCGCTCATCGCAGCGCTGCGGCCATACCAGTGGCCGAAGAATGTGATCGTCTTCGCCGCCCTCGTCTTTAGCGCCGGACAGGCCTGGCACCCGGCAGACGCAGCGACGTGGTGGCCCCTGCTCTGGCGCAGCTCCCTCGTGTTTGTGCTCTGGTGCATGGTCAGCAGTGCGATGTACCTGGTGAACGACGTCCGAGACCGCGAGTCCGACCGCCTGCACCCGCGCAAAGCGCACCGTCCAATTGCACGGGGTGCTGTTTTGCCGAGGACGGCGATCGCCACGGCGGCTTCGCTCCTGGTGGTGGCCATCCCGCTGGGATTTATCGTAGGGATAGCCACAGGGGCTGTATTAGCGGGTTACGCAGCGGTGATGCTGTTCTATTCGGCCGGGCTGAAGAACGTCGCCATCCTCGATGTCCTGATCCTCTGTGCGGGGGTGGTAGCGCGAGCGGTGGCGGGAGCGGCGGCAATCGACGTTGCGATCAGCCCCTGGCTCTATATCTGCTCGAGCTTCGGTGCGTTCTTTTTTGCCAGCAGCAAGCGTTGGGCAGAATACCGTCAGCTGGGGCCGGAGGCGGCCCGCCATCGTCCAGCCCTGGCTCAATACGACGGTGAAATCCTCGGGCAGATCGTGAGCATCAGCGCGGCCACGGCACTTGTCGGCTATGCCATCTACACCATTGAGTCGACGCACGTGCCGAGGAACGGGGCGATGGCGCTGACGATCCCGTTCGTTGCCTTCGGACTGTTTCGCTATCTCTTGCTGCTGACCGGCCCGCGGCGCGCGGACGCACCCGACCAGATCCTGTTCACGGACCCGCAACTGCTGCTCGCAGTCGCCGGATTCGCCGTGACCGCCATGGCCGTATTGTTGTTTTGGCAGGCGTGACCCGCGCCGCCAGGCAGCGTCTCATCAATAGACGCCGGACGCTCAATTTGCTGGCCGGCCCGCGTATTGGGCGGGCACGAGCTCCGGGTGGCCGCTCCAGATCCAGGCGTAATCTTTGACGCTGACGCCCATGAGCATTCCGAAGAGTGATGACGGGTGGACGAAGAGCCCGGTCCCCGAAGGTTGGCCTTCGCTTTCAGCAAAGCGGGCACCCTGCGAACGCAGCCTCGCGGCCAGTGCGTCCACATCGGCGGTTTCGACATAGCACATGTAGAGCGACGGGCCGCGGCGCCGGAAGAAGCGGTCCATCGCGCCACCGCCACTCGTCTGCGTGATTTCGATGCGGTCCAGCCGCCGAGGCGGGTCGAAAAGAGTGAGCGTCCCGTCGTAGCCATACTGGGTGCTCGCGATACGCGAAAACTGGAACGGGTCGAGGTCGAAAATGCGGGTGTAGAGGCCGGCCGTGTCCTGCCAGTCGTCGACCGGGTTCGTCACCTCGTAGACGTGGCTGATCAGGCCAACGGGTTCGCGTGGTGTCTCAGGGACGATCGTCGTTGGCATGCCGTGGGTGGTGAGAGGGCCAAGGACAAGGCTGGTGCCCTCGCGGGTGAACGCGACACGCTCAGAGTCCAAGTGGCGGGCCATTCGGTCGACATCGGCGGCAAAGCCCACGCCATAGAGGCCCTGACCCCATTCGTCAGCGAAGACGCGGACGGGCCCGTCGCCAGCTGGCTCGAGGAATTCGAAGAGGCTCGACCCCGCCTGGACGGTCGTCCGCCGGGCGTTGAGGGCGGCTGAAGCATCTTCTCCCACTTCGATGGCGTCGAACAACGCCTGCCATGTTCGCACAGCGACGGCGCGGTCGGGGACGACAAGCTGGACGCGGTCTACATACGAGAGCACTGCACTCCCCCGGCTGATCTGAGCGACATTGTGCCACAGGAGGCACCCGCGGGGGCCCGGGGAGTCGTGGAGGGCAGATTCTGCGAGGGAACGGCGCGCTCCAGATGCCGGCGCTGGCGCAGATCTGAGTGAGAACAATCTGCGCGGCCGGAATGTGCGGACCAGGTGATGGGGCACGCAGCATGACAGAGCATCTTGTTGCCGACCGTCAACCTACTGAGGTTAGCCGTCCCGCATGCCCTTGCTTATTCCATAGAAAAGCGGAATGCCGATGCCCAGTGCAAGGATCGTGAGCCCCACCCAATTGCTGAGCAGAGCGATGGCGACGAACACAATCAACAGGACTGCCGCAATGAGGAACAGACCGAGGAGGCAGCCGCAGCAGCCTCCTCCATTCCTTCCGATCTCGAACCCCAGTCCTCCAGCCAGCCCAGCGAGGAACCAGTCTCGCGTCTTGATGTTGCCCTCACTTATAGGCGCTTAAGATTAGCCATCACTTCCTCGACCGACTCGACGGCTGTGTTGGTGCGTGCCCCTGCCGGTAGCGCAGCGCTACGCCGCGAGGCGTGCAAGGTGAGACCGTACCGACGAAAGTACTCGGAGTGGTGGGCGGGCCACAGGCATCAGGCGGATTCGCCGCGCAGCTCGGTGGCTGTCGGGATGACAGCTACGTCAACCTGCTGGCCGCCACGGGTGAGGAGCAGCGGGCGGCTCTTGTTGAGCACGGATTCGGCGTTGACGACACACTTGCGGATGTCACCTCGGCCGGGGATGTCGTACATCACTTCCATGAGGGTCTCTTCGAGCACCGTGCGGAGGCCGCGGGCACCGGTCTTATGTTTAATCGCGGTCTGGGCGATGGCCTTGAGGGCGTCATCGGTGAAGACCAGCTCGACACCGTCCATTCCAAAGTAGCGCTGGTATTGTTTCACGAGCGCGTTCTTGGGTTCGGTGAGGATTTTGACGAGCGCAGCCTCGTCGAGCGAGGTCAGTCCGACGACCATTGGCAGGCGGCCGACGAATTCGGGGATGAGCCCGAATTCGAGCAGGTCATCGTGCGTCACGTGGGTGAGGAGTTCATCGGACTTTTCCGAACCGCGAAAGCCGCGGTCGGCGCGGAAGCCGAGACGCACATGGTTGCGCGTCAGGCGGCGCTCGATGTGCGTCTCGAGCCCTTCGAAGGCTCCACCGCAGATGAAGAGGATGTTCGCGGTATTGATCTGGAGGAAATCCTGGTGGGGATGCTTGCGGCCACCCTGTGGCGGGACGTTCGCGACGCAGCCTTCGATGATCTTGAGGAGAGCCTGCTGGACGCCCTCGCCGGAGACGTCGCGGGTGATGCTGGGGTTATCGCTCTTGCGTGAGATCTTGTCGATCTCATCGATGTAGATGATGCCGCGCTCGGCCTTCTGGATGTCGAAATCAGCCGCCTGGATGAGGTGCAGGAGGATGTTCTCCACGTCTTCGCCGACATAGCCCGCTTCCGTGAGGGCGGTGGCATCGGCGACGGAGAAGGGGACATCGAGCATCCGCGCGAGGGTTTTGGCGAGGAGCGTCTTGCCAGTGCCCGTCGGGCCAACCAGAAGGATATTGGACTTTTCGAGTTCGACGTCGGTATCGGCAGGGGCGCCGATACGCTTGTAGTGGTTGTAGACGGCGACGGAGAGGACCTTCTTAGCCTGCTCCTGGCCGATGACGTATTCGTTCAGGTGGTCGTAGATGAAACGCGGAGGGGCGACGCGCTGGGCCGAACCGGTAACACCTTTGGCGGCTGCTGGAGTGGCAGCGGAACCGGACTCTTCATCGATGATCTCGCGGCAGAGGTCGACGCACTCATCGCAGATATAGACGGCACCGGGGCCAGCGATCAGCCGCCGCACCTGATCCTGGTTTTTGCCACAAAACGAGCAGTGGTATTGCACACGGTTGGTTCGGTTCCCGGCCACGGCGAAAGTCTCCCTCTGTGGTTATCTTACTTCTTGGACGCGGCGTCTTCCGGACGCGCGAGGAGTTCATCGACCATCCCGTACTCCCTGGCACCCTGGGCATCCAGGTAGAAGTCACGGTCGAAGTCCCGCGTGATCCGGTCCACCGGCTGGCCGGTATGGGAAGCGATGATATTGCGGATGATCTCGTTGTTGCGGAGGATCTCCTTGGCCGCAATTTCGATATCGGAGGCCTGACCGCGGGCGCCGCCCAGCGCCTGGTGCATGTGCACGGTGGCGTTGGGGAGAGCATAGCGCTTGCCCTTTGCGCCAGCGCACAGGAGCACGGTCGCCATGGAAGCCGTCTGCCCCACCGCGATCGTCGAAACGTCGGGCTCGATGAGCTGCATTGTGTCGTAGATAGCGAGGCCGGCCGTGATGACGCCACCCGGCGAGTGGATGTACATGCTGATATCCCGCTCCGGGTCTTCCCGCTGGAGGAAGAGCAGCTGGGCGACGATGAGGTTGGCGATCTGGTCGTCGATGGGCGTGCCCAGGAAGACGATGCGCTCCTTCAGCAGGAGGGAGAATATGTCGAACGCCCGCTCCGAACGCGGGCCAGTCTCGATCACCGTCGGTATGACGGCCTGCACGAGGGCAGGGATGGGCTGGGTGCCAGTCACGCGGGTACCTCCTCAAGTTCGCCGCACGCAATCGCAGCGAGACGGTCAAGCGTCTTCTTTGAAGTCAGAGTGCGGCGAATGGTGGAGACGCCCTCCTCGGTGCCGAACATCTGGCGGAAACGGGGTGCGTCGTCGCCCATGGGCTCGACGAGCTTGTCGAGCTCCTCTTCTATCTCTTCGGCTGTTACGTCCAGACCTTCAGTCTCGGCAAGCTGCGAAAGTGCGAGTGAACGGCGGACGCGCGCCTCGGCTGCTTCGCGCATGGTCTCGCGAAACTCAGCCTCGGTGCGGCCGAAGCGGGCAAGGTAGAGCGCATATTGCTGCTGGTCGTTTCCGGCCGCTTCGCGCACGAGATGGTCGATTTCGCGTTCGACAAGCACCCTGGGGAACTCGATTATGGCCCCTTCGACGAGCTTATCGACGGCATCGGAGCGCAGCTTGGCCTCAGCCTGCTCCTTGAGCGCGCGCTCGAGGTCGCGCAGGGCCATCGTTCGCGCCTCCTGGTCGCGGACGATGGCCCGTGCGAGCGCGACGCCGGCCGCTTCGAGCTGCGTGAGGAGGTTGGCCAGATTCGTTCCATCGTTATGTGCACTAAGGGCAGACGATACGTCTGGCTCGGCCTCCGGCAGGTCGGGTGGCAGATCCTCCGCGGGAAACAGGCTCGCCAGTTCCTCGAAGCTCTTCAAGACGATTCCCTCAGACA
>JADEYI010001313.1_pt1 | contig 19655 bp, 18 predicted proteins | sample 8542331 | NCBI WGS metagenome assembly JADEYI01 (sample SAMN16510988, study PRJNA670497) | mine drainage metagenome | isolation source: biofilm near Copperflume 1 | place: Germany: Marsberg coppermine Kilianstollen | collected 2018-02
GCAGGGCGTGGGCCGACGGTGGACGGATGCAGCCGGGAGGTGGCCGTCACCGGCCGCCGGCGACCACGGCTCCTCGCCGGGGATCAGCGGGCGCCAGGGGTGATGACGTCGTTGAGGGCGTCGCCGAGGAGGTTGAAGGCGAAGATGAGGGTGGCGACGATGGCGGCGGGGACGAGGAGCAGTTCCGGATGGTGTTCGAGGGCGATGCGGCTGGCGCCATCGGAGATGAGCGAGCCGAAGCTCGGGTGGGGCGGCTGGACGCCGACGCCGAGGAAGGTGAGAGCGATCTCGGAGCCGGCGATAGCGCCGAGCGACGCGGAGGCGCCGACGATGACGAGCGGCATGACGTTGGGCAGGAGGTGGCGGAACAGGACGCGCGCGGTTGACGCGCCGCTGGCCTCGGCGGCGAGGACGTACTCGGAACGGCGCAGCGTGAGCACCTGCGAGCGGATCAGGCGCATGCCGCCGACCCAGCCAAAGAGCGAGAGGACGCCGAAGATGAGCATGTAGTCGGCGAAGCCGGAGGAGGAGAGGCCGTGCCAGTGCAGCCAGCCCTCGGCGTCCTTCACCCAGCCGACGAAGCGCGGCCGCATGGTGGCGTTGATGAGCACGAGCATCGGCAGGCCGGGCAGGGAGGCGAGGATCTCGCCGCTGCGGTTGATCGCGGCGTCGACGAAGCCGCCGCGGTAGCCGGCGAGGAGTCCGAGGGACACGGGCAGGAGGACGAAGCCGGTAAGCAGTGTGGCGAGCGTGACGATGACGGTTGTGCGGGCGGCGAAGAGGTTGCGGCTGAGCGTGTCGCGGCCGAGGGCGTCGGTGCCGAAGAGGTGCCGCAGCGAGGGGCCGTGGAACGAGAGGTCGAGGTTCTGGTGATTGTACCCGTACGGCGCGAGCAGCGACGCGAAGCTGCCGGCGAGGTAGAAGATGGCGATCAGCAGGATGCAGACGACGGCGATCTTCTTGCGCAGGAGACGGCGCAGGGCGCGGGCGAAGGGGCTGCGCGCGGGGCGCGCGAGGGTGGCGCCCGCCGCAGCGCGGCCGCGCGCGTCGTCGCCCGCGTACGAGGCGGTCACGGCCCGTTGCCCCCGCCCGCACGCACGCGCGGGTCGATGGTGACGAGGGCGAGGTCGACGAGCAGGTTCGCGAGGACGAACGCGAAGGTGATGAGCAGGACGATCGCGAGGATCACGTTGTAGTCCTTGGCGTTCACCGACTCGAAGGTGTACTCGCCGATGCCGGGGATGCCGAGCAGGGTCTCGGTGATCAGGGCGCCTTCGATCAAACCGACGAGGGAGAGGCCGATGACGGTCGTCATGACGGGGGCGACGGCGTTGCGCGCGACGTGGCGCGTGATCACGGTGAACTCGTCGAGGCCCTTCGCGCGGGCGGTGCGGACGAAGTCCTGGTGGAGGGCGCCGAGCGTGGTAGCGCGGGCGAGGCGGGCAACGCCGGCGACACCGGGCAGGCCGAGGGCGAGCGTGGGGATGACCATGGAGAGCGAGAAGATGCCGTCGAAGCCGCCGGGGGGCAGCCAGTGGACCTTGACGGCGAGCAGGATGACCATGACGGGAACGGTGACGAGCACGGGGATGGACTGGAAGAAGAGGAAGGCGCCGATCAGGAGCGGGTCCAGCCAGGTCCCCTGCTTCACGGCGGCGAAGATGCCGACGGGGATGCCGACGAGGAAGGTGAGGATGAAGGCGTAGAAGCCGAGGCGCACCGAGACCCAAATCTTGGGGCCGATGATCTCGGGGATGGTGCGGTCCCGGTGGCGGAAGCTGACGCCGAAGTCGCCGTGGAGGGCGATGTTCTTCAGCCAGATGCCGTACTGGGCGACGATCGGCTTGTCGAGCCCGTAGGTGTGGCGGACGCGCGCGAAAGCCTCAGGGTCGCGGTACTGGCCGGAGTACACGCTGATCGGGTCGCCGGGGCCCCAGCGCGTGATGTAGAACGTCGCGAAGGACACGACGAGCAGGACGACCGGGAGAAACAGCAGCCTGCGGAGGATGTAGCCGGCGAGACCGTCCATCAGTGCGCCTGCGCCGCCGTCAGGGGCGGTTCACGGTGACGTTGCGGTAGCGCTCGATGACCATCGGCGGCAGTTGGTAACCGCTGACGTAGGGCTTCACGAGATCGTAGGTGGTCTCGAAGAAGAGGGGCATCCAGGGCGCGTCCTGGATCAGTAGCTTCTCGATGTCCTGATAGATCGCGATGCGCTTGTTGGGGTCGCTCTCGGTGCGAGCCTGCTGGAGCTTAGCATCGACCTGCGGGTTGCTGTAGTGGCTGCTGTTCTGGCGGCTCTTGCTGTAGAAGAGCACGTCGAGGATGTCCTCGGGGTCGGGGTAGTCCATGATCCAGCCGAGGTGGAACATCTGGTATTTTCCCTGGTCGATGTCCTGGAAGAACGTCGCGGCATCCGCCTGCTGCACTTTCACGTCGACGCCGAGGTTCTGCTTCCAGCCCTGGACAATGGCCTGGGTGGCGTCGGCGATGCTGCCGCCGGCGCCGGTCTCGCCCAGGGTGATCTGCGGCATCTTGCCCGCGTACTTCGACTGGCCGAGCAACTGCTTTGCTTTCGCGGGGTCGTACGGGAGGGTCTTGTCGTCGGGGGTGTAGCCCGGGACGCCCGGCGGGATGATGCCGGTCGCGACGGGGATGGCACCCTGGAGGACGACGGAGGCGATCTTCTTGCGGTCGACGGCCATGGCAAAGGCCTGCCGCACCTTCGGGTCGTCGAACGGGGGGACGTTGGTGTTGAAGCCGATGTAGTCGATCGCGGCATTGTCGACCTTGTGAAACTGGTTGCGCAGGGGGCTGGACGGATCCTGGACGCTCGCGAGGTCGGCGAGGGCGACGCCGGTGACATCGATGCCGCCGTCGCGATAGGTGGCGAGGGACGAACCGCCCGAGAGGAGGAATGTGACGGTCTTGAGTTTGGGGGCGCCAAGGTAGAAGTTCTCATTGGCCTGGAGCACGAGCCGGTCGCCGAGTTTCCACTCGACCAGGCGGTAGGGGCCGGTGCCGTTGGGTTTGAGCGTCCAGCGCCGGGGGTTCGCGGCGATCTGCTTCTGGTCGACGACGAAGGCGTTGGGGTAGGTGAGCTTGTAGAGGAAGTAGGACTTCGGCGCGTCGATGGTGACCTGGAGCGTGGCGTCGTCGACGACCTTGACGCCGCTGATCTGCTTTGTGGTGCCGTTGGCGACGTCCTTCGCGCCGACGATGTCGCCGAGGAAGTTCTCGGCGGTCACCGACGTGGTGTCGGGGTTGAGCGCACGCTCCCACGAGTACTTGACGTCGGCGGCGGTGACGGGGCGGCCGTCCTGGAACGCCGCTTTCGGGTTGAGGTGGAAGGTGTAGGTCTTGCCATCGGGGCTGAGATCCCAGCGCTCGGCGAGGTCGGGCTGAATCTTCAGGCTCTGGTCGAGCCGCACGAGGCCGGAGAAGATCTCGACGATGTAGCGCGCGGAGTCGGCGTCCTGCGCGACGGCGGGGTCGAGGAACAGCGGGTCGGTGGCGCGGACGCGCAGCTCGCCGGCGGCGGGCGTGCCGGACGCGGAGGTGGCGGGGGTCGCGCTGCCGCCGGTGGCGGCGGGTGTGCCGCCGGTGCCGCCGCCGACGACGACGAACAGGATCACGGCGAGGCCGATGATCAGGGCCGCCGCGACGGCGCCCGCGCCCAGGACGAGCTTGTTGCTCATGACGACCCTCTCGTTTCGCTCCCGTGCCGCAGGTGTGACGCCGGATGATAGCAACCGGCGATCTCGGGCACATCGGCGCAATCCCGATGCCGGGCTGCCGGCGCGCGCCGGACGAGGTGGCGGACGGGTCCCGTGGCGGCGCCGGGGGGCGCGCACGGACGGGGCGCGGGGGCAGCGAACCTGCGGGTACGGCCCGGCCGCCGGTGCGTGTACGGACAGCGGGCGGCAAGCAGCGCCGGCACGGGTACAGCTGTTGCAGGCGTCCAAATACGTTCTGCTATGATGTCCGGCGTCGCACCCGCATCCAGGCGGCACTCCCTGACGAACATTGGACATGAGCGAAGAGACGTCCCCGCTGCACGATCCGCCGACCGCGAGCCGTGCGGCCGGGCAGCGGCGCCTCCTGACCCTGCCGCGCCTCGACGCGCTGAGCGCGGACTGGGCGCGCGTCCTCGTGGTGGTGGCGCTGGGGGCGATCCTGCTGTTCGGCGGGTATCTGCGACTGAGCAGCATCAACTGGGACGACAACGGCAACGGCATCAGCGGCCATCTCCACCCGGACGAGCGGTTCCTGACCCAGATCCTCGTGGACACGCGCGCGCCGAGCAGCATCGCGAACTACTTCGACACGCGGACGTCGGCGCTGAACCCGTACAACATCAAGCACCAGGACGGGACGAAGCAGCCGAACTTCGTGTACGGGACGCTGCCGCTGTTCATGGACAAGTTCGTCGCGTCGCACCTGCACGCGCTGTCGCTCGGGTACTTCAGCAATTACGACGATTACGACGGCTACAACCTCGCCGGCCGCGGGCTGTCGGCGGTCTTCGACATCGGGACGATCCTGTTCGTCTTCCTGCTGGCGCGGGAGCTGCTGGACCGGCGGGCGGGGCTGCTCGCCGCGTTCCTGTACGCGCTGTCGGCGTTCGCGATCCAGAACGCGCACTTCTTTGTGGTGGACCCGTTCGTGACCTTCTTCGCGACGGCGACGATCTACCTGGCGGTGCGGTCGGCGAAGTACGGCTTGAAGCGCGACTTCGCGCTGGCGGGCGTGAGCGCGGGGCTGGCGGTGGCGTGCAAGGTGACAGCGGTGTCGCTGCTGCCGGTGATCGTGCTGGCGATCGGTGTGTACGCGTGGCCCGGTGTCAAGCCGTACGTCGCGCCGTGGTGGTACGGGCGCAGGCGGGAGTACGAGCAGCAGCGCGACGGACGCCGGCTCGACGCGTCGGTCGCGACGTTCGTGATCGGCTCGTTGATCGCGCTGTTGGCCGCGTTCATCGCGTTCCGGATCGCAATGCCGTACGCGTTTCAGACGCCGGGGATCGGGCAGTTGTTCGTGTGGCACCTGGGGCGGCTGGGGCCGCTGCCGGTGCCGTACCCGGACATCTTCAACCACCAGTGGCTGGGCGACGAAGTGAACCAGCAGAACCTGCTGGGTGGCGCGGCGTTCCCGCCAAACGTGCAGTGGATCGGGCGCTCGAGGTGGCTGTATCCGCTGCAGCAAATGGTGAGCTGGGGGATGGGGCCGGCGCTGGGGATCACGGCGTGGCTCGGCGTGCTGTTCACGGCCGTGACGGCGTTCCGCAAGCGGCAGGGCGTCTGGCTGGTGCCGCTGGCGTGGGTGCTGGGCTACTTCGGCTTCATGGGGGCGCAGTTCTCGCTGTACATGCGCTACTTCCTGCCGCTGTACCCGACGCTGGCGGTGTTCGCGGCGGCGGCGCTCTGGTGGGCGTTGCAGTGGTCGATGTCTGCGGAGCCGTTCGGCGCGCCGGGGCGCCTTCGCGAGCGGCTGGCGCCGCTGCGTCCGGCGCTGCCGTGGGCGGTGGGCGCGGGGGCCGGCGCCGTCCTGCTGCTGACGCTGTTCATGGGGCTGGCGTTCTACCACATCTACACCGAGCCGGTGACGCGGGTGACCGCGTCGCGCTGGATCTATCAGAACGTGCCGGCGGGGAGCGTCATCGGCCACGAGTCGTGGGACGATTCGGTGCCGTACCAGGTGGCGGGCGTGCAGGTGCGCAACTACGGTTCGGTGACGTTCGACAACTTCAACAACGACACGCCGCAGCACGTGCAGGACCTGCTCAACAAGATCCAGCAGGTGGACTACATCGCGCTGGCGAGCGCGCGCGTATCGGGGACGGTGACGCGGGTGCCGGCGGCGTGGCCCGTCACGTCGCGCTACTACGAGGCGCTGGCGGACGGCTCGCTGGGGTTCGAGAAGGTGGCGGAGTTCGACTCCTACCCGGAAATCTTCGGGATCAAGCTGAACGACACGGGCGCGGAGGAGTCGTACTCGGTGTACGACCACCCGAAGGTGGTGATCTACAAGAAGACGAGCGCGTACTCCGCGGATCAAGCGCGCGCGGTGCTGCACGCCGACGCGTTCGTGCCGGGCGTGAGCGCGCTACCGAAGCAACTGGGGCAGAACGCCAACCAGTTCACACCGGCGGTCGAGGCGAAGGAGGCGGCGGGCGGCACGTGGTCATCGATCTTTCAGCCGGGCAACGCGATCAACAGCCACCCGCTGATCTTCTGGCTGCTGGCGATCGAGCTGGCGGCGCTCGCGGTCGTGCCGCTGACGTTCTTCGTCTTCCGCGCGCTGCCGGACCGCGGCTACCTGTTGACGAAGCCGCTGGGTGTGCTGGGGCTGGCGTTCCTGGCGTACCTGCCGGCGAGCTACGGCGCGGTCGACTACACGCGCGGCGAGATCGCGGCGGCGCTCGGCGTGATGGTGCTCGTCGGACTCGTGACGGGGGCGATCTGGCGGCGCGAGCTGAGCGCGTGGGTGCGGCAGCACTGGCGCTTCCTGCTGTCGGCGGAGGCGCTGTTCCTGGCGCTCTTCCTGTTCTCGTACTGGATCCGGCTGCAGAACCCTGACCTCTGGCATCCGGCGCGCGGGGGCGAGAAGCCCATGGACTTCGCGTACCTGAACGGCGTGATCCGCACGACGGACCTTTCGCAGGGGCCGATCGACCCGTGGAACGCGGGTGGGTTCCTGAACTACTACTACTTCGGGCAGTTCATCGCGGCGACGGTGACGAAGCTGACGGGGATCGTGCCGGAGGTGGCGTACAACCTGATCGTGCCGATGTTCTTCGCGCTGGCGGGGGCGGCGACGTTCTCGCTGGCGTACAACCTTGCGGAATCGACGCGGCGGCTGATGCGCCGGCGGCCGGGGCGGCTGCCGATCAGCGCGCGCGGGCCGATCGTGTGCGGCATCGCGGCGATCTTCCTGGTGCTGATCGCGGGGAACCTGCGCGCGATCGGGGTGCTGGAGCAGAACTTCTCGCGGGTGAGCCCGTGGCACACGGGTGTGCCGCTGCTCGGCGGCATCGTCGCAATCGCCGGCGGCTTCAAGGCGGCGATCTTCGGGGACGCGTCGTTCCGGCAGCTTGCGTACAGCTACGACTGGTGGGCGCCGAGCCGGGCGCTGACGGTGGTCCACCCCTCGAAGGAAGTGACACCGATCACGGAGTTTCCGTTCTGGACGTTCCTCTTTGCCGACCTGCACGCGCACCTGATGGCGATCCCGTTCGCGCTGACGTCGGCGGCGGTGGGGCTTGGCGCGGTGCTGAACTTCACGCGGCTGAACCGCGAGAGCGCGCGCACGCGCGAGGTGACGAGCTGGATGATGGTCGTGCTAGTCGCGCTGATCGTCGGCGCCTTGCGCTGGATCAACTCCTGGGACTACCCACCGTTCCTGCTGCTGGGCGCGGCGGCACTCCTCACCGGCGAGCGGGCGAAGGAGGGGCGCGTCAGCCTACGGGGGCTCGTGGTGGGGGGCTTCAAGTCGCTGGTGATGGTGGCGCTGACATTTGTGTTCTTCGCGCGCTTCGCGAAGAACTACAACATGTTCTACGGCGGCTTTCACCAGTCGGACCAGACGACGGCGCTCGCGGACTATTTGAGCCAGTTCGGCATCCTGCTGTTCCTGGTGGCTGGCCTGGTGCTCTTCAACCTGAACCGCGCGATCACGCGCAACAACGGCATCCGGCGGGTGTTCTTCGGGCGGGCGCGGCGGCGCAAGCCGTCGGAGAGCATGCTGGTGATGGTGGCGCTGGTGGCCGCGGGGATCGTGATCATCTGGGCGGGCACGACGGAGCGCTGGGGCGTGACGATGCTGGCGTTCGTCGGCCTGGCGGCGGTGCTGCTGTGCACGTGGCGCGAGCTGCGCAGCCCTTCGCCCACGGCACCAACGATGCTGTACGTGTACGCGATGGTGGCGCTGGGGCTGGGGCTGTCGGGCGGGGTGGAGCTGCTGACGCTGGACGGGGACATCGGGCGGATGAACACGGTGTTCAAGTTCTACCTGCACGTGTGGCTGATGTGGGGGGTCGTCGGCGCGTACGCGCTCTGGTACCTGTTCTTCGTGATGCGGCCGCAGGAGGCGTTCCTGCGGCGTGCGGGAGCCCTCAACAGGGCGGTGGTGACGGCGCCGCGATGGGCGTTCGGCGGGGTGGCCGTGGTCTTGCTGGCGCTGGCGCTGGTGTTCCCGTACTTCGGGACGCGGGCGCGGGTACACGACCGCTTCAACCCGGCGCAGGGGACGGGGAACAACGGCATGACGTACATGAACACGGCGGTGTACCAGGACCGCGACGCGTCGACCGGGCGCGGCGGCGAGCACGTGCTGAAGTACGACCGCGACGGGATCGACTGGATGCGGGCGCAGGTGCAGGGCACGCCGACGATCATCGAGGGGATCGCGCCGATCTATCACTACGGCAGCCGGGTGTCGATCTACACGGGGCTGCCGGACGTGCTGGGCTGGGACTGGCACCAGACGCAGCAGCGGCAGCGCTTCGCGAGCGCGGTGCAGGAGCGGATCAACGACGTGAACGCGTTCTACTCGACGACGGACGTGGGGCTGGCGCGGCAGATCCTGCGCCGGTACGACGTACAGTACGTGATCGTGGGGGACGTGGAGCGCAACTACTACCCGTCGGCGGGGATCCAGAAGTTCCAGGACGGGTTGGGCGGCGCGCTGGAGCTGGCGTACCAGAACCCGGGCATGCAGATCTGGCACGTGATCCCGCAGGCGCAACTGGCCGTGGCACGGTAGTCAGCGCCCGACCTCGAAGAGCCGCCTCGGTCAATCTCGACCGGTCGACGATCGCCTCCAGCGTGCCGCGCTTCAACTGACGGTGATTGGGCACGGGGACGCTGATCGTCGTGTCCGCCAGGCGCAGTTGCATATCATGTGGCTCCCGTGCTGCCTCACGAGGACGAATCCGCGCGCCTCGAGGATGGTGCGGACCTCGCGGCCCGAGAGATTCCGCAGCCTAACCAACCGCGACCCGGAGCCGCGTCACGTACACCTCGGAGTGCAAGCTCTCTCTCAGTTCGGCCTCGCTGGCGGACAGGAGGAAGCCCTCCAGCGCCTCGACCAGATTTGCCCGCGCCTCTTCGATCGTGGCGCCCTGACTGGCGATGCTCAACTTCGGGCAGAGCGCGACGAACCCGTCGCCCTCCCGTTCGATCACGGCGGTAACCTGGACTTCCATGTGGCGTGCCTCCAAGCGCATTATACGCGGCGGCTGGCGCTTCCACGCCTGCACCGAGCCGCGGGGCGGACAGGTCTGAAGACCTGTCCCGACGAGACGAGCGGCGACCGCTTGAAATTTCGCCGCACCGCGCACTCCCCATCTCACATCGCGCCGCCGCATCGCGCCGGCGGCGCCGCGTCCGGTACAATGCCGTACCTATGCTCGAAGCACTATCCGACAAGCTCAGCGGGGTCTTCCAGAAGCTCGGATCCCACGGGACGATCACGGAGAAGGACCTCGACGAGGCGATGCGCGAGGTGCGGATCGCGCTGCTCGAGGCGGACGTCAATTTCAAGGTGGTGCGGCAATTCATCGCCACAGTGCGCGAGCGCGCGCTCGGGGCGGAGGTGCTGAAGAGCCTGACGGGGCCGCAGCAGGTCATCGCGATCGTGAACGAGGAGCTGGTGAACATCCTCGGCGGCGCCCAGGCGACGCTGCAACTGGCGTCGAAGCCGCCGACGGTGATCATGCTGGTCGGGCTCAAGGGCTCGGGGAAGACGACGACCGCGGCGAAGCTGGGGCTGCACCTGCGCAAGCAGGGGGCGAAGCCGATGCTCGTGGCGGCCGACCCGTACCGGATGGCGGCGGGCGAGCAGCTCAAGTCGCTGGGACGACAGCTCTCGATGCCGGTCTTCGAGGGGTCGGACGGGCAGAGCCTGCCGCAGGTCTGCGAGGCATCGCTGGCCGAGGCGAAGCGCCAGGCGGCGACGGTGGTGATCGTCGACACGGCGGGGCGGTCGACGATCGACGGCGAGATGATGTCCGAGATCACGGCGATGCGCGGGGCGCTCGCGCCGGACGAGATCATCCTGGTGCTCGACGCGATGACCGGTCAGGAAGGCGTGAACGTCGCACAGGAGTTCCACAACCAGCTCGGGGTGACGGGCATCGTCGTGACGAAGATGGATGGCGACGCGCGCGGCGGCGCGGTGCTCTCGATCCGCGCCGTGACGGGGCTGCCGGTGAAGTTCATCGGTGTGGGCGAGAAGTCGGACGCGCTGGAGCCGTTCTATCCAGACCGATTCGCGTCGCGCATCCTGGGGATGGGCGACATGCTGGGGCTGATCGAGCGGGCGAAGGAGGCGATCTCCGAGCAGGACGTCCAGGCCATCGAGAAGAAGATGAAGAACCGGCAGTTGGACCTGGAGGACTTCCTGCTGCAGTTCCAGCGCATCAAGAGAATGGGGCCGCTGAGCCAGCTCGTGGAGATGATCCCGGGCATGGGGCAGGTGAAGCGGCAGATGAAGGTGGACGACCTGGACGATGGCTTCTGGAACCGGGCCGAGGCTGTCGTGTATTCTATGACGCCGGAGGAGCGCAAGCACCCGGAGGTGATCAACGGCAGCCGCCGCAAGCGGATCGCCGCCGGGAGCGGCACGACGCCGCAAGAAGTGAACCGCCTGTTGAACCAGTGGAAGGAAGCGAAGAAGATCATGCAGACCTTCGCCACCAACCGCTCCGGGTTCCTGAACATATTCGGAGGGAGATAAGACCAGTGCTGAGAATCCGGTTGCGCCGCGTCGGCAAGAAGAAGCAGCCCGCGTACCGGGTGGTGGTCGCGGATTCGCGGGCGCCGCGCGACGGCGCGTTCATCGAGACGATCGGGACGTACAACCCGCTGACGGATCCGGCGACGGTCACGATCAACGAGGTGAAGGCGCGCGAGTGGCTGCGCAAGGGCGCGATCCCGTCGGAGCGGGTCGTGAAGCTGCTGGCGCAGCAGGGCATCGGCGAGATGCCCGTCTTTACGCCGAAGCCGAAGCAGGCGGAAGCGGCTCCGGCCGCCGAGGCGTAGGCAGCACACACACTCACAGCGTCGCACGCGCGCGCTTCGGACGCGCGCGGATTCGGATGAACTGGAGCGGGCGTGCACGCCGCGCTCCGTGGAGCGAGACCGCATGAAAGACATCATCGAGTTCATCGCGAAGGCGCTGGTGGACCACCCGGACGACGTGAAGGTCACCGAGGAGGAAGAGCGCGGCCGCGTCGTCGTGCGGCTCGAGGTGGCGGAGGACGACTACGGGAAGGTGATCGGCAAGGGCGGGCGCATCGCGCAGGCGATGCGGGCGATGCTGAAGGTCTCGGCGGTGCGCCACGAAGAGTACGCGTCACTCGAGATCGGGGACTGACGGCCGGGTGGCGGGTCCGCCGCGCCAGGGCGCACGGCCGAAGACGGGGAGCGGGGCGCGAGGGCCGCGGCGGCAGCGCGCCGGACAACGGACAGCGGACAACAGACAACAGACAACAGACAACGGTGGCTCCGCGCGGGCGCGCCTGAGCCCGGCAGCCAGAACCAAGAACCTCACGGGGGCGCCGCCAGCAGGCGCGACGGAGCATCCGCCGCGGGGGGCGCGGCCGCGCGGGCGACAGCGGCGCAAGCCCGTTGCACCTGGAACCAGGAAGCTGCCTGTGACGCCGCCAGCCGGCGCGACCTCGCCTCTCGCCTCTCGCCTCCCGCCTCCAATTTCCGCCGGAGCAGCGCCGCGCAAGCCGGAGCGCGACCCGCGGCCGGGCTACGTGGCTGTGGGGCGGGTGCTGGGGCCGTTCGGGCTGAAGGGCGAGCTACGGGTGCAGCCGCTGACGGACAACCCGCAGCGCTTCGCGGCGAAGTCGCGGCTGTGGGCCGGCGAGCAGCCGGTGACAATCGTGGGTTCACGCGAGGCGGGCGGGCACCTGTACGTCCGGCTCAAGGGCTTCGCCGGCCGCACGAGCGTTGAGCCATTCCGGCACGCGCTGCTGCAGGTGCCGGAGGAGGCGTTGCCACCGCTGCCGGAGGGGGAGTACTACCGGTTCCAGCTTCTGGGCCTGGCGGTGGTCGACCGCGAAGGCACCGTGCTGGGCACGCTCGACGAGATCATCGAGACGGGCGCGAACGATGTCTACCGTGTGCGGACGCCGGCCGGCGACGACATCCTGCTACCGGCGCTGGACGACGTGATCGTCGGCGTGGACCTCGCGGCGGCGCGGATGGTCGTCGACCCGCCGGCGTGGCGGTAGGGCGCGCGGCACCTCGGAGCTACGGACAGGCGCTCACGCGACGGGCGCGCGCACGCGGTTGAGGCGCGGCGGGCCGGGCCGGTATACTGGCGCGTCACGGGGATATAGCTCAATTGGGAGAGCGCCGCGTTCGCAATGCGGAGGTTGGGGGTTCGAGCCCCCCTATCTCCACCATCGACTCCAACGCCCTCGCCGAATCGGCGAGGGCGTTTCGCGTCGGGCGGCACGGGGACACGCGGCGGGACGTGCCGCCGTCGGCACCGCTGGTCGCTGATCTGCGCGCGGTGGTACCGTGGCGCGCGGGCGGGGCGCCGGCGCCGCCGAGCCGACATGCCGAGGATCCACGCTGATGCAGACGATCGATTTCCACATCCATCCGCCGGGGCCGGGCGGGCTCTCGACCGAGGAGCAGGCGCAGATGGCCGCGTACTTTCGCGGGGGGCCACCGCCGGCTTCGAGCGAGGAGATGGCGGAGTATTACCAGAGGCTCGGCATCTTCGGGGTGCTGTTCGCGATCGACACGGAGACGGCGACGGGCCGTGCGCCTGTGCCGAACGACTACATCGCCGACTGCGTGCGGCGGTGGCCGGAGACATTCGCGGGATTCGGCACGGTCGACCCCTGGAAGGGCAAGGCGGCGGTGCGCGAAGCGGAGCGGGTGGCCGATCTGGGGCTGAAGGGGCTGAAGTTCCACCCTTCGACGCAGGAGTTCTACCCGAACGAGCGTCGCTTCTACGCGCTGTGGGAGACGGCGCAGCGGCTCGGGCTCATCGTGCTGTTCCATACGGGCACGACGGGGGTGGGTGCGGGCCGGCCGGGCGGGGGCGGCGTGAAGCTGGGATACGCGCGGCCGATCCCGTACATGGACGACGTGGCGGCGGACTTCCCGGAGCTGACGGTGGTGATGGCGCACCCGTCGTGGCCGTGGCAGGAGGAGCAACTGGCGATGCTGGTCCACAAGCCGAACGTGTACATGGACCTGTCCGGCTGGTCGCCGAAGTACTTCTCGCCGTCGCTGATCACGTACGCGAACAACCTGGTGAGCGACAAGGTGCTGTTCGGGTCGGACTATCCGGCGATCACGCCGGAGCGCTGGCTCCGCGACTTCGAGCAGGCGCCGTTCGCGGACGCAGTGCGGCCGAAGATCCTGCACGACAACGCGGCGCGGCTGCTCGGTCTCTGATCCGCACCGGCCAAGCGGGGCAGGGCGCGCCAAGCCGCCGTGATCGCGGCCAGGGTTAGCTCAGCGGCGTGTCGACGAGCAGCAGCTCGCTGGCCGCGTGGGCTTCGACGCGCAGGCGGCCGGCGCCGAGCAGCTTCGCGGCATCGCCGGTGGTCATGCGATCGCCGTTGACGCCAGCCTCGCCTTCGATGAGATAGAGGTAGCCGCCACGGCCGGCGTCGAAGGCGTGTCCGACGGACGTGCCGGGGTCGAGGCGCGCGACGTGCATCGTCACGTCGCGGTGGACGCTGACGCCCGTACCGGCGGCGCCGTGCGGGTGGAGGATCTGCAGCAGCGTGTTGTGCCGGTCTTCGAGGGTGAACTGCTGCTGTTCGATTGAGGGCGGCAGGTTGCGCCGCTCGGGGATAATCCACATCTGGATGAACTGCATGGACTCGGTGTTGGAGTGGTTCATCTCGGAGTGCATGAGGCCGGAGCCGAGCGTGACGCGCTGGACAGCGCCCGGGGCGAGCACGCCGCCGTTGCCGGCGCTGTCGGCGTGCTCGAACGTGCCGGCGACAACGTAGGTGATGCCCTCGATGTCGCGGTGCGGGTGCATGGGCCAGACGGCACCGGGGATGAGGGTGTCGTGGTTGAAGACGCGCAGCGCGCCGATGCCCATGTTGTCCGAGTCGTAATAGGTGTCGAAGCTGAAGTGCCAGCGGGCCTGGAACCAGCCGCCATCGGTGGCGTGGATGTCGGCGTCGCGGCGAATGGCGAGCGGCGCGAGGCCGTGGGCGGGGCGGGGGTCGGAAGGGGTGAAGCCGGACATCTGTGCGTGCGGTGCGGGCGGGGCTGCTACACCATCGGCTTCTTGGCGCGGCGGCGGCGGCGGGCGGCCTTCGCCTGGGCGATGCGGCGGCGCTCGCTCTTGGGGATGAAGTGGCGGCGCTGCTTGATCTCGCGCAGGATACCGTCGCGCTGGACCGCCTGGCGGAAGCGCGTGATCAGGTGCTCGGGCGATTCGCCATCTCGCAGGTCTACTGTTGCCACATGTACTCCGTTTCGCCCGGCGCGGTGAGCCGGATGGTGCCGCTGGCTCAGTCGGCCTCGGCGGCCAACGCCGCGGCCTGACGCTTATGCCAGCCGCCGTCGCCCGCCCAGAGGGCGCGGATGGCGTCCCATTTCTGCTGCTTGGCGGCCTCCAGGGCATGGAGCTGGTCACGCAGCATGCTCTTCGAGCCGCCGCGCAGGGAGGCGATCTGCCTGCCGATCTCTGCGATCTCGGCGAGGAGGCGCTCGTGTTCCTGGGCCTTCCAGCCGGGCGGCACGGGGTCAGGCTGCTCCTTGACGGTGTCGAAGGGCTCGTGCTGCCTGGCCTTGCGAAAGATCAGTTTGCGCTTGCCGTCTGCGTCGGCGCAGTCGACGGTGATGCCCCAGAGGTCGCGCGAGACGGTTTCGGAGGCGACGAGGACGACGCGGCCCTGGTAGGCGAAGCTGACGTCCTGTTCGATGGGCTCGTCCAGAATGAAGCGATAGTTGCCCTGGACTGTACTGAGGCGCAGGCAGCGGTCGGTGTCTGTACGCCGCGCGAGGAGCTGGCTGAGAACCTCACACGCCTCTGCCGTTACGTGCACCCGAAACGCCTCCTGGCGCGCAACGCGTCACGACGCTCGCCGCGACGCGCTCTGTCCTTCACCCGGGACGAACCGACGATCCGCAGGGGCACTGTCGCGTCAGCGGCAGGCCCGCAGAGGAGTACCACGGACAGCTATCTTAGCAGAACTCTCACCTTTTCAGCAATCGCCCTGCCGGGGGTTGCGAAAACGAGCGGCTCACCAGGCGCGGGGCGGGTGGCGGGACGCCGGGCGCAGGATGCTCTCCGCCGCCCAGCGGCTGAGGATGGTGCTGGCGAGCGAGATGACGAGCGCACCCAGGAAGGCGGCGATGAAGCCATCGACATGGAAGGCGAGTCCGAACTTGCCGGCGATCCAGGCGGTGAGCGCGAGCATGGCGGTGTTGATGATGAGCGTAAAGAGCCCGAGGGTGAGGACCGTGAGCAGGCAGGAGAACATCGCGACGAGCGGGCGGATGAGCGCGTTGACGGCGCCGAAGATGACGGCGCCGAAGAGCAGGGCGCCGGGGGTGGTGATGTCAAACCCGCGGACGAGCCATTGCGCGACCCACAGCGCGGCGACATTGACGAGGAAGCGCACGGCGAGGCCGAGGACGCCGAAGTCCTCGGTCCGGGGCGGGCGCCATTCCCAGTAGAAGAACGAGCCGGGGCGCATGGGCACAGCGTAACCCATCGGCGCCGCCGGGCGCCCGGCGAGCCCGGGACGGTGCGGCTGGCATGTGACGCGCAAGATGCGGCGAGCGGCGCCGCTCGCGCGTCAGGTGGGCTCAGCGCTAGTGCGAGGACGCGCCGGGGGTCTTGCCGTTGGAGTGGCGCAGGCCGATCTTGCGGAGCAGGCGCTTGTAGCGCTGGTCGCGGGCGGCGACGTGGACGGCGTTCTCGATGTCCGCGGCGGTCAGCGCGGCGAGGGCGCTGTCGGCGCTCATGCCGCGCTTCATCTTGCGGGCGATCGCGACGCCGGCCATCAGCGTGAGCGCGCTCGATACGATGGCGGCAGCGCCGGCGTATGCCTTGTATTTGCCGCTCAGCTCAGGGAACTTCGCGACCGCCCTGCTGGCGAGCCGCAGGGTGCGGTGCGTCGCCTGGTCGGGGCGTTCGCCCTGGCCCTGTGCGTCCCAGTCGAACTCGTCTTCGATCTGGTCGGGGTGCTTGACTTCGTCGGCCTTGATCGCCATGTGCCCTGCCTCCTTTGCGGGATCCCCTAGGGGATGAGGCCGCACTCAACTGCTTGATCGATGCGCGGAGCATCCGGATCCAACGCGCACCGAATGATTACGCCTGGCGACCCCGGGCGGCGCGCAGCGCACACGCCACCTCGATGGCCGTAAGGGCGGCTTCGCGCCCCTTGTGCCCGGCCGGGCCGCCGAGCCGGTCGTAGGCTTGCTGCTCGTTGTCGACGGTGAGCACGCCGAAGACGACGGGGACGCCGGTATCGAGCGCGACGCGCTGGATACCGCTGGCGGTCGCGGAGGACACGTACTCGAAGTGTGGTGTGTCGCCGCGAATGATGGCTCCCAGACAGATGATAGCATCAAACGCGCCGCTTGCGGCGAGCAGTTTCGCCATGAGGGGCAATTCGAAGCATCCCGGCACCTCGGCAACGGACAGCGCATCGTCGGTGACGCCCCGGGCGGAGAGCTCGTCGCGGCAGCCTTCCAGGAGGCGGCGCGTCACGTCGGCGTTGAATCGGGACACCGCGATGGCGAGCCGTAACCCGGTGGCGTCTACCTCAACATCGTCAACATGCAGGCCGCCTGTTGGCATGGCGGCAGGGTACCGCCGGGGCCGGCTGGCCGGTAGCGGGGAGGGGAGGATGGAAGTGGGAAGCGGGAGGCGAGAAGCGGGAAGCGGGAAGCGGGAGGCGGGAAGCGGGAAGCGAGAAGCGAGAAGCGAGGAGCGAGAAGCGAGAAGCGAGAAGCGAGAAGCGAGAAGCGAGAAGCGAGAAGCGAGAAGCGGGAAGCGGGATGTTGGATGGGACGTTAGCCGGCCTGTGGTGAGGCGGCTCGCCCCTCTTCTGCGATCAGCGCGGCCGCCTCGCGCTCGACGACGCGGTAGACCTCGGCGAGGGGGAGGTGCGTGGCTTCGGCGATGCGGCGGCAGGCCTCGTACTCGGGTGCGACGCGGGGGAGCTCGCCGGGCAGGCGCTTCACCTTGACGGCGGCAGGGCCGAGGCTGGACTCGAACGCGAACGGCTCGCGCTGGGCTTCGTGGCGGGACACGGGGCTGACGCGCACACCGAGCGTCGAGGTCTCGCGCAGGAGCACGCCAGCGACGGCGTCCTCGCGCGCGGCGTCGCAGAGGACCGAGAGCATGATGCCGGGGCGGTTCTTCTTCATCTGGATGGGCTGGAACCAGACGTCGGCGGCGCCGGCGGCGAAGAGGCGCTCCTGCACGTAGCCGTAGATCTCCGGGTTCATGTCGTCGATGTTGGTCTCGACGAGGAGCATCGGGGGCCGGGCCGGCTCGATGGCCTGGCCGAGCCAGAGGCGGAGCACGTTGGGCCAGCCCTCCGGGTCGCGGCCGCCCGCGCCGTAGCCGACGGCGTGCAGATGCATCGACGGACGCTCGAAGCGGGCGAGCGTGGCGACGAGCGCGGCGCCGGTCGGCGTCACGAGCTCCATCGGGCGGTCGCCAGACGACGGGGCGAGCGGCGCCCGGGCCGCGGCGAGGAGGGCGAGCGTCGCGGGGGCGGGGGCGGGCAGCAGGCCATGCGAGCCGCGGACCGTGCCGCCGCCGACGGGGAGCGCGGAGCAGTACACCTGCTCGACGCCGAGCAGCCGCAGCCCGACGACACCGCCGACGATGTCAACGATGGCGTCGAGCGCGCCGACCTCGTGGAACTCGATCTCGTCCGGAGCGACGCCGTGCACGCGCGACTCGGCGGCGGCGAGGCGGCGAAAGATGTCGCGGGCGCGCGCGCTGTCGGCCGCGGGGAGCGACGAGGCATCGAGGATGCGCAGCACGTCGGGCAGGCGGCGGTGCGGCTGCCGCGGCGTGCCGGCGAGGTCGACGTGCGCCTTCGTGGCGGTGATGCCGGCGCGCTGGACGCGCTCGGCTCGCAGGGTCCAGCCATCGACGCGGAGCTTCGCCAGCTCGGCGCGGAGAGCGTCCAGCTCGAGCCCGGCGTCGAGCATGGTGCCGAGCAGCATGTCGCCGCTGATGCCGGAGAAGCAGTCGAGGTAGGCGATGCGGGTCATGGGTGTATGGTAGCGGACTGCCTGGAACGCAGGCCCACGGACGATCGGGCGCTGGAAGGTGGACGCTGGAAGCTGGAAGGGCACGGAACCGGGCGTGGTTGGCGCAAGTCGCGGGGGCTGGAACGACCACGCCGCGAAGGCGCGCGCTGCGTCTGCGTGCTGGATCTCTGGTGCGTTGCATTCTCACGGATCGTCCGTTCGAACCGACCGCGAGCGGAGCCGCCACGGCGCGCGGTGTTGTCCCAAACGACAATGCCTTCCGACGGGCGAGACGCCGGAATCAACGGCACGAGCTGCCGCCGCGTCCGGTACCCAACAGATGGCGGCGCGCCACGCTTCCAGGCTGGCCGGCCGGGTCGCCGCTGGCGGCGGCATCGCGTAGGATCGCGGTATGCGGATCTCGATCGCGGAGACGGAGGCGCGGCGGCTGCTCGGCGGCGGGCCGGTGGTGCTCCTTTCGACGGCATGGCGCGGAAACCAGAACGTGATGCCGGCGGCATTCGTGACGCCGCTCAGCATCAACCCGCCGCTGATCGGGGTGGCGGTGCACGCGGCGAGGCACACGCACGACATGATCAAGTACAGCGAGGAGTTCGCACTGAACATCCCGACGCGCGCGCTGCTGCACCACGTGCAGTACCTGGGCAGTGTCAGCGGCATGGAGCTGAACAAGCTCGAGCTGACGCGCCTGCCGACGTTCCGCGCGCGCCGGGTCGATGCGCCGCTGCTGGAGGGGTGCATCGGCTGGATCGAATGCGGGGTGCACGACGCGTACCAGATCGGCGACCACACGCTGTTCGTCGGGAAGGTGACGGCGGCGCAGGTGGAGAAAGACGCGTTCGATGAGACGTGGTTGCTCGGCGACGCCGACGAGCGGCCGTTGCAGTATCTCGGCATGAATTTCTACTCGCTACCGGGCGAGCGTCTGGAAGCGCGCATCCCGCAGGCGGCCGACGTGAAGCGCGACGTCGAAGCCGGCGTGGCGCAGCTCGGGGACGAGGCGGAGAGTTCATAGTTCATAGTTCATAGTTCAGGCGTCGCCGAACGTGATGACCTCGCGCTCAACGTCGAGCAGTTCGGCATCGAGGCGGGAGGACTGGACGAAGGCGACGATCTCGTCGAGCACCTGCTCGCAGTGATGGGCGTCGTTGGAGACGATGGCGACGCCGAGGGTGGCAAGGTGCCAGGCGTCGTTGTCGGCGACCTCGGCGACCGAGACGGCGAACTTGTTGCGGATGCGCTGGGCGACGCTGCGGAGGACCTGGCGCTTGTCCTTGAGGGAGCCGCTCTCCGGGATGCGGAGCGAGAAGCGGAGGACGCCGACGTTCAGATGGCCGCCTCTTCGCCGTCGTCGACGGGCCGCGCTTCGAGCGGGAGGGGGGGCAGGTCATCGGGCTTCTCGAGGCCGAAGTACTCGAG
>JADEYI010001314.1_pt1 | contig 19644 bp, 9 predicted proteins | sample 8542331 | NCBI WGS metagenome assembly JADEYI01 (sample SAMN16510988, study PRJNA670497) | mine drainage metagenome | isolation source: biofilm near Copperflume 1 | place: Germany: Marsberg coppermine Kilianstollen | collected 2018-02
TCTCTTGGCGAAACTCTTCCTTTCAAGATATTCTTCTTATTTGAATGGCATTGTGTACAAGAGGATCCCTGCCATCGGTCCCTGTTCGTGTTGCGGCGGTAACGAATAGATACGTTCGCGAATACTGGCCGCGGTATACCCGCACTCCAACGTCAATTGACGCATGAGCGCATGAGCAAAAGAGTGTAGCAAGACATAGCGTAAACCAGGATAGCCCAGATCTGCTGGTTCCAGGTTCCGCGCCTTCCTCCATTGTTTATGCGCTTCGAAGAACACTCTTTCGTGCTTGTGAGAGGATTGCTGCTCCAGCCACTGTTCGAGCGCATCTTCGCGAAAGGCCAGAAAGATCCCTTCCCCTCTCACCTCGGACGCTGGTACCCAGATTGGTCGCTTGCGCGAGATGGGGGCGCGTCGTACCTCTGGCACATCGACAACTTCACTGAAGTCGCCTGGCGATTCGATGCGTGTAAAGCCGATCAGGGCACGGACCTCGCGCAAGCGCTCGACCAGCACGACCTGCTGAAGCACATGCTCGTAACCGGTGGGGAGCGCAACGGCAGTCACTTTGAAATCGCGGGCGACTGGTGCCTGCTCAGGATGGCTGAGCACCTGCCATTCTGGTGCTTTCAGGCTGGGCGGTGCATCCTCATCGCTTTCATCCTGCTCTCTCTTCCTCGACTGTACCTTTTCCCACACCTCCCCAGTAGGATAGCCAGCGAAACGTTCTAGCTGACCGATCTGCCGGAACAGTTCGATATTTTGTTGGCTCGTGACCTTCTCTAGGAGATGCCAGTGTTCCTCTACCAGTTGTCCAAGCGTATCTACCGCATTCGGAACAGCCAGGGTCGAGAGCACGAGGGGGAACCAGCTATTGGAGGCACCCAGCAGGATGGTACGGGTTTGCTCCTGGCATGGCTCTGTATCGTACCTGCGCAGATGCGGATGGCGTCCATTGCAGTCAGGAAGATTTTTCTGGCCTTCGGAGCCAAAGGCATCGGACATCCGTCTCTGTTTTTCGCAGGTCTCGCATTGCACCTGGATATCAGCAGCCTCACCCGTGACACCCAATTCACGCAACTTGAGCCTTGCCCGGCAAGGAACTTCTCCATGCACAAAGCGGATCCAGGGGAAATCGTCCAAGTGTCCATTTTTACAGGCCACCAGGAAGCGCGCCGATACGACCGGCGGAGGGGCGGCAGCTTTGGGGCAATTCACATGGACATAGCGCGTCTTGTCCGGTCGGTAGGGATCCGACTTGAGTTGGAATAAACCGGAATCCAGAGAAGCCAGGGTGCGACAGCGCGGACAGACCATCCAGCGTGGAAAGGCCGCGACTGGCACACCGATCCTGGCACTTTCATCGAACGGACCTGGTGGCCCGGCGATCTGCTCGGGCGCTTCTGGTGGAGAGAGCAGGCGCGTCACCTGTGGCCCCAGGATGGCCTTCACGGCCTGTAACAGGCGATCTTCGCCAATCATTGCGGGAGAGGGATTTTCCCAGTCATCTAACCCCATCACCATGGTCGAGATATAGGGCAAATCCACAATCGCGCCTATGCCATAGCTGAAGAGGATCTGGCTTGGCCGCAGCTCACCCACGCGGTATTTATTCCTGCTTCCGCTCATCGCTCCTGCTCCGTTTCTTTCGCTTCATCAATGACTTCAACTAACGCTCTTGCTCCTTCATCGTTGCCAGGAGTATCCCCCATCCCACGCTCATCGAGAATCAGGTTGATCGAGGGTTCGACATCGCGCAGCGAGTTGAGGCAGGTAAAGGGTTTCCAATCCCCTTGTCCCGGTTGATGGAGCAGACCAATCGTGTGTCCATCTTTTCGGGTTTTGTAGCCAAGTTGCGTGCCAACGTTCGCTTGCGTTGCCTGGAGCCAAGAGGCCCGCAGCTCTTCTAAGCTGCGTCGCACGGCTTCATACACTTCTTTGTGTCCGGTAATCGTTTCGGCCCGTTTGCTCAGTTCATCAAGAGCGGCCTGGAAGTAGGGATGGTTTCCGTTGACCTTGCCTGCCTGGCTATTCTCGTTAAACTCTGCGCCGAGCAGGCGCACATAGCTGACCAGCAGCGCGGCTAACCCACGGTCCATCGCTCGTGGGGCAAAAGGCGTGACAGACAGTGCTTCCACTTGCTGATAGAACGTCGCGTGATAGTGTTCAAATTGCTCGTAGTGTGAGAGGTCACGCGGGCGTGCCCAGTTGAAGACGACACAGACCAGGCCCGGCGCATTACGGCCAACGCGACTGGTGGCCTGGATATATTCGGCGGTCGTCTTGGGCTGGCCTGTGACCACCATCAGCCCCAAGCGTTTGACATCTACACCGACAGAGATCATGTTCGTTGCCAAAAGGACATCGATCGGTCGCGGTGCCTTCGCCTCTCTGGCCGGGTCAAAAACACGCTCCAACTTGTCCAGTACCTCCGGTATATCAGTTGAGCTTTTCCGTGAGGTTAATTCTTCCAGTATCGGTGGTTTGCGCCTGGCCAGGCCGCGTTGGTCCATTCGTCCCAGGCGCAAGCGCACATCGTCTTCGACGAGGCGGCGCATGCTGCCTAGTTCGTTCATAGAATTAAAGTAGCCGACCAGCGACATCCACGGGTCCACGGCCTGACCATACAGGTTGAACAGAGATTGGCCGGCCGAAAGATAGGCCACATAGACCCGGATCAAGGCAGCCTTGAGACGACGCCCACTGGCGCAAATGCCGATATAGCGACGGCCCGGTGTCGCCTCATTCGGTTCGCGTTGGCGCGCGAAGAAGGTGTCGGTGATATCACATCCCTGGGGAGGAAAGATGTTGACCTGGCGCATAAAGAGTGCCTGAACCTGCTGCGCCGCCCGGCGAATGGTCGCCGTCGCCGCGATGACCTTGGGGCGCACCATCGTGCCCTCAACTTCCCACGTTGAGAGTCGGTCTACCACCGTTTCATACAGTGCGACGAGTGTGCCAAGTGGCCCTGAAATCAGGTGCAGTTCATCCTGGATGATCAAATCAGGTGGACGCAGCGGTCGGTGTGGTAGTGAACGTGCCGGGGGAAACGACCCCACGGCACGATGCTGATCTTTGTCCTCAAGGTCGGGGCAGTGGAAACCGTGGCGCGTGCATTTCTTGTCTACCTGCCCAAAGAGCATCTGGGTGGCCCCATTCCAGGGCATCTGGGCAAATTTATCGACCGTTGCGATCAGCAGCGCGGGGAGGCAGCGATAAATCTCTTCATCAACGACGAGCACTGGTAGGCCCTCTGGCGCATTCTTGCGACTGAACGCACAATGCCCCAGCGTATCGCCACAGTAGAGAAACGTGCGTCCTCGACCTTTGGCAAACGACTCGATCTTGATATCCCGACCGGCATCAATGGCGGAGCCGCACCAGGGACAGTTCGTCAATTGGCGTGGTGAGCCAACGCCGCCGATCGTGCTGCCACGCTGGTACAGGCCACGATCCTGTCGGCTGACCTCTTCGCTCTGCTCGGTCGTGTTGGGGGTTGTGCGCTGTCCCACCCAGAGACCCAGGCGGAAAGGGGTACCGCCCCAGTTCTGCTGGGTGTCCTCCTGCCGGATGACTTCACAGGCGCAGATGAGGGAGGCGGCCCGTTGAAATTGCTGCAAGGTGAGGAGACGCAGGGTATAGCGCATGATGACCCCGACACCTTCTTCCCCTGATCTGCCTGCGACCGTCCCTTGTAATCGGCGCATGGCCAGCGTATAGGCGGTCAGGCCAAGGTAGGCCTCGGTTTTCCCGCCGCCCGTGGGAAACCAGAGCAGGTCCGCAACCGCGCTCGCCTCCACACTGCGGTCGGGATGATGCAGATTAGTCAGTGCAGGCAGGTTCAACAGGATAAAGGCTAATTGGAAGGGCCGCCAACTGCGGTTCTCTGGTCGATCTTTTTCCTCCAGCGAACTTTTCTGGCCACGCCGCTGCTCTTCAGCATAGAGGGTGTGAATGCGCTGTTGCCACATCGCTCGGTTCATAAAGGCAAAAGCTTTGGCCGCCTGGGCATTGTGTGAGAGCAGCACGATCCCCTCGCGAATACGGGTAAGCATGCGGCGGCATTCTTCCATGGACTGTTCCGCGACGTGCCGATACGAGGATAACTCCTCTGCTGGGTCAGCAATGCGTGTGATCTGCTCGGCAATCCAATCGGCATAGGCGGTAACGAGCGGAAGCAGTTTCCTTGCTAGTTCGTCGGCGGGACTTTCCGCGAGAATCTTCATATCCAGCACCAGCTCGGAGAGTCCTGGAATTTCAAGTGGTGTGGGAGCTTCGGTACGCGGCACTTCGTAGCTCGGCACCACCTGGGTCGTGATACGAGTAGCTCTGGTAGAGTCACCCGGCTCTGTGTCCGCGTGGACACCAATCCCGTGGCCGATAGCAAAGCCAACGGAGCGACGATAGAGCATAGCCATCGCCTGCTCCTCATCGGTCTGCTGCCGCTTTTGGCTGGGGGAACGTTGCTGGAAAATTGGTTTGCCATCGGGTGCCTCCACCACAAGTTCAGGCTGAAAAACCCAGGCCTCGTCGCGGCGTTTCTCCGGTTCGCGCTGCTCATTGACGAGGAAGAGCGTCACCGTCCACGAGCCTCCCAGCCGACGTATCAATCCCCTGACCACTACGTCGGGTTGTTCTTCCGGCTCTGGACTCCACGATGCAATGGCCCCTTCTTTGAGCGGAAGGGCCGTTGGTTCGCCGCCCATCGGTTGCCGTTGCCACACCATTTTGGGCGAACCTGTGGGTGTTTTGATGATCTCGCTCTGCTTCCGCTGGTAGTAGCCCCAGGCCGCTCGTACACGCAAACTGGTCGCCTGTTCAGCGACGCAGAAGCTCATGCCAATGGATGAGGGATAGAAGGTGGCGATTTGCGGTACAGCATCATCGCTGGCACCATCTTCAAAGCTCTCCTCTCCCGATACCGCCAGAACATCCAGCTCTTCTGGTTGAACCTGCTGTTCTTTGGGAGCGAGCATGCCAACCAGGTAGCGATCGCGCACACTGGCCTCATCAATCTCTTCCTCGGGACCCGCGGCAGGGCCTAAGAGGTCTTGCAATACCAGCCGTTCCAACTCAGCGCGTAGGGCCGAAGGCGATAGAGGTTGCAGGAGAGGACGTGAAGCTTTTTCCTCCAACGGAGGCAGGATAACCTGTGGTTTCTCCTCATCAATACGAGAGGGTGCTACACTTTCCGGAACCGTCTGCTCATTATCCTGCCACAGCGCAGGGGCTGCGCCATGCTTGTTATCAGAAGCGTGATGCCGTTTTTGCTTCTGATCCAGTTTCCCCTTCTGTCCAGAGAGCACTTGGAGAATAGTTGGCGCAAGTTGATCGGGAATAGTAGCAAGCCCAAGCAGCTCACCATGCTCAACCAGGTCCAGGCCAGCCAGCAGTTTCGCCACCTGCGGCATGGGAGCATCTTTCACCTGGCTCCAATCCAATGTCGCCTCACCTGTGAGTAATTGATCATTGATGGTTTTTATATCAAGCTCATCGGCAATAGCTGGTGGCAAGTTGATAATATTCACGCCTCATTCCTTCCGCCAAGATTCCAATACACTTCATCAAACCCCTCCAGCAATGGGCTTTTCGCCTGTATCGGCACAATCACCAGCAAGGCTCGCATGGCTCTGGTCATGCCGACAAACATCGTGCGCCTGTCCGTTGCCAGGAACTCGTCGCGCTCCTCGGCGGGAACGTTCGAGGGGATGCTGGCATACCAGCCGCTATGACTAAAGCCAGCCAGGGCCACGACCGGAAATTCTAGTCCTTTAGCCGATTTGAGCGTCAACACCTTCACCCCTGGTCGCGTTAAATCCAAGGCTTTGCCCGACATGAAGGTCGCTGCTAGTCCGCGCTGGCGCAACTCTGCCGCAAGAGCTTCCCCGGCCTTGTTCGTGGGGCAGAGAACGGCACAGGCTCCCACTGCCAGTCGGAACTCGCGGGCAGCGGCAGGCAGAAAACGAGCCAGCAGTTGCACCTCTTCACCGCCGCTACGGATCATGCGCACCACCGGCATCGGGCCGCTATTCACATAACCGCGCTCGATCTGTTCGCTATCCAGTATGCCTTCGCCGAGATAGGAATGGGCCGCCTCGCCGATTTCGCGGGTCGAGCGATAATTGACGCGCAATATGGCTGTGCGACCCTGGAAGCGCAGGCTCTGATGCACATCGGCCCACGTAAAGCCACCGCCATAGATCGACTGGTTGGCATCGGCGGTAAGAAACACGCGGTTGGGCTGGCGACACAGGCTCACCAGCAGGTTGATCGCGCTGGGGTCGAGGTCTTGCGCCTCATCTATCACAACGGCGTTGTACTGGAGACTTACCACCTTACGCTCCACCAATGACGCCGCGTTGGCGCGGAGATGGTGCCATGTGGCCTTATGCTGCGCGGTCAAATACCCTTGCACTGTCTCATACACCTGCCAGACAGCTCGTCGTTGCAGCGCGTTCAAAGGCACCTTGCGACCAGGACGAGGCGCAGTCAGGTACTCCTCAAGGGTGTGGAGTTGGCGCGAGACAATAACCTGGTTGATCTCCTGATGCAGGTAATCGTGGCTCAGTCGCTCGATAGCCTGCTGCTGGGCCTGTTGTTGTAGCACATTGCCAGCAAATTGCGTCTCCCTCATGGCCTTCTGCACCAGAAAACTCATCTCGCCATGCTCAATAACGTTGGGAAGAGCGTTGGCTTGCCCCAAGAGCTTCCAGGCGATGCTATCTGCTGTCTGCACCTCCACGTAGCGGATATCCTCACCGAGTAATTGCTGCAACAATTGCTGCGACGATGTGACCAGGGTGTTGGTATAGGTCGTAAAGAGGATACGAAAGTCCTCATTGCCGTTCTTACGCAACGCCTGTACCAGAGAACGCACGCGATAGAGCGCGATGGTACTCTTTCCCGTCCCAGGGCCGCCTTTGAGCAGCGTGGGCCCCGTCGCATTCAGGCCCCAGTTGACGTATTTTTCCTGTTCAGGTGAGAGCTTCAGCAGGAAGCCGAGTAGTTCTCCTTCTTTATAGCGCAACAGGTCGCTCACATCAGTCAAGAGATAATCTGGCTGCTGCAAGATCTCAGCAAGGGGCCGCTCAAACATATATTCATCGATTTTCAGCAGGTAATCATCGGGTACACCAGGACAATCAAGTACATCCTCCCGTGTATGGATGGGCAGAAGTCGCGCATGACATGTGTTGGGAATATGTAAATTATTGAGCAGCTCTGCTGTGATCGGTTCTGGCAAGGGTTTCTTTTCTGGTTCCTTCGATGCGAAAAGCTGTTCCCAATCCGGCTGCACTCCTCTGCTTGTGGTAGCATTGCCGAAGTGGGGGTCAAGCCCGCCAAGAAACTCAACATCCATATCTTCATTATAGGTATCATCGTCGCGGCGGCGCAGTGCCAAAATACTGATATAGGGTTCTTCAAAGGTGTAGAAAATACGGTAATCACCGCAGCGGATGCGATGAAGCTTTCCATTCATATATTTGAGCTGCTTCTTGACCTTTGCATCGGGCGTCGGGTCCTGTGCTAACAGGTTGATCTTCTCCAGCACCTGATGCGACTCTTTGGGCGGCAAGGCCAACAGTGCTTGAAAAAAGTCTGGTTTTTGGGTGATACGCCATTCGGATGATGCCATAACTCACTCAATTTCTAGTAGTCTAGGATGTACATATACATTATCCTAGACATCGACAATTAGGTGGTTCTTCAGGTCTCACTAGACCTTCTGAGGACACGAAGAACCAATGCCATTGAAGGTCAGACCGCAGTTTTTCAGGAAGATCTCTAGATCGTAGGGTATAATATTGAGTATCTGGAATTGCTATGCCAAAAGAGACTTCAACTTTTTGTCTGACTGGCATAGCCAAAAGTAATTGTCCCATGCATTGAGGAAAGTCCACACTTGGACTTTTGCTATTGCCCCCTTTTGCCTCGATAATCCACCAATGCTTTTGCTCCTCATGATAGCAGACTATGTCATATCCTCCTTGACCTTTATTTGGGCTAAGGTCTACTTTGTATCCCCGTTTTTCAAAGAAAGCTCTGACAGCTAATTTCACGCTTGCTTCATCTAGTGATACTTTGCGTGTTCGAGGATAAGGTTTCCACTGACAGTCCTGCAGAAGTCTGTCATATAAATATCGCTGCTGCTTCGCCATAATATATGTTCTCCTTTAACGAGCCTTATGTAGGGAACTCGTCGTTGGGTCATCTACCTTCTGGTTGTAGATGAAAAATTTCATGACCCCTTTTCCCAGCCCTCTCTTGCATATATGGCTCAGATATATCAGTGTTGGGTATCATTTGCGGCCCTTCCCAAATATTTGGATCGAGAGGTCTTTCAGCCCACGGATTATGCCATAATACTGGCGTTTTATGAGCAATAGACCAGGGCATCAATTCTTCAACAAGAAGAACTGCACTTACTTGTTGATTACGTGCTCTTTTTCGAGCACGCCAAAAGCCATTTTCTTCAGATGGACGATCTGATAGAAGAGGAGAGCGTGTCAGAGTAACGTCTTCCGATTGTCTATCAAAAAGTATCACTTCCTTACCGAAAAGTATTTCCCCCATATCGGTCCCAAAAGAATCTGTTGCTAGTACATCGACAGCAATCACAAACGGAAGCTTAAATCTCCCATATTTTTTGGCCTTTGTTTCAAGTGCATCACGTAAAGAACTCTCTGCTTCAACCTTCCATGCGTCTGAAAGTTGATAAACAACAGTTTTATTACCTTGACCTCGACTGTCTAATGGATGAGGAATAGCATAGAAAACAATTTTCCATCCATCATGTTCATAGTGGCAATAAGGTAAGTTACTCCTTCCTGCTGTCCTCTGCTCAATTATTTCATTAGCATTAAGCTTCCGAAGCCATCCTTGAATGTCCGAACGCATCGCTTTAATTGGCAGATTATGCGTTGACTCGTGTTCAATATTTATTTCTAACAAAAAATCTGGTTCATTAATAGTGCTGAGTGCATCTTGCAGTTGCCATAATATTTTTTGACTTATCGAAGCTTTATCTGAATCCGCCGCAACTGTTGCTTCCAGATAGAAAAGCGGAGCATCAGCAGACTTTATAAGAAAATCAACAGGATTTCCTTTCATTTCGTCAACTACCTGTTGAGGCTTGACATCAAATTTCTGAGCGCGAAGCAATGTATAACAGTACAATTCAAAGAATGCCCCTAAATGCTGTTTATCAGGTTTGGAACGAAATTCTTTGCTTAAGTTTAACTCGTAAGGTGCAGGATAATCTTGAAACCAACTTTCTAAAAGGTTTCGCGTTTCCTCGTACTCCGGAAGAGCAGAGCGATTCAAAAACTGATAGATAGATTCTCTAGGCTCTTTAAGCCCTTCGTATGTTCGTTCACTATCATCAAATAATTTCATGCTTATTTGCCTTCTATTCCCCATTATCAACCAAACAATGTCTCCTGAGCGGGTGAGATAGCCTGCTGATTTAAGTTCTCATCGGTCCTCTTCCTATCTTTGCTTCCCTTAGTCGCCTGTTTCCCTTTCTTCGCTCCCTTCTCATGCAGCCCCATTGCCACCTCCTCCGCGTACCGCTCATGATTCAGCATCAACAACCTGCCCAGTACCTCTCTCCTCGCCACGTCGCTAATCGTATACCTCAGCCCCTGCTTCGTCTCATGAAAACCATGCTCCAGTTCCAGGTTATCCCACCCATAAGCCATCGTCACAGCCTCATCCATCTCTTTGTGTAAAGTTCGCAACTGTACAATATCCTCTCCTGTTTCCTGCGGATCATGGAAACGATTGTAGGTTTTGGTCAAGCCTTCTTGCCGAGAGAGCATAATTGATTGGCGGTGCTGATTGTAACACTTACCAATATTATCGAGCCCTTGCATACTGTTGGGGAAAGGGAAGGTTTCAAAGCAATCAGAGGGTGTATAACGCATTCTTGTTTCAAGAGTCGAACCACAAAACCTTGCCCAATTATCATGGAATGTGCTTTGAATAATAGCGTACTCAGCATCTGATTCAGAAACAATTACGCATAAGGCATCGGAGTACACAATCCCTTTAGGCTCCCAAGCGCAAATCATATATTTTGAAACTCGAGGTACAATTAATACACGCCTCATTTTTGCTATAGCTGCATATAAAGCTGGACGAGTACGTAAGTAGAGCCACCAGATTTCTTTCCCAACCCTATCATTTTGCTGCTCACGTTGCGGCTTAACCTTATCCTTTACAATCTTCAAACAATCGACATAGGTTTCAGCTTTTCCCAATGGCCAATCATGGAAATTAATCACCCAACGACCAGAAGATTGATCAAACCTTGAGTTTAAATCTTCACCACTTAAATAAGGAAACAGCACATCCTGATTTTTGGGATTCTTAGCAATTAAAGATTTAGCTTCCTCTGTTTCCAATACGAAACCTAAGCCATATACCTTCGAGCCTTCAAAAGTTTTATTTCTATTAGCAAGAAGCATATATGGATTTCCTTGCGCCCCTTCTGCTCGAGTTAAAAAAGGTGTAATGCCCTCAACAGATCTATCATCCAACAAATATGTTCCAAGCCAATCACTATGTCTCAACCAAACCTGGGCTACTTCTAAACTTGCATCGCCAGGCCACTTACGACTAGGTACAGCACGTAATATTGTCCAACCAGCGGCCATTATTTGATCAAGTCCAACTTTGCGAGTATCTCCTTGGGCGATACTATTGGTTGCTAGCATACTAAATTGTCCTCCCCGACGTACCAAGTTGCTAGCTTTAAGAAAAAAATAGGCGCATAGATCCACTTGGCCTCGATTACTTTTAGCCAAGTATTTTACAATGTATTCGCGATAGTCTGTTCCAAGCGTACCTGTGATCTTACCTCCACCCTGGAATGGCGGATTACTCACAATCGCTGCAAAGCCGCTCTCCTCCTCCAACCCAATGGCGAACACCTCAGGAAACTCAAGCGGCCAATGGAAAGGACGCCGCCCCTTCAAAAGCTCGTCAACTTCCTCGCACATTACCTTAAAATCTTGCCTGAGCTCTTCCCGGTGTGCTTCGGTAAATTTCTCGCGGCGTGCATCCTCAAAGGCACCTACCAGCACTGTGTAACGGACGTGGATTGTACCCTCGAGCAGATCTCGGCGTTTGGCGTCGCTCAAAGCAGTAGCGATGAGCAGGTCGGCGCCCAGTTTGACCAGTTCCATGGCCTCTTCGGCCTCGGCTAAGAGGCGAGCTTTGGCTTCGATGTCGTGTACGTCGATCTCCTGCATTGCGCTGATCTGGCGGCGCAATTTGAGAGCGGTATCGAGGGCGCGGGTAATAGCGGGTTCAAACCAGACCATCTGGCGGGGTTGGCTTGTTTCCTGGATGTTGTCCATTGACCAGGTAGTGAGCTGGCGCAGGTTGACGCCGAGCAGCGAGTCGCCGCAGCGCAGAGCATGGTCGAGGAAGGTGAAAGGCCGGTTCTTGTTGAGGGTAATGAGCCAGAGCGAGAGTTTGGCCATCTCGACGGCGAGCGGGTTCTTGTCCACGCCGTAGATGCAGCGTTCGCTGACTAGCCGCATGGCGATAGCGAGCCGCTCATCCGGGTCTCTGGGCAGCAGCGTCTCGTTGAGGGATCCGGTTGAAGGCATGCCTTCTGGTGTAATCTGTGGCTTGCCCGGTAGGTTCTGCTCAGTGTTTTCCCAGGACTCCACCAGTTTTTCAGAGAGGTAGCGACAAACCTGCACCAGGAACGCTCCTGATCCCATCGCCATGTCGCAGACCTTCAGGTTGAGGATTACCATCGCAGAGTGTAGTTGCCACTCCTCTTGTGGCTTGCCTTCTGCTGGGCCGGTGTAGACCAGCGGATCGAGGGTGTGCTGCACAATCGGTTCAGTCAGGCTATGTGGGGTGTAGTGGGTGCCTGTCGTGCGGCGGTCGCTTCCTTTGGTGATGTAGACCGAATCTGCTGTGATGACAACAGGCTTGTCGAAGGTGTCTGTGCGCAGCACACCGACGAAGGGCAAGACACGCTCAAACAATGGCGCGTTGTTATCACAGGCTGCCATCAGGTCCGCACGGCTGAAGCGTTTGGGCATAAGCGAAGTCGGCAGAGCATTCTTGATGGCGTTGAGCGTGCGACCCGTGTACTCTTCCAGAAAATCAAGCAACGCCTGCTCGCCCTTTTGAGCCAATTGCTCCAAAAGGTCCAGCTCTACTTCGCTTTCGTTGGCAATCGAGCCAAACAGACCCACTACCGGCGTCTTCGCTCGGCGGGCGGTGTGGTCGAGCAAACCCTCGTAGACATGCCCGATCTGCTCGATATCCAGGGCGCGAAACGAGAGACGGCGACGCTCAGTTGGGCCTCCTCCCGGCACTTTCACCTGGAGGAATTGCAAGGCTTCTAGCAGGTGCAGCACGGTACGGTTGTTGATCGCCAGAGGTTCGGCAGCCGTGTCTTGCCAGGAGGTGCCAGGAAGGCGTCCCTCTAAAAATGGATAACGGTCGGGATCGAAAAGGTGTCCTCCATAGGCTGGCAGGCGCAGATCTTGATGCTTTACGCCGCCGTAGACGACGCGGAAGATGGCAAGCACGCGACTCCAGGCATCGTGCCGCCGCTCCAACACTTCTTCACCTGAGAGGTCAGCCTGCTCGCGCAAGAGTGCCTGGAGGGTGGAGACGGCGTAATTGCGGTCATAAAGCAGTTCGCCCAGCAGCAAGAGTCCGCGTTCCTCGGCGGCCAGCAGGAAAACCAGCCGCATCATCACCGTCAAGGCAGCCTCATAGAGGTCGGCTGCTGACACATTGCTCAGCAGTGTGCGACCCCTGTCCTTGTCGATGCGGTCGAGCGACTGCACCAGCATTTCGACGGCCCGGCGCACCTGGTAGCCCAGTTGATCGGTGACTTCCTGCTGGTTGCTGGCACTTTTGGTGAGCATGGCATCAAGGGTCTCGTCATCCGGCACACCAAAGAAGCGCCGCACACCCAACAGGCTGCGAAAAGCGCGCAGGGTAATTGGCTCCTCAAGCCAGAGGGCGGCGTACCACGAGGCAAAGCCCGTTGTCTCGTTGGGCGGTGCGTCAACCAGCATCCAGCGTTCGCCGTTGGTGACCAGCCCCAGCCGCACTCCTGTATGGCGCAGCAGTTCCATCATGCGCGTGGCGGGCGAGGCTTTCCAGTGCAAACCGGCAATGGACTTGTCCAGGTCCTGGCCCGTCGGATACTGCTTGATGAGCAGACGTGGCTTGCGATCATCGGGGGAGAGCAGTGCCAGATCTGGCAGCAGCGTTTCACCATGCTCCGGCATAGATGCTCGCAGTCCAGGTGGCAACGCTTGGCCCTCAGCAATCACCTCTCGCGGCACCTCCAGCACATTGGCCAGCACGAAGCGCAGCCACGCGAGGTGAATAGCCGCTTCGGGGCGCACCCCCGCCTGATTGTCGGCCCACTCATCATAGGCCATGCGCAGCGTACGCCGCTGTTCCGCCTCCTGTTCGTCCTTTTCCAGGCCCTGGGGAAAGACATCTAGCAGCACGGGCATGCTGAGAAACGGGCCGGAGACCTCGACAAGCGATAGCCACTCGGCGTGTTGACGGGCAATGGACATGATCAAGGATACCTTTCTAGCGTGCCATGCGTTCCGGCACAAGATAGGTCACGGCGACCGGGAAGAGGCGCGGCTGCGGATCGGCAAAACGCCTGCGGATATTGCCTCGCTCCTGCTCAATTTCGGTGTCGATCTGTGCAGCGCGTTCTGCCAGGGCAGACATATTGCGCTCGAATTGTTCCTGCTCTGCCGTACTAAAGCCAGCCAGTTGCAACTGCACCACCGCTGGCTGGCGCAATTCGGCCAAGATGGTGCTGCGCAGTTCGGTCAGGATCGTGGTGATATCGTTCATCTCTTTCTCTGCCCGTTCCGCCAGGAATTTTTGCAGGCCATTGGTGCGCTCACGCATGCGTGTCTCCAGGGCTTGCAGCAGAGCCTCCCGGTGTGTTGGCCAGAGTTCTTGCAGGCGTTGCTGCATCTGTGGCGAGACCGCCTCGGCTCGGGCCGCATCCAGCACCTGCTGCACCTGTCCCACGTTCATACGGGCAAAGCGTCCTTGCCGCAGGTAGCCGCCAGCAGTGATCAGTTCTTCGTGCAGGCGTTGATTATCGCCGCCCAGTAGCAATAGTCGACCGTGGGCGATGACGGCGGGCGTATCCAACACGACGCTCGGTACTACTCGCGCCGTCACGCGGTAGAGCTTGCGCTGGCTATCGGGCGACCAGACCTCGGCCCGTAGCAAACGCAGCGACATGGCGACCAGCCGATGGTTAAGGTGAGCTAATACGACATCATCTCGTCCACTGGCGGCATCCTGGTCAAACACGATGGGCCGATCAAAGTGCGTAAAAGGATGTTCCAGGCCTTCTTTACATGCCGCCCAACTCCCGCGCAATGCAGGAACCGTGAACACTTCCATCTTCGGCTTCTCGCCGCTTTCGTCGTGGAGCATCGTGCGCACGAGGGGTGGCTGCCCGGCCAGTTTGAGTGCAGTCTCAACGACTGCCCGCACGTGTTCTGGCGTCAGGTGCAGCTCGATCCGGCTTTCCTGCAACTGATCGTGCAGCTTGTCTATCTGCTCTTTGAGCCTGCGCTCGAACTTCAACAGGCTGCGCAGTGGTGCGGCCTGTTCCTCGGCGGTGCGCGTCTCCAGTCTCCTCCTGCGCCCAAGCATGGCGTCCTCCACCTGTTCAGCAATCACCGGGCCGACCTTGCCCAGGTCCTCGCGAATGGACTCGACCTTGCGCACGGCTCGCATCAAAAATTCCAGATCGTCATCCAGTTCCCCAACATTCAGGTCTTCCCCACGCGGGGCAGCGCGGAACTTGCTGCTGACAAAGTGGTAGATGTTGACCTCGGAGGCACGCTGGCCGTGACGGTCAACGCGCCCGTTGCGCTGCTCCAGGCGATTGGGGTTCCAGGGAATCTCGTAGTGGATGAGGCGGCTGCAATGGTTTTGCAGGTCGATCCCCTCGGAGGCGGCATCCGTTGCCAGCAGGATACGCACTTTCGCTTCGCGCGGGTCGGCCTGGAAGGCGGCTTTGATTCGTTCGCGATCTTCGGTTTTCATGCCCCCGTACAGCATGAGCAGGTGTTCTGGCTCGGCCAATCCCTCGCGCTCCAGCAGGTCATACAACCACTTTTGCGTGGCGCGATACTCCGTGAAGATGATCACGCGCTGCATCGACCACACACCGCCCGGCTTGATCGTGCGGTGCAACCAGGCGATCAGTTCGGTGGCTTTGTTGTCGGCACGCGTGCGAGCAGTCGCGGCCCACTCGCGCAACTGGACGAGCAGTCGCTTTTCTTCGGCAGATGGCTCGCGGAAAAGCGGTGCGGCGGCTTCCAGGGCAACGATGTTGGCCTCTTCCAGTTCATCGTCATTGTCGGTCTCTTCCTCGGCCTGCTCCACCTGGCGGCGTAGTATGCCTATGTTGGTCTTGAAGGCCGAGGTACTGCGCCTGCGAGCGTTGGCCAGCGAGTTCTCATGCTGCTTGAGCGTGATAGCAAAAGCCTCTGGCGACGAGAAGAGGCGTTTCTTGAGTAGCTTCAGCACAAACTCGCTGGCGTATTTCTCCACTTCGTCGGAGGTTTTCTCTAAGCGGGAGTGCGTGTACGTCTGCAAGAGGCGATGTGCTTCACGCTCCTCCACGCTGTAGTGTACTTCGATGGGTGCCAGCACTCGCCTGGGGAAGCGCGGCGTGCCATCCCAGCGCGGCGGCAGTTCGGATTTGAGGCGGCGCACCATCACAGCCTGTAGTTGTTCGCGATTGACCTTGACCCCCCTGGCGAAACGCTGGTTGTCCAGCAATTCCAGCAGTGCAGTAAAGCTCTCGGAGTAGCCGTTATGGGGTGTCGCCGAGAGAAAGAGCTTGTGCTCAAAGTGGGGCGCGAGTCGGCGCAAGGCCAGGGTGCGCTGCGAGTCCGTGGCGTACTGCCCCTTTCCCGATGGCGCGACGTTATGGGCCTCGTCGACAATGAGCAGGTCAAATTTGCGCGGGTAGGTCGGCTCGCCACTGGGCGGCAGCACTTCGCTAAAGAGGCGCAAGGGACGCTCGCGCTTGAGGAAGTCAATCGAGGTGATGAGACGAGGAAAGTGTGTCCAGGGATTGACGTGTAGCCCGCGCTGGCGGCGCAAGTCTTTCAAAAGTGTGCTATCGACGATGCGAAATTCCAGGCCGAACTTGTCGCGCATCTGGTCACGCCATTGCACCTGCAGCGCGGCGGGACAGACAATCAGTATCTTGCGCGCACGGTGACGTAGAATCAGCTCCTGGCAGACCAGGCCGGCCTCAATGGTCTTGCCCAGTCCAACATCATCGGCAATCAAAAGGTTGGCACGCGGCATCTGGATAGCCCGCACCACCGGGTCAAGCTGGTAATCTTCCATCTCGACGCCGCTGCGGAAAGGAGCTTGCAGAGACTTGATGTCAGCGCTGGAGACTGCTCCCCAGCGAACCGCGTTGAGAAAGGTATCTAAACGCTGTGGCGAGTCAAAGCCAACCGGGACAGGTAAGGCATTTCTTTCGGTGACTTTCACCCCTGGCTCTATTTCCCAGATGACCTGCAACTCCTCGCCGAGATCATCATCCTCCACAGAGGCAAGCGAAACTAAATGCTGTGGCTGGGTCGGCTTAAGAATGTCAGAAGAGAGTGTTCCCTGGGAGACATCAGCCACCACATAACGACGCTGTCGGACATCTACTAACTGCCCTGGCTCAGGAATATTCAGAATTAAGTTCACAACAAAGGTTTCCTCGCTAGAAATATATCATCGTTTTTTTCAAGGAGGGTGGTAAGCATCCTTTGCTTTAGACGGTCGTAGGACACCTCTTCTCACTGTCCAGGAAACAACACCCATTATACATATTCGGTGTAAACTATACAATGTAGAAGTAAAAGAGATAGATAGATAGTACCAACTGGTTGTTTTGCTTGAGAAGCAGTAGTATGTCATCCCTTTTGTTAACAGGTATGTTTTAAGAAGAGAAGCTGTATTCTATGAGAGAATACGCTCCCTGATGGGCGAGCTTAATCGTTACTACAGGATGTTCGGCATTTTCACCCTTGACCATCAAGATTGAGATAGTTGGCGATCGTTTTGAGCACAAATTATGGCTTGTGGTCTCAGCCTTGGTGGGTGCCGCGTTGGGCTTTGCCAAAGTACCTGTTCGCACTTCATAACAGCTCGCATGACACTGCACCTAGATGCCTTGTAGTTCTTCATAATCTCATCAGTTGAGCCAAGCCTGATGTACTATCAACTTGGATATCTTCTCTTGCTTTCAGTTGCTGCCACAATTTTTCTTTTTCCATGTGCTTGAGACAACAGCGGAAGTCTTTATCGCCAACCCACTCTTCCCATGGTAGCTGACACCAATGTGCAGAAAAGTTTTCTTCTTGCTTTCGCATATTCTCCAGTTCACTTAAAAGCTGATCGTATTCAAGAGTCGTTATTAGCTGGTCAGCTTGAGTTGAGGTACTTACTTTCCATCTCCCATCTTCTTCGATGCAATTACAAACGCCTGCTAAATAAGTGCTGACATCCGAATTATGAGCCTCATCCAGAAGTAACTTCGTGACTTCTGGCCATCGCATAGACCATGCAACCAGTATAGCGAGCGGTGTAAGGCTGTGCCCGCGGAGTAAAGTAAGTTTGTCAGCAAGATATACTTTCAACCGAAATAAGTTGATGAACCGTTTGACCATGCGAGGATTTCCCTTCAGATAACTACTGGCGGTTTTGATAGCAACTTGCACGTCAACGCGTTCAAAGCTTCCCACGTCTACAGATGCACTGACAGTATGTGCCTCAGTTCCACGCTGCTGCACCGGGAGAGATGGCGCATTTATGCTTGGTGGGCTCGGTACAAGCGAAGGGGCTGATAACTGTTTGTCCTTCGAGTATACAATTTCTTCTACCAAAAAGCTAATATCCTCTGGCGTAGGTCGAGGTATATTGAAAGGAATCTGGATCATCTTATCAAGAAATAAACTCCCCGGAGCCACAATACTCGGTATTTCCTTGCGCATCTTTGCTACTAAATCCTTGTATTTGTCTTCAATGCTTGTCACGATAGCAGCAGGGTCCATACCGATCACAAAAACACATTGTTTACTATCATTGACGTTTAAACTAACACGAATTTAACTGAACCATAATGTGGATGGTTCAGGATCAAGAAAGATGAGCGAAGATGAACAAGATCAGCCGATCAAGCTCAAGCAGAAGTGATCTTTTTGCTCTTTTTCGGCTTTTTGCTCGTTTTGTGAATCACCGCCTGACGAGTTCTGGACGTGGGATGGAAACCTTTGGCCCGTCCCGGTGCCTTTCCACGCAGTTGCGGAGGGCGCACGGGTGTTCCCAACTCGTGCAAAAGGGTGGGCATGGCTCGTCGTACCTGCCCCAACGTGAGGAGGGAGCGATGCGTCTCCCACGGTCGATAGCAGCCGTCCACCAGAGGGCGAGCCAGGACCAACAGATTGTGTGCACAGGCAACCACCCACGTCCAGCGTTCGGTGCGCTCCGGGTACTCAGCCGTGGGATGTCCCAGAGCAGTTCCTGCTTGTCGAAGCGATAGCCATGCTCATGCGAGTAGCGCAAGCGATACGTCGGGCTGACCTCGGCCAGAGGAGCGGGTTGATCACCATGCCACACGAACCAACTGACTGCTGTCGATCACGAGCCTTGCCGCTTGCTCCATGACGGATGATCTGGATCAGCGAAATCTCAACGAAGCGGGCGGTGCGCAAATGCAGGTGGCTCCAACGCCGCACCTCAATCTTGGCCCCTTTGGCATCGACGCCTTCCCAACTGGCATCCGGTTCTCCGTGGCTGCTCTCGTCTTGGCATTGAAAGCGCTCCCCATCCTTGCGGCTGGCCCCGATCTGGCCAGGAACCCGTGTCGGGGCCGGACGATAAAAGACGCGATTGCTTTTGACCCGCAGCAACTCAGACGCCTCGACGTCAGCCATACGGGCCAGGAACGGGGCGCAGGCGTACCACCGATCTCCCAGAATGATGGGATGCAACCCGCGTGCGACCAACAGCGCCACCACCGCTTGCAGTTGGCGAGCAGCCACTTCTGTGGCCAGTTCACTCGATTTCACCCGCGCTGTATCCAACACATAGGTGCCTTGACCAGTTTGGGCGGCCAAGAGGACCACGTGGCTCATCACCCAAGCGGGACTCGCGGCATGCGCGTTCTTGGGCAAATTGGCCACGGGAACCAACGTCCGATCAGCGGCAGTCTCAGCTTCCGGGCGATACAGATTGCTGGTATCCACGCCCAAAAACACGACCTCACCCCGTTGGGGCAGTGGCGTGCAGTCCACAAAGACCTTGCGCAGGCACTCGGCGTCGATCTGACCATCTTCCAGGGCTTCGTACAAACTGGCCCAGGTCCGCTCAAAAAAGGGCGAGAACGACAACTCTGGAAAGCTACGCGCTCCGGCTTCGCTGGCGAGCGCGTCCAAAAGGCTTGAACAGGGCGTCTTTGCCGTTGCCAAAGCAGCCGTACATCCCGTGACGAAAGTCGTTCAGTGTGTTACTGCTCATGGGAGTAATGCTCCTGATTGTTGGTAAATAGGCTGAATGCTGGGACGCAAATGCTGGGCTGAAAGGGCCTTGTCC
>JADEYI010001315.1_pt1 | contig 19641 bp, 12 predicted proteins | sample 8542331 | NCBI WGS metagenome assembly JADEYI01 (sample SAMN16510988, study PRJNA670497) | mine drainage metagenome | isolation source: biofilm near Copperflume 1 | place: Germany: Marsberg coppermine Kilianstollen | collected 2018-02
TGGCAGTTGGCAGCCAGGGAAGAAGACGGGACACCCGCAAGGGGTGTCGCTACTGAGAGGTATAAGATCGAGGTTGGCAGTTGGCAGCCAGGGAAGAAGACGGGACACCCGCAAGGGGTGTCGCTACTGCCGGGCTTAGATGCGAGGTTTTCATGCAGTACGATCCAGATAAGCTCCCGCCCACCATTCGCGCGCCGCGCCCGCGCCTGGTGAGCATAAACGATGAGCAACTGGCGGAGAGACGCGCCGCTATGGCAGCATCGCAGGGAAGCGATTGTTCTATGGAGACTACCGTGATATTGCCCCCTCTGATAGATGATGATCCTACCGAGCCGAGAATCAAGAGTGTTCGCTTCAAACCCCTGCCTGTCACCGGTGAAGTAGACTTTGTAAACGATAGAGATGATGTAGAGGATATAAGCGAGCAGAGCACTATTAACCTGAAGCAACTCAGCGGCATGATGCCGGCTATCAAAAGGCCGCCCAAAAAAAGTGAGAGCGCCAGCGCAGACGACGAGGAAGAAGGCTACTGGCCGCATGGTATCCAGCAAACTGGCGCGTTGCCCGTCGTCAATCTTTATGGCCGCAGACCTTTCGGCCAGACGCTGCCGAGCACACCGGCCATGGCTATTCCGGCGTCTCCTACACCCCTGCCAGCCTGGAGAGTTGTCCTGGGCAGTCCCGTCGCGAAAATTCTATTCGGCCTCGTCATCGGTGTTGGCCTGCTCTTCCTGGTGGCGCAGTTCGTAAACCTGCCTGACACTATTGCCATCCTGCGCCAGAACCTGACCACACCTCGTGGCATCGCGCTGGCTCTGCTGGCTGGCGTTGCCTTTCTGCTGGCCTTTAGTATTCGCGGTGTGCGCTGGAAGCTCTTCCTCAATCCCGTCGGGAAAGTCAGCACCTTCAGAGCCATTCAACTCTTTATGGTGGGCATCTTCCTGAATTTTTTGCTGCCCATACGCGGCGGCGAAGTGGCGAAAAGCCTGATGCTCAAGCGCGTCTCCAACATTCCGATCAGCAAATCGCTGCCAACCGTGGCTATGGACAAAGCCCTGGATTTGATGCCCGCGCTCTTTATCATGGCGATTGTGCCATTCCTCGGCATCCAGATGGATATCAAACTCTGGCTAGTGCTGGCCCTTGTCGGCGGCCTGCTGGTCTTCCTGATAGGCTTCATCGCCCTGGCCGCCTGGAAACGCAATGCTGCTATCCGGCTGCTGCAACGCATAACGGGCATGTTGCCTCAATCCATCGGCGGCAAGATCGCAGGTTTCGCCACCGGCTTTGTGGACTCGCTGCTGGCGGGGGCGAGCCAGCCGCGCATCTTTATCCCTGCTATGTTGCTCACGCTGGTCGCTGTTACATTCGATGGCCTGTTCGCCATGCTGGCCTTCTGGACAATCGGCTATCAAATCTCTTTCGGTACCGCCATCTTTGGCTATACCGTCTACAACATGTTCTATATCCTGCCCACGCCTCCCGGACAGGTGGGCAGCAACGAGGCCATCGGCTTGCTGGTTTTCGCGGGCCTGCTGCACCTGCCACCCAATAAAGTCACCGCCATGTTCGTCTTCTCGCACCCCTGGTCCGCCCTGCTCATGACCGTAACGGCAATGGTCTGCCTCAGCACGCTCGGCCTCAAGTTATCCAGCGCCATGAAAGTGCAAACCGAAGGCGAAGACGCCCGGCTTTGATGGATGTTGCCGCTCACAACAGGTCGTTTGTTGTCACCCTGAGCGCAGCGAAGGGTCTGGTTGGCCGGGTGCTGAGATCCTTCGCTGCGCTCAGGATGACAGGGCTTATCGGCCTTTCGTCGCGTATCCCACATACGCGATGCTTTTGAACCAGCCCGGCCCCATCTTGAAATGGCCGCGCGTCCAGCCGCGCGGCATGAAACCTCTCGATTCGCGTATCTGCATACCGCTGGAGGTGATGGCGCGCGAAAGTTCGGCAGGCTTGATGAACTGATGGTAGTTGTGGATGCCGGGCGTCAGGCCACCACTGGGGAAATGCTCGCCGTACCAGATCAGCACCGCCCGCGCCAGAAACGTGCGATTGATGGTATCGAAGACGAAGACGCCGCCAGGGGCCAGAACGCGCGCGATCTCCGCGATAGTGGCCTGCAAATCATTCACATGCTCTAACACATCGAGGCACACAATAGTCGAAAAACTGCCGTCCGCGAAAGGCATCTGCTCGGCAAAACCCTGCACATAGTGGATGTTGTGCGCCAGCCCTGTCTGCTGCGCGTGGGCGCGAGCCGTCTTCAACGCGCCGCCGGAAGGGTCAATGCCGACCATAACCGCTTCACGCTGCGCCAGGTGTTCACAAATCAACCCGCCGCCGCTGCCCACTTCCAGAATCTCCTGCTGCGCTAACGCCCCCCTGCCAAAAACCCGCGTAAGGCACAATTCGATGTAATCGCAGCGATCATTGGTCATTTGATAGAGAAAACAACCCTTGTCCCACCAGTAAAAGTTGTCGAAGATTTCCCCCTGTGGCCTTTTGCGTCTGAACATTGCAGCTCCTGTACAATACAACGGTGTAAAGTTTTGCGATGTACATACGATTATAACGCAGTTTCGCATAAGTGAATAGGCGAGAACAATTACGCTCCAGGTTGAAGGAACACCTGATTGTCAGATAGGACAGTATGCACTTCTTTCCTCTGTGCGCGAAGTATGTGGCGAAGGTAGAAACAGCAGGAAGTGTACCGCCGGCTAGAACCATATTTCTCGTCCGAACTGTTCAGCTTTCCGCGAGGCGGAGTGACGAAGCCTGTGAGCGTCGCCTCGCGGCAGGCTCTAGCAGCCGCCTGAGCGGAAACTATTGCGTAAAGTGCTTCCTGTGCTACACTACAAGCACAGCAGGCTGGAAGGCCGCTGGTTCCGGTCAGGGGTGGAAACGGCCCGTGTGCGGACGCGATAAATCGCGTCCCTACAGGCTGAAAGGCCGCTGGTTCCGGTCAGGGGTGGAAACGGCCCGTGTGCGGACGCGATAAATCGCGTCCCTACAGGCTGAAAGGCCGCTGGTTCCGGTCAGGGGTTGTTAATAAAAAACACCTGGACTATCTGCTCGTGGTTGAGCGTGAAGTCCGGGTGTTTTCTTTTGTCACCGGTGATTCAGATAGAGAAGCCGGAAGGCGACCGCAAGGGTCCCCGCTCATCCGCCCCTCGTCCCGCGCCTCTACTATGACGACGTGTTTATCATGTCCGCAACGATTTGGGTTGCGCAAACGATACTATAGTATAAGGTTTATTCGGGTGGAGCTTGTCCCCGCCCAACCGGTATCGTGTAACCAGGGAACGTATCATCTCCAAACAGTACCATATGCGTATCTAAACAAGCGGCAAAACGTGTTATAATTAGGGTCGAAGTGTATTCGCGCAATACCAGGCGGAGAGAGGAATTATTAAAGAATGGCTATGTTTGAAAGTTTATCGAAGCGACTTGAGGGTGTATTTACCAACCTGAGTGGGAAGGGCAAGCTGACCGGGGCAGATGTCGATGAGGCGATGCGCGAAGTGCGGTTGGCGTTACTGGAAGCCGATGTCAGCCTGAAGCTGGTGCGGCAATTCGTCGAGCGAGTGAAGACGAAGGCTATTGGCGCGGAAGTGCTGGGCAGCTTCTCTCCGGCGCAGCAGGTTTTGCAAATCGTCAATGAAGAGCTGGTCGAGATGCTGGGCGGCAGCGAGGGCAAGAATAAGCTTGACCTGGGTGGTCAGCCGCCGAACGTGATTATGCTGGTTGGCCTGCAAGGTTCGGGCAAAACGACGACCGCCGCCAAGCTTGCCAATTACTTGCGCAAGCAGCAGAATCAACGTCCCGTGCTGGTCGCGGCGGACATGTATCGCCCGGCAGCCGTCCACCAGTTGCAGACGCTGGGCAAGCAGCTTTCCATACCTGTCTATAGCGAACCTGCCGGGGCGGACCCGGTTGACATCTGCGTTCATTCCATCGCCTATGCCCGCGAGCAGGCGGCGACGGTGGTGATTCTTGATACGGCGGGTCGCCTGAACATTGACGAACGCATGATGCAGGAGGTTATGACCATTCGCCAGCGCGTGCAGCCGCGCGAGGTGCTGCTGGTGGCCGATGCTATGACCGGTCAGGAGGCTGTGCGCGTCGCGGACGACTTCAACAAGGCCGTTTCGCTGACGGGTATGATCCTTACCAAGATGGATGGCGATGCGCGAGGCGGCGCGGCCCTCTCCATCCGCTCGGTGACGGGCGTGCCGATCAAATTCATGGGCGTGGGCGAAAAAACGGATGCACTGGAGCCGTTTTACCCGGATCGTTTGGCCTCGCGTATACTGGGAATGGGAGATGTGCTTTCGCTCATCGAACGCGCCCAGGAGACCATTGACCAGGAAGAGGCCATGAAGGCCCAGGCCAAACTGCAACAGGGCAAATTTGACCTGGAAGACTTCCTCAACTCGATGCGCCAACTCAAGCGTATGGGGTCGTTGAGGTCGGTAATGGAGATGATTCCAGGTTTCAATAAACTGGCCGGGGATGCTGATATCGAGGAGGCGTTGGAAGGGGATCAACTAAAACATGTGGAAGCGATTATATTATCAATGACCGCGCAAGAAAGACACAATCCCGATATTATTAACGGCAGCCGAAGGAAGCGTATCGCGCGCGGCAGCGGCAGCACACCACAGGACGTGAACCAATTGCTCGATCAATTCAATGAGATGCGTACTATGGTGCGTCAGATGAGCAGCGGGAAAGGTCCCTGGGCGAAAATGGCCAAACAATTTGGGGGTGGCGCAGGAATGCCCGGTATGGGTATGCCGGGTTTGCCGGGAGCGGGAGCAGGAGGGGGGATGCCCTCTCTTCCGCGCCCTGCCGGGGGTGGCAAAAAGTCTGGCAAAGCGGCCCGCAAAGCGAAACGCAAACAGAAAGCCAGGAGTGGACGGAGGTAATCACAATGCAATACAAGCGCCCTGAGCGCCTGGGACAGGTCATGCTGGTTGGCCTGTTGCTGGGTCTTGTTCTCGCGATGAGCGGCTGTGGGGGAAGCCAACAATCACAGCAGCAGGCGAGTCAGAGCAAGTCACAGTTTGATTCTGCGCTGAAACACGCCAGAGATATCGGCGTGCCCGCATCTTCTCTTCAACCGGTGATACAACAAGAGCAGAAATTAAGTAGCACAAGCGCGCCATCTAGCCTGTTCGATGATGCGTCTGCCACTACTTATTATCTGGGTCAGGCGAAAAATTATAAGCAGTTATTGACACAGTTGCAGGACATCATAAACACCGCGACTGGAGATGCCGCCACAAAAGCGCAATTAAATATGCAGAGTTTTCAGCAGGCGCTTGTCAAATCGCAGAGCCTGAAAACTAACAATATCTCAGTCTTCGCACGGGAATTTGCCAACGACCAGAATCTCATGTCGTCGGCACAAACTCCAAAACAATATTATGCCATCAGCAACGATGCCAGCAATGCCGCCAGCGCGCTTACCTTGTTGAGTGCGAGCTATGCGCAGCTGATTACATTCAACAATACCATTAAGCAAATGCAGACGGCGCGCATCGATACAGGCATGATGCGCTCACAGTACCAGGATGATCTGAGCACGCTCAGTACGATCACGAAGACGGTGGATTTCAGCAATCTCAATTCGTTGATTAATGCGCAGTATCAGATGGCGGTAGTCAACTCCATTCAAGCGCTGCCCTTTGTGGGCAATGCCAGACTGGGCCAGTTCAATTCCCAGATCGCCCTGCTCAAAACCTATGGCATGGATGCCTCGTCGTACCAGCAGTTGTACAATGCCGACGCGCAGCAAATGCGTAACGCGAAGAGCATTCGTGACTTCCTGGCCGTCTCCGGCAAAATCGATGCCGATATGGCAACCATGCAGAACGAGCTGACGCAAGGCGCGGCCACGTTCCTCATAGGCGAACTGGATCGCCAGGCAAATGCCTGGGGCAACGCGCACCCCTACTATAATAAGTTCGATGGGAAAAACTATATCCTGGACTCAGGGTATACCTTGAACGGCATCGGCTGGTGGTTCCAGCAGCAAGTAAGCTGGGCATCTCAGCCCAGCGACTACCAGGCCATAGTCCAACGGGAGAAGGATGAGTTATTCAACCTTCGTATGCTGGAGCAAGATTATTACGATAAGACGCCCTACAACCAGGTACATGCGACTGACCGGCAAGTGATGCAGTATTACCCTACCCTCCAGCGTGGCAAAGTGCTGATGGTTTCGATGGTTGAACAGGCGATGCGTTTCTACCAGGATGGGAAGCTTGTCCGCTCGTTCTTCGTCACTATGGGACGTGTGGAACGGCCCTCGCTGCCCGGTTACTGGCCAGTGCTGGATCGTAAATCGCCGACGCAGTTCAAATCGTCCGATCCCCCAGGCTCACCGTACTGGTATCCGCCAACGCCGATCAAGTATGCTATTCTCTATCACTCGAACGGCTACTTTATCCACGATGGGTGGTGGCGCGTCAACTTCGGCCCCGGCACGCAGTTCCCGCATTACGATGCTGGCGGCAACCAGGCGTTCGCCGGCAACGGCAGTCACGGCTGCATCAACTTGCAGAAAGATGAGGCCGCCTGGGTCTACAACAACACCGACTTCAACACCCAGATCATAGTGTACTAAACGTCGTGTAATATGTTGAAGCGACGCTCAGGGCCGGACATGTCCGGCCCTGAGCGTCGCTTCAACATATTACACGACTGGCTGCGCTAGTCAGCTTCCGCGCTTTCTTCTCCAGGCTCTTCGCCCTCGACATCCACTATTTCCCCACCGTCTTCGCTTTGTTCGCCGTTCTCTCCGTTGCCCTCAACTTCTTCCAGCTTTTTGCCGTTGGTGGTGGCTACGGCCACTACTTTGTCGCCTTCGCCGAGGTTCATGAGGCGCACGCCCTGTGTGGCGCGTCCAGCAACGTGGATAGCGCTGACATCCGTGCGAATGACCACGCCGGCAGCTGAGATAATCATCAGGTCGTTATCTTTACCGGTAATCACGCGGGCGGTGGCGACCGCGCCGGTTTTGTCCGTCACTTTCGAGGTAATCACGCCGCCGCCTCCGCGGGTGTGGGTGGGATAGTCTTTGATGGGCGTGCGTTTGCCATAGCCGTTTTCGGTGACGACGAGCAACTGACTGCCCAGAGGCGTGAGGTTGAGCGAAACCATGATGTCGCCATCGGAGAGGCGAATGCCGCGCACACCGCCGCTCATACGCGAAGCGGAACGCAGTTCTGCCACGGTGAAGCGAATGGCTTTGCCATGCGCAGTGATCAACAGCACATCGTCACCTGCATGGGCCAGCTTCGCGCCGATCAGCTCGTCGTCTTCCTCGAGGTTCATGGCGATGAGTCCAGAGCGGCGCACTACCTCAAACTCGCTCATTGCCGTCTTTTTGACCTCGCCCTTCTTCGTGGCAACGATCATAAAGTCACGACTGACGCCTTTGGGAACGCAAACGATGGCTGTGACGCGCTCGCGCTGCTCGATGGAGATCAGGTTGATGATGTGTTCGCCCTTGGCTGTGCGCCCCGTATCGGGCAGCTCGTACACGCGCAGTTGGAAGACGCGCCCCCGGTCTGTGAAGAAGAGCAGGCTATCGTGGCTGTGTGCCACCAGCAGGTGACGCACGGTGTCGTCCTCGCGTGTGGTCATGCCGTTGATGCCACGTCCGCCTCGCCGCTGCGCCCGGTAGGTGTTGGATGGCAGGCGCTTGATGTAGCCTTTCTCCGTCAGCGTCACAACGACTTCTTCGTTGCGGATCAAGTCTTCATCGAGGAAAACGCTCGCTTCTGTTTCTTCGATATCGCTGCGGCGCGCATCGCCAAATTTATCTTTCAACTCTTGTAGATCGGCCTTAATGAGTTTGCGAATCTCGTCGATGTCGGCCAGCAGCATAGTATAGTAGTCAATGTGCTGCAACACGTCTTTGAGTTCGTCTTCGATTTTCTGACGTTGCAAGGCGGCAAGGCTGGCGAGGCGCATATCCAGCACCGCTTTGGCCTGCTCCGGCGAGAAGCTGAATTTCTGCTGTAGCTCTTCGGCCAGGCCCGCCGTTTCGCGCTGCGATGCGCGGATGGTCGCGATCACCGAGTCCATATTATCGAGCGCGATTTTCAAGCCCTCTAAGATGTGCTTGCGCGCTTCGGCTTTTGCAAGTTCATAGCGCGTGCGGCGCGTAATCACGATCTCGCGATGATTAATGTGATGCTGCAAGAAAGCTTTGAGCGTCAAGATGCGCGGCTGTTGATCGACCAGCGCCAGCATGTTGGTGTTGAAGGCGCTCTGCATGGCGGTGTACTTGTACAGCGAGTTCAGCACGCTTTCGGGCGTGGCGTCGCGCTTGAGTTCGATGAGGATGCGCATACCCTGGCGGTCGGACTCGTCGCGTACTTCCGAGATGCCATCGATCTTCTTGTCGCGGGTGAGTTCGGCGATCTTCTTCACCAGTTCCGCCTTGTTGACCTGGTAGGGAAGCTCGGTCACGATAACACTCATGCGCCCGCGCTCGCCCTCTTCGATGGCTGTACGGGCGCGCACGACGATGCGCCCACGCCCGTTGACATAGGTGTTGCGGATGCCCTCGCGACCCTGGATGGTGCCGCCAGTGGGGAAGTCTGGCCCTCGCACGATGCGCGCCAGGTCTTCGGTTGTGGCTTCTGGATTTTCGATCAGGTAGATGATGCCGTTACACACCTCGTTCAGATTATGCGGCGGAATATTGGTTGCCATACCAACGGCGATACCTGTCGAGCCATTTAAGAGCAGGTTGGGCAAGCGCGCTGGCATCACCGTCGGTTCAAAGGCCTGGTTATCGTAGTTGGGCGCAAAATCAACGGTATCCTTCTCAATATCGCGCAACAGTTCGTCGGCGATGGTTGCCAGTTTGGCTTCAGTATTATGATTCACAAAACCGTTCGCCACGAACGAGTGACACGCACTATCCACCCGCACAGAGTAGACCGGCTGCTCACCCGCATCTTCGATGCTTTCGACCCGCTCAAAGAGATAATGCTGGCGGGCCAGATTCTCGATTTCGGCAACAGCCACTGCTGGCAGCACCTGAGTGAGACGGGGCAGCGGTGCGGTCAGACGGTCCGAACGATCAAAGTTGTGCTTTGACAGCCACTCACGCTGGCCGCACGTGGCATGTGTTCGGACATACTCTGCCAGATAGGGTACAAAATCAGTGCGTGACAGAGCTTTGCCGGTGTGCAGATTAAGGATTGCAGCAAGCGCCTTGCTCTTCACCTCTGAGGTGAAACCGATCTCGTTAGCGAACAGGGCGAGGTTATCGTAGCCAGAAATCAGGAGGCGATACATGTGCCGGGTTCTATCCTCTCTCAATGACGCTACAATTCCAAAACGCAGCAAAAGCGTCTGAACCTGGCGCAACATGAGATGGTTACTGGCCGTCAAATTCAGCCGCAACAGGCTGCGACCGGATTTTTCGACCGCTCCATCACCTTCAAACAGCCCGCGCAAGAAAGCGGCGGCCACATGGCGAGGTGAGCGCAAGATTATCTCCGGTATCTGCCGCTGCGCCGAGCGTCCTGACAATCCCAGAGCCCGGATGAACGCCATGACGTGTTGACTTACTACCTGAATTTGTAGAAACGGTTTCTTGCCATAGCTGACAGGTTCCCTCTCAAAGATATGCAAGCGGCACGTTGGGAAGGCGCGCTGCCACGCCTGGATGAAGTGTTCTGCAAAGTCACCGGGGGTATTGGTAAATTCGATGACCTGATCGCGGAACGTCCCTTCAGCTAGCACTGCGCCCAGAAGGAAGCCCATATCTTCGTTCAGGGTCTCCGGAAGTGTATGCTGCTTCACACGAGATTTTTGGACAACGGTGGGGTAAAATGGATGCAGGTCAACAGGCTGCTCCGGCCACAAGATGGCGCTTCGATCCATGACGACATAATCGCCGATGGCTAATTGGGCAATGGTCTTCCACGTGAGCGTGACGCGCCCATCAGAATCGTGAGGCACCGCAACCAGCAGGGGATGGTTTGCCGTACCTGTGACTTCGTATCCTCGCCGGGTCACTACGCGCCATGTGGGGAACGCGCCGCAATCCCACCACTTACTGGCCGTGCTGGTTCTCCCATCTTTTGACAGGACACGCACAGAAACATCTTCGACGCCCGGTTGTGAGATCTGGTTGATCGGCACCAGCCCTTTTTCGGTAACGACGAGTGTGTCTCCCGTTACACAATAGCGCATGGCCGCTGGTGGGTCGTCGTCCTGCGATCCGAAATTTCCCTGCCCCAGCACGAGAGGGTAGCGCATTGACCAGGGCTGCGCCATACGCACCAGTGATTCATATACCGCCGCGTCACCATGCGGGTGATAGCTCTTCAAGACTTCACCGACCGTACCGGCGCACTTACGAAATTGTTTAGTGGATTGCAGACCCATCTGATCCATAGCGTAGAGGATGCGGCGATGCACTGGTTTGAGACCATCGCGCACATCGGGTAAAGCGCGGCTAACAATCACGCTCATTGAATAGTCGAGGTATGCGCCTGTCATTTCCTCGACGATGCTGACTAATTTCGTATTCCCGGCATTCCCAGATTCCAGGCTCATAGCATATCCTTAATACACACACGTATAACGAAACTATTACAACAAGATAGTGGGTTGAAACACATTTCCGGGGAGGATCCCGCAAGATTCGAGCCTACTTATCAATTATACCACACCTGAGTGGGAAAGAGAACATTTTGGCGGCTTTTATAGAACTTTTGGTCAGTGTGCGACCCACCAGAATAATTGTGTGATTTCTGCCAGAATAAAGTTTGGATTTACAGCCTTTGATATAATCAACAGTGTAAAGGAAGAAAGAACATGGACAGAAAGAAAACCACAGGAGCAGCAATGGACTGGATAGAACCATTTTATACAAAGAGAAGCGAGTGGATGGGTCCCACTGGTATATTCGCTTCTCATCGGGTAAGGGCCGCCTCCATTGAGCGCTACAGCGGCGCAGGCAAAAAACGCATTCTGGAATTAGGTGCAGGGGCTGGTGGCACGGCAGCAGCTATGGCTGACCTGGGACATAGCGTGATTGCCGTAGAGTTAAGTCCGCTCCGTGCCTCTTTTGCTCGAGAGCTTGCCCAGGAACCACGGCAGGGACATCTCACTGTCATTGAAGGCGATTATTATACACTCGATTTTCTCGAGCGATTTGATCTGATCTGTCACTGGGACAGCTTTGGCATGGGTTCTGATGCAGACAATCGACTACTGCTCCAACGTATTGCAGCAGATTGGTTGGTTCCTGGGGGTTGTGTACTAATGGACGTCTTCAGCCCCTGGTGGTGGGTATGCCAGGCAGGAACAGAGGAACGGGATGAAAAACGTGGACTGATGCGACAATATGACTTCGATCCCATAGGCGGCCGCTTTCTTGATCAGTGGTGGCCAATTGGAGACAAAAGCCAGTTGATTACTCAAACCGTTCGTTGCTATACCCCTGCCGATTTCATATTGTTGATCGAGGGAACAGGGCTCACTGTAGAAATGTTTGCCGTTGCTGGGAACATCTTCAGAGTAGAAGAGAACAGTACGATCGCCCATGCTCTGTGGAATGAGTTTAGTTATGTAGTGAAGTTGGTCCTGGCGAACTAGAGAATGCCTGTAATGCGCGTTTGGACGCTTTTGCTATGCCTGGATTAGAGGAATATTAATTATTAGAAGGCGCTTTAATTTGTTGTTAAGATGTGGTATGATAAAAGCAAAAGCGGTTTGAGAGAGCAACAAGTACGTTTGGTTTGACCCCTGGGGGGCATTCTGGTATACTGTGGCGTCCCAGGGAAGGGAGGCAGAAGCTTTATGTCATTGTTATTTACATCCCAGCAATGTTTCGTTTTCTCCATTGTAGCCTTCGGGGTTATTGGCTTCTTGCGGGGATGGCGTCGCGAGGTTATTTCGCTGGCTTTCGCTCTGACGGGTGTGCTCTTTTTGCTGCTCAATGGCGGTGACGCTCTGGCGCAACTCGTTTTTGTGAAAACGCCGGTCGTCTTACGTTATATTTTCTCCTCGGGGCCGGTCTCGACTCCTGCCAGGCCTGACGCGATTGCTGTTCTTACGGTGACACTGATTGCGTTTGTCGTAATTGTTGTTGTCGGATACTATATTGGAAACCGCGCTTTCCCAGGCAAAAATCTCACTCCCGCCGAACACCTGCTTGGCGTGCTGCCGGGGCTAGTAACAGGGTATTTTCTGATCACCTATATCGCCAACATCTTTGCGAAGTCTCCCTTGATAACGGTAGGCTTCGGCACCCCTACTCAGAATGTGGTGACGAATTACGTTCCACTGCTCATCATCGTTGCAATCGTGGTAGTGCTTGCCGGTCTTATCGCATCGCGCGTAAAGAAACCAGGTGCCCCTGCCAAAAAGTAAGTGTCTCTTGATTGTACGTTACTACTAGAGGTATTTGCATGAGCGGTACAAAACAAGCGCAGACGAACGAGTGGAAGCCGGTACGAGTACACGCCATGTTCCGGCGTTTCAGGCGCGGACCCGACAAAACCAAACGCTTCGTCGGGCAGCAAGAGGGCGAGACGATACGACGTATTGTGCGCGAACATCCGATTTTCTACGTACAATCAGCCCTGCCCCTGCTGGGGGCGCTAATTTTCCTGGGTGTGGTCGTCTGGCTCGAGACACGCAGTATCTTGCCTGGCGCGATGTTCGCCGTTCTTTATCCCATCTCTATCTTTGCCATCATCGCAACTGCTCTGTTTTGTGCCTATCGCATTTTCGAACTCTGGTGGGTGAATATTGACATCGTCACCAATAAACGTATCCTTACCTGGCATGGCCTTTTAAATAATCCCACGCGCAATGAAACCTCACTGGATAAAGTGCAACAGGTTGCCGTAGAGCAGGATACGCCCGTGAGCATAATGCTCAACTATGGCACTGTGCATGTCTACCTGGCGGGCGGTAAAGCCCTGTATTTGAAAAATGTGCGCGATCCTAAGGGCGTGCGCGATGATATCGAGGGCATTCGTCAGAGCTATAAGAGCGCAAAGGCAGCCGCAAAGCCTGCATCTGCCGCGCCCGATGAAACCAGGGATGAGGCTCTTGCGAGATTAGCGAAGCATGAGCCACTGCCAACTCTGCCAGATGCCGACGCGAAATATGCACATCGAGAATCGCCAACCAAATTGCGCGCCCCTTTACGCCGCTTTGGTGGCCCGTTGCGTATCGAATGCGATGTGCATTATGACGCGGAAGAAAAGACCATCATGTATGTCCAACGTAGTCGGTGGTTGTTGGTGGTTAGACTTATTATCCCCGTGCTACTTCTGCTACTATCATTTATTGGCGCGCTTGTCGCACGGGTCTATTTCGGCATATTTGCCGTAGCATTCGTCCTCCTGCTGGTAGTCGTGGGCCTTGTGTATATCGGCTATATCGATGATGTGTTTATTCTGACCAATAAACGTATTATCGACATCAACCGCAAATTAATCATCCTGTCCGAGCAGCATGATACCACAACCTACGATAAAATCGCGAAGATCGAAGTGAAAATCCCCAACATTATCCTGCTTGGTCTGAGCATAGGCAATTTGTACATTGAGACGCAGGGCAATAATCCCAATATTCATATGCGTCACATTACGCATCCTTTTTTCGTCCAGGATAAGATTTACGAAATCCAGAGCTTCAAAGCGAAGTATGAGAAGACCAGGAACGCGAATGACCAGAAGGACATGTTAAAAGACTGGTTTAGTACCATGTTAGGGAAGATTGAAACGAAAGTTGCCAACCGGGGCATACCGAACCTGCAATCCTTAGACCTGTGGACTGCCGTTGAGCGAGCTGGCCAGCTTGGCATGAGGGTTGTGCCGATTGGAGAATCCGACAGCTATCCCAATGTAGAGTCGGGCCGGATTGTTATGCAAATACCCCCGCCCGGTACCGTTGTAGATACCATCATCGATACCAATGAAAAGCCGCAAATCCAGGTCATCCTGAGCAAAAGATCGTAAGCCATCCATTATAGAGGAAAAAGAGAGGGCGCGCGCGCCCTCTCTTTTTCCTCTTATCTTAATCCATTGCGCGCTAGCAGCGCGATACACTCGATGTGGTAGGTCTGTGGGAACATATCGATAGGCTGCGCGTAGAGCAGCCGGTAGCGATTATTGAGACAGAGCGAAGAAATGTCTCGCGCCAGTGTGCTGGGGTCGCAGGAAACGTACACTATTGAGCGCGGCGCAAGCGATTGCAGCGCCTGAATTGCTTTTGGATGGCATCCAGCGCGAGGCGGGTCAACCAGCGCTACGTCGATACGTTCGCGCCGGTAATATAACTGACCCAGCAGTCGTTCCAATGTACCCTCCAGCGCCGTAATGTTGGGCTGGTTGTTCAGCGTAGCATTGGCGCGCGCATCCATTACCGCGCCTGGCTGTGACTCTATTGCCAGCACGCGCGCCGCTCGTTGCGCCAGGAAAGCCGAGAAGAGGCCAACGCCGCTATACCCGTCCAGGGCTACCTCGGAGCGCATTGGCTCAAGCATGGCTACCGCCCGTTCGACCAGTACCGGCGTCTGCGACATATTCACCTGGAAGAACGAATCGGAGGACGTGCGAAAACGCTTGTTCAGCACAGCATCCGTGAGGTACTCCTGTCCGGCCACAACACGCCCGTAGCGACCACCGACACGCTCTATAATCACGCCCACGATACCCGGCGCGCTGGTCATGAGCTCCTGCGCCAGTTCCTGGGGCGACTCGATTTCCGAACCAGGCCGCGCATGGATGCTTAACAGGGTAGGCACCGCCTTCACCGGCGTTGCGCTTCCGTTGGTGGCAACTGCGCCGATGGCGCCGCGAATCGTGAAGCCCTGGATCATCTGCGCCAGAGAATCACCAAAGGTTGCGAGCAAACGCGCTCGTATGTGCTGGTACACCATGTCCAACGCGGGATGCAAAAGCGGACACGTCTCCAGGTCCTGTACATCATGGCTCTCGGTCAGTTTGAAACCTATTTCGTTGGCCGGCCCGATGGAGAAGAGGGCCAGGTTGCGATAATGCCAGGGAGAAACACCGGCGGGCATACCGATAGTAGGATGAACGAGGGCGTCCGGTTGCTTGCCAATGCGCACCAACAACTGCCGCACAATATGCGCTTTCCAGGTCAATTGCGCCGGATACGCAATATGTTGCCACTGGCAACCACTGTCAGTTAGCAATGGGAAGTCCGGGTCGACACGTTCTGGAGCGGGACGCAGGATTTCCAGTAGTTCCGCGCGCGCGTGCCCCCTGCGCTCTTCTACGACCTCCACGCGAACTCGCTCTCCGGGGATACCCCCCGGCACAAACAAGACTCGCCCTTCGTATCGACCTACCGCGTCACCCCCGTAGGCAAGGTCTGTTAATTCAACATCTATGCTCATATTCACCTCAACGGCCACCTGATAGTTAGTATATCAATCGTGTCCGTCACATCTTTCCAACGTAGTTTGATCGTCCAGTTGTTTGTTTCTTCAATCCTCATCCAACCCGAAGGCCGGGTGCAATTAACCCCTTCGTTAGTATAGTCGTCTTACTTGCTTGTTTACTACAATTGCAATGAGATTGGCAGCGGCGGTTTGGGCTGCTGGTAGAGCCGCGTTCCGAAACGGCTGAGAAATACTGCTCCTGATCCTACGATGCCTGTTCCAAGAAACACGATCCAACCAATGAACGGGAGCGATATGAATACCGCTAGCATAATCACTCCTACAGTGACCTGGAGGTAGCGCGTGTGTGGATGCGCCGTAAATACATGGACAAGTTGCTCTCCAAGTATCCAGCATATAGCAATAGCGCCCGATGTCCAGGCGATCACTACTATGAGTAGGACGATCAATGCGAATGGAATGGATATAATCAATGCAATAAGGATAAGCAGCACCGCCGGAGTTAATAGCGCGCTCAATAACCCGATCATCAGGCTGCGGCGCATCTGATTTTTCACTGTCGCGCCTACAAACATTACATGCTCTGGTAAGAAGCGTGTATAGAGTAAGCCCAGTGGGATCATAAGAAAAAGAAACCAGATGGGAAGAGTGAAGGCGTTGGGTCCAAACAGACCGCTTGATTTACTATGGTCACTAAACATCCCACCTATACGAGCTTCTTTCTCTCCATCAACCCTGCTTCCATACAGATTGACATTCCCATGCACATAGGAACCAGGGCGAAAACGAATGCTCCCGCCAAACAATTTAATGTCTCCGTTCACACCTCCTGTAAGAATAATTGTGCTTCCAAAGGCCAGGACGTTGCCACCGACCCGCCCTTGTATGGAAACGGTGCCGCCTATATTCGTCACGTCGCTACACAGCATGTTTCCAGCACGTATCGTAATGGCACCACCGAATGTTGGCCTCTGATTACTGCTCGTGCAGGGATTTGGCCTATCTGCCGCAAGCGCAGCAGGCGAAAGTATGCCTGTAATACCACTGGTAACGAGCAGGGAAACGAATACGATCCCGATCAGCAAGAACAGGAATCGAGGTAATCGCGCCGGCTTCAATTTCAGCATATGTAGAACTCCCTATCATGACCGACCGGCCATGATCTTCGTCGCTTATGCTTCGCGTGGAATGCGCATAAGGCGAAGCCACATGCCCATCATAACCACTACCACTAAAGCAACCCCGGACAACAACCAGGTCTGGCTGGTGATGAGCGTCAATCCCGCCTGCAAGTAGCCTGTCAGCATATACAGCGCATCGATGAAATCGCTCAGAGTTGAGAGTAGGGATATGAAGACCTCGGGTTGGAACAGGAACAAAACAAACAACCCCAGGGCGAACGCGCCTGTTATTAAAAATGCCAACCCGGCTATCTTAGGACCCGCCTTACCCATACGCGCAAGGCGTGCCTGTTGCCGGTTCTGGATATGTTCAAGCTGCTGCGAGATACGTTTCTGCCGCTCGACGGCCTGCATAATGCGTTCGGTTGAGATGCCAGAATAGCTACGAGAAGGCGGCGGCTCAAGCAGGGTATTGAGATATGATTGACGCCGTTCAAACGAATGGCAGCCTGGACATCGCTTCAAATGTTCCTGCAAGTGAAGCTTGTCTGACTGTTCGGGTTCAGTTTCACGCTGAGCGGTGAGCTGTTGTTTAGCGTCGCGGCAGCGCATCGACCTGTTCCTCCTCATTCAGATGATTATCCTTCATGTAACGCGCCAGCAATTCGCGAGCGCGGTGGAGACGCGCTTTGACCAGCGCCGATGTCAAGTTTAAGGCCAGGGCGATCTCGTCATAGGACAAATCATACCAGTACCGCAGCACAATCACGGCCCGGTACTTGCCGGGCAGACGCCGCAGGTAGATTTGTATCTCATCCTGCTGCTCGCCTTCCAGAGCCGATTGTTCAGGCCCGGCTCCCAGGTCGGCTACCCATTCCAGGAACGGTACATCTTCCAGCGGCAATGCCAGGAAACGCCGCCGCCTCAGTTGATCTATAGCCAGGTGCGAAGCGATTGAAAGCAGCCAGGTGCTGAATTTGTGAGCAGGTTTATACGTAGCAAGCTGCGTATACGCCCGCACAAACACCTCCTGCGTGACATCCTCCGCCTCCGTGATATTACTTAACATCCGGTATGCCAGATTCTGCACAGCGTCTTTATACCGCTCGACGAGCGTTGCGAAGGCATCCTGATCACCAGCTAGCGTATGCTGGACGAGTTCTGTATCACTCAGCGCCTCCACAATGACCCCCCGCGCAAAGGTACCAGGTATGCTTTGTACTCCCGTGGTAGCCTGCAAATCTACAGCCTTATCTCCGCTCGAAATACCTGGCGAAGACAACACTCCGCTACTTTGACGACGGCGCGCGCTCTTCGTCCGTGCCGGCAGAGAACCGAAAACTCCCACCGAAGTAGAAGCATGTAGAGATGTATCCATTTTTATCACCGCTTATATACATTTCTGTAATGAGTAATATCAGAAAAACAGTATCCGATAATTATTACGAGCGATATCTAAAAAAGTTGTAATCTCATGTGCCAAGTGTACCATGCTGTTCTAAAACAGGCAAGGGGGCGGTACTTCAGGAGTGAGTGTGCGATGACCCAGGGCGGGGCAGTTTGCGCGTTGACCAGGGCGAGGGTAAGGGCATACAGCCGGGGCAAGGGCAAGCGCACACGGCCAATGGGACACACAGCCAGGGCGGGGGCAAGCCCCGCCCGTACCCTGTACAATGGGATTTCTTCTTCTGTACAGGATACGGGCGGGGCTTCGCCGCTCCTGCGGCACCCCGCCCTGAAGGCCGGTTAATGAAGATATTTTCATCGATAGTTTCGATTGTCTCCACTTTTATTGCAAAATATTCATATTCGATATTCTTGACAGTACAGGTTGCACCAGTATACTTACTTATGATAGATAGGTATCAGGAGCAACTATTATGCTAACTCGCAGTCCCTGCTAACTTGCCTCTTACCAGCAGTATAGCAACACAACGCCACGACTCAGTGGCGTAATTCGTGTTGCCCGCGCTCCGCCCTTTCTCAATCATGCAACAAGTTTTTATGGATGTTGGCATGACATGAAACGCATGAGAGAAAGGGATTTTCCACGATGTTTCTTCGACACATTTTCGATCGCATCAAGCGCGGTTCGTCGCTAAATTTACTGCTCATCAATATGGGTCTGCTGGACGAACTGATCTCCGGCGTCCTCTTTATAGGGCTGCCCCTGCTGCGCGGTCAATTGGGATTGACGTATGAACAAATCGGACTGATTTTCAGTGTGTCTGCCATATCAGGCGTTGTGTTCGAGCCGCCACTCTACCTGTTCAGCGACCGGGGATCAAAACGCTGGTGGATACTGGGAGGGCTGCTTGGCCTCACCAGTGTCTTTGTACTGGCGGGCAGCGTCAGTTCTTTCTTCTTGCTTATGGTAGCTTTCTCTTTGGCATCACCCGCCGGTGGTATAGCGATTGGGTTATCTCAGGCCGCCTTGATCGACAACGCGCCCGGCGAAGGCGCACGTATCATGACGCGCTGGACGATGTTAAGCAGTATTGGTGATTTCCTCTCGCCACTGGTCGTGACAACCATCGTCTCCTTCGGCCTGGGCTGGCGCGGATTATGCTGGATTGCTGCCGGGTGCTGGCTGGCGGCAGCCCTGGGTGTATGGTTCCAGCGTTTTCCCCAACATCACCATTCCTATAGTCATAAAGACAACCAACCTGCAACAAGCATACGTGCTGCGCTACGCGTGGCTCTGCGCGACACGATCTTGTTGCGCTGGGTCATACTGTCCATGCTCACAACTATGCTCGACGAAATTTTCCTCACATTTCTGGTACTCTACCTGCGCGATGTCTTGCGCGCCAGCGCTCTTATGAGTGGGTTAACGGTAGGCGTCGGCATGGCTGGCGGCTTTCTTGGCCTGTTTCTGCTTGATCGCCTGCTCGGACGTATTGCTCCTCTGCGTTTGCTCCGCATAGCATCGTTGCTGGCACTGGTTGGCGTACTAGGCCTCTTGCTCGTGCGCACTTTGTGGTTTGTCCCGCTCGCCTTCTTTATTGTGAGCCTGGGCAGCTCATGCTTGTACCCCATCGTTGAGGCCCAGGCATACGCTCGCCTTCCCGGACGTTCAGGCATGATGCG
>JADEYI010001316.1_pt1 | contig 19610 bp, 15 predicted proteins | sample 8542331 | NCBI WGS metagenome assembly JADEYI01 (sample SAMN16510988, study PRJNA670497) | mine drainage metagenome | isolation source: biofilm near Copperflume 1 | place: Germany: Marsberg coppermine Kilianstollen | collected 2018-02
CAAGTTTATCCGCTCTTCCTGCTGACTGTCACCCCTTTTCAGACAGTTTCTTAGCGATCTTTGTTAGCTTTGCGTCTTTGCGTTGCGGTCTTACTGTAAGCCTGAAGTGAATGGCCTGGGTATGCATCTCACCCTCTATTTAGATGCAATCGCCCTGGGCTGGCGAGCAGCTATTGACAAAGCGATATCAAGGTGCTATCATGGGAGCGGTTGCACAGCTGCGGATTTTGGCGCCGGATTTGAGCTAAATAGCCCAAACTGTTCAGGTTGTCGGCGGATAAGAGCTGTGAACGCTCCCATGTGGCTGCGATGGAGATAGTTGTGAATGGCGACAACGCTTGAAGAAATAGCTAAATCCGCAGGTGTTTCCCGCTCAACGGTCTCTCGCGTGATCAACGACCACCCTAACGTTGACCAGGAGACCAGGGCACGGGTGCTGCTGGTTGCGGAGAGCCTCAACTACCAACCTAATATCGCTGCTCGTAGCCTGGCCGCGGGGCGGACCCAGATCCTCGGTCTTGCCATACCCGCAGGCGTGTCAACCCTCTTCGCCGACCCCTACTTTCCCCTCCTTATCCAGGGTATCACTTCCGCCTGTAATGCACAGGATCATTCCGTTATGCTTTGGGTTGGGGAACCGGAGTATGAGCGGCGCACGATCCGGCGGCTGCTCGCCGGTGGCCTCGTGGACGGCGTTATCCTCGCTTCGGCGCTCATGGACGATCCCATCCTGGAAGCGTTGCTCAAGCGGGACTTACCCTTCGTCATGGTTGGACGGCACGCCACCAGCGACCGGACGAGCTACGTTGACGTTGACAACCTGAATAGCGCGCACGAAATGGTCGCATACTTGCTGCGCGCGGGCTACAAACGTGTAGCTACTATTACAGGTCCGAGAAATATGGTGGCGGGCGCTGATCGGCTGCACGGTTATCTAGCTGCTCTGCGCGAGCGCAAGATTGCCCATGATCCCTCTTTGATCGTGGAGGGGGACTTTACGGAAGAGGGCGGCTACAGGGCGATGCAGCAGCTCTTATCGCTCCCAGCAGGACCAGGCGACGCTGTGTTTGTCGCCAGCGACGGCATGGCGCTTGGCGCTATGCGCGCCTTGCGCGAGGTAGGCAAGCGCGTGCCTGATGATGTCGCACTCGCCGGCTTCGATGATCTCCCCTTCGCCGCTCACATGGACCCGCCACTTACCACCGTAAGGCAGCCCGTTTACCGTCTGGGAGCGGTTGCAGCCGAGACGCTGATAGAGATGATCAGCCACCCTGGTGCATCACCACGTCGCATTCTTCTACCTACGGAACTGGTAATCCGCTCTTCTTGCGGTTCTCTACCACACCGCTAGAGGTTATCACCGCCAGAGGGGTTATGTCCTGAAGATTATTTAGCTATGCCATCTGACCCGGCCACACTGATCTGAGTACCACCGGCAGAAGGCAAAAGAAAAGAGAGGCTACTATGGGACAGAGACGTCCAAGCGTGCGGGAAGGATTGTTACAGGTGTGTAACGACGATACGACCCCCGCACCTGCCATCAGCCTACACTCCCCCGCCTGGTTCACCTGGCTGGAAGGACACTCTATATTCGTCTACGAGAGCCCCTTCCTGCACTTTACCGCTCGCAAGGAAAGGCGCGCCAGCGGTGCGTACTGGTACGCATACAGGCGCCAGGGGGGCAAGTTGCACACGGCGTACCTCGGCAAATCCGAAGAACTGACGCTGGAACGCTTGAGCGCGGTCGCCTCTGGGATGCAGCAAGTCGAAAATGCCACCCGCGTGCCTGCCGCCACGCCTGCCGCCGTGTCCACCCTCGCCGCCATGACACCTGGCACGACCACCCGCGACCTTGACGTCCCCTCCGCGCCACATCCGAGTTCCTTCTTACGACCTTCCATACAGCCTTCTCCCGGTCTTCCCGTTCCGCTCACCCCACTCATAGGCCGCGAAGTAGACGCCGCCCGCGCGGCAGCCCTTTTGCGCAGCCAGGGCGTACGCTTGCTCACCATGGTTGGACATGGTGGAATCGGCAAGACCCGGCTGGCGCTCCAGGTTGCGGCAGAGATCGCGGGGCGCTTCGCGGACGGCGTTTATTTGGTACCACTCGCCGAGGTGCGCGACCCACAACTGGTGCTGCCCGCAGTGGCCCGTACACTTGGGATAAAGACAGAGCCGGATATATCGGTGGCAGATCTGTTGAAAGCGGCTTTGAGGCAAAAGGAGCTTTTGCTCGTACTCGACAACTTTGAGCAACTTATGCCCGCGGCCTCTTACCTGTGGGACCTACTCACCGCGTGTCCAACGCTCAAGATAATGGTTACGAGCCGAGAGGTGCTTCACCTTTGCGGAGAGCAGCCCTTTCCGGTGGGCCCGCTGGCGTTCCCAGACCCGGGGCAGCCAGCACCGGCTGACCTGCTGCGCCAATGCCCCTCTGTGAGCCTCTTCCTCCAGCGCGCGGAGGCCATTGCCCCAGGCACCGGCATAGCTGCCAGCCCCGCAACTATTCGCGCGGTTGCGCAGATATGCACGCGTCTCGAGGGGCTGCCGCTCGCGATCGAGCTTGCAGCTGCTCGGGTCAAGCTCCTGCCACCCCAGGCCCTGGTAACACGGCTGGAGCGCAGGCTCGATGTGCTAACAGGGGGAGGTGCGGATATGGCTGAGCGGCACAAGTCGCTGCGCTCGACATTCGCCTGGAGCCACGACTTGCTCACGGCTGAGGAGCAGTCTGTTTTTCGCAGGCTCTCTATCTTTGTGGGTGGCTGCACGTTGGAAGCGGCCCAGGCTGTATGCAACGCCTGGGGGGATCTGACTTCGCCCTTCCTGGACCTGATCTCTTCCCTCGTTGATAAAAGCATGCTGCAGACAGATAGGCGAGAAGCGCAGACCTCCCGCGTCTACATGTTAGATACAGTGCGCGAGTATGCCCTGGAGTGTTTACTTGAGAGTGGCGAGTTACAGCCTCTGCGGAAAGCTCATGCAGCATACTACTCGGGCTACGTACTGAGGGCCTGGCCTTGGGAACCGGGGGATAAGCCGGGGCAGGCAGCAAACTGCTCCGCCCATGAAGGTACTTCTATGGTGCGAACTCTTTCTGCATACGGCACAGCGCGTTGTTCTCAAGGTGAGAACCGTCCCGCCCGGCTGACCAACCGCGAGTTTGAGGCGCTGCTCCTCCTCGCCGAAGGCCTATCCAATGACCAGATCGCCCTCAGGCTCGTGATCAGCACAGCTACGGTCAAGACGTATCTGAGCGCCATTTATAACAAGCTCGGCGTCTCCTCTCGCACGGCGGCAATGCGCTTCGTCATAGACCACCTGCCGGGCGCGCACGCAGCTTCCCTTCTCCAACCGCAGGCAGGAGCTGTCTCTAGCCATGCCTCCTGAGGAAGGCTACCTATCTCAGGAGCGACGCACACTCCCCGTCATACAGCGATAGTACAGGTGTGCTTCTCTTTTTCTTTTTCACGCGGTTGCCCAGTATAAAGCTCCACGCCAAAGGCGTGCATGCAAAGGAAGGGGCAGGGGCGCGGACCGAAGCCCAGGCCAGGGGAAATCTTAAAGGAAGTTCACAAAACCTACCTTTGTGTAACTATTATCTAGCTCAGGATATGAATGTTTACGGCTGCTGGCGCGCCAGGCCTTCTGAAAGCATTTTGCTTTCCCCTTTCCGTGGGGAAACGTAGGCGGACACTGAGCGCGAATCCCTATCTTTTTGCCGATGCCTTCAGCCGCGCACCTGTGCTATCTTATCTAAAGCCTTGCATATCGTCCGGTACCTGAGTAGGCCGCTCAACACTCTTTATACTCAGGATACTCTTGGGACCACTATGCGGGTTGGGGATTTGTGCTATGGCGCTACCGATTTCTTACGGGTAGCGCATCGAAACTGCGCTTTGGGCAGCGGGAACGGCGTAGCATAATGGCTGGATATCGGAGGTAGCTAAAGAGAGGTGCATATGAGTTAGATAGGAGGAAAGCTCAGTAACAGCAGATATTTGGACCACACTGAAGCTCGCTCACGGCTGAAACTGCTGGGTGAGCGCAACAGGAAAGGACAGAGCAGGGCAGGACGAGGCAGCCCTGACAGCGCCAGGCGACACATTACATATATATCACGTACCACACTCAAAGCTGCCGGCGTTTGTTGCTTCTCAAAACTAATTGCAAAAGAGTATGGAGGCTCAAAGATGAACTTGATCCGTGTGAGATATCGCTCTAAGTTGCAAGTGCTCCTACCGTTGTGTGTTGGGGCCAGCATGGTCCTCAGCGCTTGCGGTGGTGAGGCATCCACTGCTACAGCAATACCAGCAGCAGCGACGGTTGTCACGGCGGCTGCCACCGACACCACCGCGATGGTAGCGCCTACCGATACGACAGGTACCGGCGCCGCCGCGTCTACGCCGGCGACCGGCGCTACCGTGCCCCCAGCAGGCAACGGTATAATGACGGTCTCCGTAGCGCAACAGGCTACATGGGTCCGCAACTTCAACCCCTTCTCCGGTGACTTCCGCTTCCCAACTATCAACGGCATCTACGAGCCGATGATGATCTACAACACCGTCAAGGGCGAATTGACCCCCTGGCTCGCAAGCGCCTATAAGTGGAGCGCTGACAATAAAACCCTGACCTTTACCCTACGTAACGACGTCAAGTGGTCCGACGGCCAGCCTTTCACTGCTGATGACGTGGCCTTTACCTTCAACCTCTTCAAGAACACGAACGGCTTGCAAGGCCCCGGCGGCCAGGCGATGAACGGCAGCACCGCATATGTTGATAGCGTTTCTGCGCCCGACAAGACAACGGTCGTCTTCAACTTTAAGACCGCCTTCACGCCAGGCCTCTACGATATAGCAAGTCAAGACATTGTGGCCCAGCACATCTGGAAGGATGTACAAGACCCGGTGAAGTACACCAACGACAATCCGGTCGGCACCGGCCCCTTCACGCAGGTAACAGTCTTCCAGCCCCAGATCTTTGAAGTAGACAAGAACCCCAACTACTGGCAGCCGGGCAAGCCCTACATCCAGGGTATACGCCAGCCGGCATATCCAGGCAACGACCAGGCGAACCTGGCAACGGTTAACGGTGAGAACGATTATGCCGCTAACTTTATCCCCGACATAGACAAAGTCTTCGTCTCCAAAGACCCTGCCAACAATGGCTACTGGTTCCCGCCCTTCGGCGCAACGGTAATGCTGTATCTCAATACTACCAAGAAGCCCTTTGACGACCCGAACGTACGCAAGGCGATCAGCATGGCGATAGACCGCAACCAGATCGCCACCGTTGCCGAGTACGGCTATACCAAACCCGCCGACGTGACCGGACTGAGCGATGCTTACCCGAACTTCAAGGTCTCCGATCCCTCTAAGCTCGGCGACTGGGCGACGATGAACGTGGACAAAGCCAACCAGATGCTCGACGCTGCGGGCCTGAAGAAAGGCTCGAACGGTATGCGCACCAACGCCGACGGCTCGGCGATGACGTATGAGATCAACGTCGTTGACGGCTGGTCGGACTGGGTATCCTCGGTGCAGATCATCGCCCAGAACCTCAAGGCTATCGGCATAACCGCCTCGGTGAAGGCCTACGACTTCAGCACCTGGCTTGACCGCGTGCAGAAGGGCAACTTCGACGTATCTATCGGCTGGAGTTCCGGCGGAGCTACCCCTTACAACTACTATCGCGACCAGATGTCACAGCGCTCCTTCCAGCCAATCGGCACGATAGCAGGCGCGGACTGGCACCGCTACGTCAGCAAGAAGGGCGACGACTTGCTGAACCAGCTGGCGGCCACCTCGGATGCTACGCAGCAAAAGTCTATCGCAGAGCAACTGCAACAGACATTTGCTGACGAAGCGCCCGCGATTCCCCTGTTCCCCGGCCCAGACTGGTACGAGTACAACACCACCCGCTTCACTGGCTTCCCGACAAAGGACAACCAGTACGCCATTGGTTCGTTCTTCAACCAGAGCACGCCTGAGCAGTTGATCGTGATGACGACAGTCAAGCCAAAGTAAGGTTTACAGCCTTTGTGGGGAGATACCCACTCGTATGGGTATCTCCCTCATTTGCTAACATGTCACTCGGTTACACAGCTTACACAGGCTGTCATGGCACAGCTCATGCAGCCTGAATCTCTCGTGAGACCGCACCTGGGAGGGCAACGATGCGCTTCATCCTCCGACGATTAGGCTTCTACCTGCTTGCCGCGTGGGCTTCGCTCACCATTAACTTCTTCTTGCCTCGCCTGATCCCCGGCGACCCTGCCTCGGCTATCTTCGCTGCCGCTCGCGGCCAGATGCAGCCGGAACAGCTAACACAGATACGTGCAGCCCTGGGGCTGAGCGAGGAGCCGTTGATCAATCAGTATCTCACCTATCTTTCGAATATTTTCCGAGGCAATTTCGGCATATCTTTTTCGGCGTTCCCTGCACCTGTGACGACGGTAATCGGTAACGGCTTGTTCTGGACACTCTTACTCGGCTTCACATCGCTCGTCTTGAGCTTTATCATCGGCAACGTCATCGGCATAATTGGCTCCTGGCGCCGCGGTGGGATAGTGGATAGCACGCTGCCACCTCTGCTGATCTTCATCGGTGCGTTCCCCCCTTTTTTCCTGGCGCTGATGGGCCTCTATTTCCTGGGCTTCCAGCTGCAATGGTTCCCGCTACGCCATGCATTCGATGACAATCTCACACCCGCCTTTACCCTCCCCTTTATCCTGAGTGTTGCCCAGCATCTTTTACTTCCAGGTCTCACGATCATAGCCGTTTCGCTAGGCGGGTGGGTGCTTGGCATGCGTAACACGATGATCGGGGTGCTAGCCGAAGATTATGTGACGTTGGCCGAGGCCAAGGGTTTGTCGCAGCGCAGGATCATGTTCAACTATGCCGCTCGCAACGCTCTCCTGCCGAGTGTTACCGCCTTTGGCATGGCGCTGGGCTTTATACTGAGCGGACAACTCCTGGTAGAATTAATTTTCGGCTATCCCGGCCTCGGCTACTTGCTGCTACAGTCGGTGCGCGGCCTTGACTATCCACTCATGCAGGGGTTGTTTCTCATGATCACGTTCGCGGTGCTGGCCGCTAATTTCATCGTTGACGTGCTGTATACACGCCTCGACCCACGCGTGCGTACCAGCTAAAGCCAGTTGGCACCGACTTGGGACTGACAGGGTAGAGTAAAGGGCTTCAGCGTGCCAGAGGGAGAAACCGGATGCAAGCTCAGAATCAAATCATCGAAGTGGAGGCAAACCCGGCCGGGCAGGTGCTGCCTCTCCCGACGGTCGCACCGGGGGGCAAGCGAAGGCGAGCCTTCATGCGCAATCTCCTGCGCAACCCCAAGGCCGTGGCCGGCGCTCTCATAGTAATCTTCTTTATCCTCGTAGCACTCTTCGCGCCGCTCATAGCGCCGGGAGACCCGAGCAACTTCGTCGCCCGGCCCAACCTGCCCCCCTCCGCCGCCCATATATTCGGCACGGAGGGGCAGGGTAAAGATGTATTTGCTCAGACCGTGTGGGGGGCTCGCATCTCACTGGAAATCGGCTTTGCCACAGGCCTCCTGACGACGATAGTTGGTATCCTGATCGGCATGACCGCAGGCTACTTCCGGGGCAAGATAGACGATTTGCTGTCGCTGCTGATGAACCTCTTCCTGGTGATCCCAGGTTTACCACTGCTGGTGGTAATCGCCGCCTATCTGCGCCCCGGTACCGGCACGATTGTTCTTGCGCTGGCCTTTACAGGATGGGCCTGGCCCGCGCGCGTTTTGCGCGCTCAGACCCTCTCCCTGCGAGAAAAAGATTTCGTTTCCGCCTCTATAGTCAGCGGCGAGGGGAACGCACGCATCATCTTCCGAGAGATTTTGCCGAACATGTCCTCTATCATCGCGGGTAGCATGTTCGGCTCGGTAACTTACGCAATTGGCGCCGAGGCGGCTTTGAGCCTGGTGGGCCTGACCAACGTCAGCAATATCACCTGGGGCACCAATTTGTACTGGGCGCAAAACAACGCCGCTCTGCTGGTCGGCGCCTGGTGGACCTTTATCCCGTCGGGCCTCTGCATAGCGCTCGTCGCTTTCGGGCTGACGATGGTCAACTACGGCATGGATGAAATCACCAATCCACGTCTTCGCGCTGAAAAGGAACTGAAGAATGTCCTCAAAGATCGCACCCTACGCACCTTCCGCAACCTTCGCGCAACCCCCGTCCTCCGGCGCACGCACAATGCCCAACAGTAGCTCGCTTTTGCTCGATGTGCGCGATCTATATGTGGAATACGAGACAGACCGCGGGCCGGTGCGTGCGGTTGACGGCGTGTCGTTCTCAATCGCGACGGGCGAGGTCTTTGGCCTGGCGGGGGAGTCCGGCAGCGGCAAGTCTACGATAGCGCATGCGATTATGCGCCTCTTGCACCCACCAGCGCTCATTACAGGTGGCAACATCATCTTCAACGGCGAGGACGTGCTGGAGATGAGCCAGGAAAGGCTCGAAGCTTTCCGCTGGAGCGACGTGTCTATGGTCTTCCAGAGCGCCATGAACTCCCTGAACCCTGTGATGAAGATAAGCGACCAGATAGTTGACGTGCTCGTAAGGCACAATAAAATATCGAGGCAGCAGGGCAGGAACCGCGCTGCCGATCTCTTCGATATAGTCGGCGTCGACCGCGGGCGGCTCGACTCGTACCCTCACCAGCTTTCCGGCGGTATGCGCCAGCGCGCGGTGATAGCTATCGCTCTCGCGCTCAACCCACCTCTGATGATCATGGACGAGCCAACCACGGCCCTCGACGTAGTAGTGCAGAAAGACATCATGCAGCAAATCGAGGAGCTAAAGGAGAAGATGGGCTTCTCGATCCTCTTCATCACGCACGACCTGTCGCTGATGGTGGAGTTTTCGACGCGTATCGCGATCATGTACGCCGGCGAAATCGTAGAGCTCGCACCGGCGCGCGAGCTACTTGATGACCCACTACACCCCTACACACGGGGTTTGATGAACTCATTCCCCTCGCTGAGCGGCCCGAAGCGCAGGCTGACCGGCATACCCGGCGCGCCGCCGGACATGGTCATGCCACCCTCCGGCTGCCGCTTCCACCCGCGCTGCGAAAGTTGCCAGCCTATGCATACAAAGGTGGTGCCAAAGCTACAGCAGGTCAAGAAAGACCACTGGGTAGCCTGCCACCTTTACACTGCCGACCCTGATGCCCAATGGAGACGCTCATGACCAATCCTATGAGTCCCACCACTGGGGCAAGCTCCAGCCCCATTGCGCAAGCAGCGCTTACAACGAGCCGTGACGGAGAGGTAGTGCTCGAAGCACTCCACCTGACCAAACGTTTCCCCGTCGGCAACACCTTGCGGCCAAAACAGGTCCACGCCCTCAACGATGTATCACTTACTATCAGGCGTGGTAAAGTCATTGCCCTGGTCGGTGAGTCCGGTAGCGGCAAATCTACAGCGGCTCGCCTGATCGCCAGGCTGATGCCCCCGAGCAAGGGTGAGATAGTCTTTAGAGGTAAGGATGTGCTCAAGAGCGAACCCTTCAGAGCCTCCCTCACTTATCGTAACAGCGTGCAGATGATCTTTCAAGACCCGTTCGGTTCGCTCAACCCGGTGCATACTATCGGCTACCATATTGAGCGTCCCCTCATTATTCACAAGATTGCGAGGGGCCGTGCAGTAGCGGACAGGGTAAACGATCTCCTGGCGACAGTGGGCCTCAACCCACCTGCGGAGATGGCAAAGAAGTTCCCACACCAAATATCGGGCGGGCAGCGCCAGCGCGTAGCTATCGCCCGCGCCCTCGCCGTCAACCCCCAGGTGATACTGGCCGACGAGCCGATTTCTATGCTCGATGTATCTATTCGCATGGGCATACTCAACCTGATGGAGCGCCTCAAGGAAGAGCACGGTATAGGTTATCTGTACATCACGCACGACATCGCCTCGGCCCGCTATATCGGCGACCAGACGAGAGTAATGTATGCAGGCTACGTGGTGGAAGGCTCTGAGAGCGACGAGTTGATACAGCACCCTGCGCACCCCTATACCAGGCTGTTGCTATCGGCAGTGCCCGACCCACATTCGGGCCTCGCTGCCCGGCAGGTCGAAGCGCGGGGCGAAGTTCCGTCGCTGATAGACCCGCCGCCGGGTTGCCCGTTCGCAGCGCGTTGTCCCCATGTGATGGACATTTGCCGCAAGATAATGCCGGGTGCCGAGGCAGTCGGCCCCAGCCACTGGGTCCGCTGCCACCTTTACGGCGCCGGGCAGGACCCGGCACCTCAATAACCTGCAACCCTTTACCCTAATCTTTTCTTTGCAAGGAAGAGTACAAGTAGATGAATGACGTGAAATTACCAGGAGCCTTCCTGTGGGGCGTTGCGACTTCGTCTTATCAGATAGAAGGAGCAGTCCACGAGGATGGGAGAGGCGAGTCGATCTGGGACCGCTTTTCACATACACCGGGCAAGATCCAGGATGGCAGTAATGGTGACATAGCATGTGACCACTACCACCGCTGGCCGCAGGATGTTGCGCTGATGAAAGAGTTGGGCCTGCAAGCGTACCGCTTTTCTATCGCCTGGCCGCGCATCTTACCACAGGGTCATGGGCAGCAGTTGAACCATGTTGGGCTTGATTTCTACAGCCGCCTCGTTGACGAGCTGCTGGCTGCGGGTATTACCCCTTTCGCTACCCTTTACCACTGGGACCTGCCCCAGCCGCTGCAAGATAGCGGTGGGTGGCCCGCTCGTGCTACTGCCGAAGCTTTCGTTGAGTATGCCGATGCGATCAGTCGAACGCTAGGAGACCGGGTCCACAACTGGATTACTCACAACGAGCCATGGTGCATCAGCATGCTCAGCCACCAGATAGGGGAACACGCGCCAGGCTGGCACGACTGGCCCGCCGCGCTTGCTTCTGCCCATCATGTGCTGCTCTCCCATGGCTGGGCAGTGCCGGTGATACGCCAGAACAGCCCTGGAGCCGAGGTCGGCATTACCCTCAACTTCACCCCCGCCAACCCCGCCACTGACAGGCCGGAAGATATAGATGAGGCCAGGCGCTTTGACGGGTACTTCAACCGGTGGTTCGTAGACCCCCTCTTCAAAGGCTCTTACCCCCCTGACATCATCGCTGATTACATAGCTGAAGATCACCTGCCAGCTTCCGGTCCAGCGTTCGTACACAGTGGAGATATGGCTGCCATATCGGTGCCCACAGACTTCCTCGGCGTCAACTACTACAGCCGAGCCGTGGTGGCTGCACTCGGCGAGCATGCAGTTACGGCGGAGACGCTGGACGTTACAAACGTTGAGCGAACGGAAATGGGTTGGGAAGTATACCCTCAAGGTCTCTATGACCTGCTGACACGCCTGCACGCCGACTACAGCCCGGGCAAGCTCTACATCACAGAGAACGGGGCCAGCTACTCGGATGGTCCCGGTGAGGACGGCAAGGTACATGACGAGAGGCGCATGCGTTACCTGCGGGACCACTTCGCGGCAGCAAGTCGAGCAATAGAGAGTGGGGTGCCACTTGCAGGCTACTTTGTCTGGTCGCTCATGGATAACTTTGAGTGGGCGAAAGGGTACCAGCAGCGCTTCGGGCTCGTGTGGGTAGATTACGATACACAACAGCGCATACCGAAAGATAGCGCCCTCTGGTACAAGCAGGTGATTGCTGCTCATAAGGAGAGCCTCAATGTACGAGAGAGATAAGCTGGGTGCTAGCAGGCCGCGAAGCTAGGGGGCTGCGTTTGTCCGGCAGCAAGCATGCAAGCTAGAGAGCACAGCCTGGGCGAGCTGAACCAACCGGGACAGAGGTTAAGCGATATGCTATCTGCGGTCAGGCAGAACCTTGACGGCGAGTGGGAGTTCCACCAGATCGGTAGCGGAGAATGGCTGCCTGGCACGGTGCCAGGCGGCGTGCACACTGATCTCTTGCGCCTGGGCCAGATAGCGGACCCGTTCGTTGGCGACCAGGAGGCGCGGGCGCAGTGGGTTGCCGGGCAGGAGTGGGAGTACCGGCGCGCCTTTACCGCAGAGCGCGACCTGCTCGCCCTGGCCCTTGTTTACCTCGTCTGCGATGGATTAGACACCCTGGCCGAGGTGCTGCTGAATGGGCAATGCCTCGGCCCGGCGGAGAATATGTTTCGTGAGTACCGCTGGGACATTCGGGGGGCGCTGCGCCCAGGGGAGAACGAGGTGCGCATACTCTTTCGCTCGCCCATACAGTATGCTGCCGAGCACAATAAAGTGCGCCCAATGCCCGATGTGAACAATCCTCTCCCCGGCGCGCCGTATCTGCGCAAAGCTCCGAGCCACTTCGGCTGGGACTGGGGGCCGCAGCTTCCCGCCGTTGGCATCTGGCGCAGTATTCGCCTGGAGGGGTACAGCGCTGCCCGGCTAGCGGACGTGGCTCTGCGCCAGGAGCACAGCGAAGGTAGAGCGACACTGAGCACGACAGCTACAGTCGAGATAGCTACTGACGGAGCGAAAGAGTGCGCGACGGTTCCGCCCTTGCACCTGAGCCTGAGCCTGACCGCACCTGACGGCCGAGTGCAGTCAGCAGGGGGTCTGCTGTCGGGGGAGCGCCAAAGGGTGAGCCTAACGGTGGACGAGCCACATCTGTGGTGGCCTAACGACTATGGCGCACAGCCGCTGTACCAGGTAGCTGTCACCCTGGCAAGTGGGGAGACAGTACTCGACGAGCGGAGGTTTCAGGTGGGCCTGCGCACAGTCGAATTGCGCCAGGAGCCGGATGAATGGGGCCGCTCTTTTACCTTCGTGGTCAACGGCGTGCCGATCTTTGCCAAAGGCTCAAATTGGATACCAGCCGACACCTTTCCGACCCGAGTAACGCACAAACAGATCAAACATCTGCTAGCTTCGGCGGCCGGTGCTCACCACAACATGATCCGTGCCTGGGGCGGTGCATATTACGAGGACGACTATTTCTACGAGCTGTGTGATAGGTACGGCCTCCTGGTCTGGCAGGACTTCATCTTTGCCTGCGCAGGCTACCCTCTCGACGATGAGGCGTTCCTCGAGAACGTAAAGAGTGAAGTCCTGTACAACGTTCGACGGTTGCGCCACCACGCCTCTCTTGCCATCTGGTGCGGCAACAACGAGATTGACACAGCGTGGGCCGATTGGGGCTGGAATACGCCCGAACACGCGGACCTCATCAGGGCCTACCGGCAATTCTTTTACGAACGCCTTCCAGAGTGGGTACAGGCCGAAGACCCAGACCGCCCATACTGGCCCAGCTCACCCTCCTCAGGGGCTCCGCTCCACGACCCCAACGGGGTTACGACGGGCGACGTTCACCAGTGGGCCGTGTGGCACGCGAACAAACCGTTCAGCAACTACCGAGAGACCCCGGCCCGCTTTGTGAGCGAGTTTGGGTTCGCGTCGCTGCCGGACCTCTCAACTATCGGGGCTTTCGCAGAGCCACCTGACTGGAATATAACTTCGTACGTCATGGAGTACCACCAGCGCAGCCCTCTAGGAAATGAGAAAATCGTCCTCTATTTGCTGAACAACTTCCGCCTACCCAAAGATTTTCCGAGCCTGATATATCTCAGCCAGTTGCTACAGGCCGAGGCCATGCGCTTCGGCGTAGAGCACTGGCGGCGGCACCCGGCGTGCAGCGGCGCGCTCTACTGGCAGCTAAACGACTGCTGGCCCGTGGTATCGTGGTCCAGCATAGACTACTATGGTCACTGGAAAGCTATGCACTACAGCAGCCGCCGCTTCTTCTCACCGCTCCTCCTCTCCATCGAGGATAACGACACTGCTATGGCTCTCTTCGTTACCAACGAGCGGCTTGAACCCTGGGCGGGCGAAGTCCGCTGGTCCCTGGAAACGTTGCGTGGTGAGCGGCTCGATAGCGGGCAGGAGAGGGTAAGCGCCGGTCTCCTTTCCACGACGCGCGCAGCCTCCCTGGAGTTTGCGGGGCGCATAACGGGCGAAAATCGCCGCAGTGTGATACTGGTCTGCGAGCTGTGGCAGGGGGGCGAACAGATACAGCGCGCCGTTGCCACCTTCGCACCGACCAAGCACATCACCCTGGAAGACCCCCGGCTCATCGTAGAGTTGGCGCAGCGCGGCGCGGAATTAGAAATCGAGCTACTGACAGGCTCGTTTGCGCGTTTCGTAGAATTGGCGCTGGACGGCGCTGATGTAATCTTCAGCGATAATTACTTCGACTTACCGGCCGGCTGTACTGCCCGCGTTTCGTGCCCCCTTCCGGAAGGCTGGACGCTCACGCAGGCCAGGAGCGCTCTGAGGGTGCGCTCGGTCTTTGATAGCTACTAAAATCTAGTGCCACTTATGTCACCGGCACAAGACCTGTCCTTATGCAGGTGAAGTTGAACGTGCAAGCGCTTACCGTCGAGGTTACAGGCAATTTGGAATACATTTACCACGCGGTGATGCCCGACCCCCACAGGAGCAGAACTGGGCCTGGCACCAATGTGGCCGCCCGTTGATGAGACCCTCACCGCGCATGGCGACCGGCTGCCTGCCTGCACGCAGTCGTCGGCCCAGGAGTGACACCTCTAATGAGCAGTCGCGAAAAGGGGCGTGACCTGATAGTCGGCGTGGACGTTGGTGGCACTAAAACAGCTGTTTTGGTGGCAGATAGCGGGCAGCACGCACTCGGCGAGGTAACGCTACCGACGTTGGTAGAGCATCCCGAAGGCACTCTACAGAGCATCGCGAGCGCTATTCTGGCAGGCATAGCGCATGCGGGCGCCGAGGCAGAGCAGGTAGCGGCTATAGGTCTAGGCATACCGGGACGCGTTGACCCAGCGACAGGGGTGGTGCGCGAATCGGTGCACCTTGGCTGGCGCGAGATGCCCGTAGGCAGCAGACTATCGGCGCAGTTGGGAGCGCCCTGCGTGCTTGAAAACGATGTTCGCACGGCGACGGTAGGAATCTATCGCTCTCTGGGAATCGCAGCTCCCGCGAACCTGGCGTATATAAGTATAGGCACCGGGATCGCCGCAGGGTTGGTGCTCGACGGGCGGCTGTATCGTGGAGGGCACTATCTGGCTGGGGAGATAGGCCACATGGTAGTCGAGCCTTATGGCGGGAGGTGCGCTTGTGGGGCAAAAGGCTGCCTTGAGACGGTCGCCGCCGGGCCCGCTATCGCAAGGCTCGGAGAGGCCGCTGCCGGGGAGGCGCCGGATAGTATACTCCACGAAAACAGGCCCGTGACGCCGGAAACGGTATATGCGGCGGCAGCGGCAGGCGACCCTGCCGCGCTTTCGGTGGTGAGGCGAGTGAGTGACTACCTGGCGTTAGCTTTGCAGCAATTGATCATGGCTTACGATGTAGAGTGTATCTATCTGGGTGGCGGCGTAGCTCGCAACGGGCGCGGGTTCCTGGGGCCGGTACTGCAAGCGCTGGGGTGCTTGCGAGAAGGCTCGGTGCTGAACGGCGAGATGCTCGGCGCGGAGAAGATCCGCCTGCTGCCAGCGGGTTACAACGCAGGCACGCGGGGTGCAGTGGCCCTGGCCGTTGACAGCCTGGCACAAGCTGGCGCCGAGGCTAAATGATGAGTAGCGACTGGAGAGGGTTATGCTGCTGCGCCTATGTGGTGGGTCGCGGTTGGGCATGAATAGTTATTACACCGGATTACAGTGGATCGGAGTGAGGCTGCGATTATGGCAGGTACTCGTATTGCGATGACCGTTGAAGAGGCGGTTGGGCAGATGATGCTAGTGGCGTTCGAGGGGCAGGAGATACCCGCCGAGTTCGAGGCGCTCCTCGGGAGGATGCCGCTTGGGGGAGTGACGCTCTTCCGGGACACGAATGTGCGGAGTCCTGCCCAGGTGCGCGAATTGACCACAGCCTTGCAGAACGCCGCGGCGGCGTCGGGGCAACCCTCGCTGCTGATCGGAGCAGACCAGGAGGGGGGTACGCTCGTGGCTATGGCAGGCACCACGCCTTTCCCTGGCAATATGGCGCTCGGGGCGACGGGGTCGGCGGACCTTGCCCACAGGGTCGGCAGGGCTATGGGCATCGAGCTTGCCGCGATGGGCATAAACGTCAACTATGCCCCGGTCTGTGATGTCAATATCAACCCCCGAAACCCCGTAATTGGCACACGGTCTTTCGGGGAGGACCCGGCGCTGGTAGCGAAACTGGCGGCGGCTCTGGTGGAGGGGCTGCAAGATGAGGGGGTCGCAGCTACCGCCAAGCACTTCCCCGGACACGGCGACACCTCTGGCGATTCGCACCACGCCCTGCCGGTGCTGCCCTTCGACGAGGCACGACTACGCAGCGTGGAACTGCCCCCTTTCGCCGCCACTATAGATGCGGGTGTGCGGCTAGTAATGACAGCCCATATCGCTCTCCCTGCCCTCAATGGTGGGCTGCCTGTACCTTCTACCATGAGCAGGCCCGTCCTACATGGTCTACTCAGGGGCGACCTCGGCTTCAAAGGCGTGATCGTTACAGACGCCCTCAACATGGGTGCGATCTCACAGGGCCAGGGGCTCATGGTGGATTCGATTGCGGCGTGCCACGCCGGTGCCGACCTGTTGATGCTGGCCGATTGTGGCTCTATGCTGGAGAGCATATACGCAGCGGTGCTACAGGCCGCGCGGCGCGGCCTGCTAGCCCACGACGAGCTAATCTCAGCGGCCAGCCGCATAGTAGAGTTAAAGGAGTGGATAGGCAGCAAGAGTGCGGCACAGCCCGGCCTGGAAAAAGTAGCCTGCGAGGAGCATAGGGCGCTCGCATATAGAGTGGCGGCTGCTGCGACTACGCTGGTGAGGGACCGAGACCGTTGTTTGCCGCTTCGCCTCTCCCAGCAGGAGCGGCTGCTTATTATCATTCCACGCCCACAAAATCTCACCCCCGCAGACACTTCCTCTTACGATAAACCTGCGCTGGGTGAGGCGCTCCGCCGCTACCACGAGCACGTTGACGAGATAACGGTGCCTTTCGACCCCTCAGTAGAGGAGATCGCAGCTGTGGTAGCACACTCGAAGAAATATGACCTCGTAGTCGTGGGTACCATCAACGCGACCGAGCACCGGGGCCAGGCGGAAATCGTCCGCGAGCTGGTCAGCGCGGGGGTGCGCGTCATCGCGGTCGCGCTCAGGTTGCCATATGACTTGCAGGCGTACCCCGAAGTGCCTGTATATGTGTGCACGTACAGCTTGCAGCCGGCATCCCTGGACGCTCTCGCCGATGCGCTGTGGGGGCAACTCCCGTTTAGTGGGCAGTTGCCGGTCACGGTAGTGGGCGTCTAGGTATGTCCGGCCCGCTATATATAAGAGCAGAGGCCATCCTGGCGCCGGAACCTCTGCCGCAAACTCAGGCAACCGTGCTGGTCAAAGACGGGCGCGTCGCGGCAGTGGGTCCGGCGGGTCAAGCGCCGGGTCCAGAGGGCGTACGGCTGCTCGCCGCAGACGGGCTACTGCTAGCTCCTGGCTTCATAGATTTGCAGATCAACGGCGGCTTTGGAGTGGACTTCACGGAGCAGCCAGGAGCGATATGGGACGTGGGTGCGCGGCTGCCGCGCTACGGCGTAACTGCCTTCCTGCCGACGATCATATCCTCGCCCCTGACCAGGATCAGGGAGGCACAGGAGGTTTTGTTGAAGGGGCCGCCCGCGGGCTACAGGGGTGCCGTGCCCATGGGGCTGCACCTGGAAGGGCCGTTTCTCAACCCCCAGGAACGAGGCGCGCACAACCCCACCCACATGAGGCTGCCCAGCCTTGCGGATATAGAAGGCTGGTCGCCGGAGCGGGGCGTGAGGCTTGTAACGTTGGCTCCCGAGCTGCCGGGCGCCCTGGACATAGCGCGGGCGCTGACCGAGCGCGGCGTGCTGGTGAGCGCGGGCCACTCAGCTGCTACCTGGGAAGAGGCGAGCGCGGGCATAGACGCGGGGATACGCTACGGGACGCATCTGTTCAACGCTATGCCGCCACTCGGCCACCGAGAGCCTGCCCTCCCCGGCGCGCTCCTCCTGAATGACCATATAACCGTGGGCATCATAGCCGATGGTGAGCATCTACACCCATCGGTCGTATCTCTTGTCTGGCGGCTCAAAGGCCCTTTGGGCGCGAATCTGGTGACTGATGCGACGGCGGGCCTCGGTATGCCGCCCGGTACATACCGGCTTGGGGACAACCAGGTGACCGTTGATGGCCATACAGCCCGGCTACGCGACGGCACCCTGGCGGGGAGCATACTTAGCCTGGACCAGGCGGTCCGTAACACCGTGCTATTTACCGGCTGCTCGCCTTCCGAGGCTATTGCCTGCGTGACAAGGGTGCCAGCAGAACTGCTCAAGGCGGGGCACATGCGCGGTCGCATCAGCGCCGGGCTTAGAGCTGATATGGTGCTGCTCACCACCGATCTGCATGTCTCAGCGACCATCGTCGGTGGGGATGTGGTCTACGAGCGGACTACCGCATTACGAGCTGAGGAGCATGGTGGAGAGGCATGGCGCTAATAGATGAGATATACGAGCAGCCCGCCGTGCTGAAGCGCTGGCTGGAAACTCAGATGGAGAGTGTGAGGGATATAGCCCGGGCAGTACGCGAGCGAGACGTAGACTATGTTTTCCTGGCAGCGCGTGGCAGTTCGGATCACGCGGGGGTGTACGCTCAGTATCTGCTCGGTTCGCATAACCGCCTTCCGGTGGCTCTGGCCGCGCCTTCCTTGTTCACAATGTACGAGGAAGCGCCCCGGCTGCGCGGTGCGCTGGTTATCGGAATATCGCAGTCGGGCCAGTCGCCCGACATCGTTAATGTGATAGCAGAAGGCAGGCGGCAGGGTGCCCTAACGGTGGCCCTGACCAACTTCCCCGACGCCCCGCTCGCGCAGACAGCCGAGATGGTGCTCGACATCCATGCAGGCCCTGAGCGGGCCATAGCTGCCACCAAGACTTACACGGCCCAGTTGCTGGCGGTAGCTGCCATATCTGTGGCGCTGGGGGGCAGCAAAGCGCAAGATATCGAGCTACTGTTGCAGGTACCCGTCGCCGTAGAGAAGGCGCTGGCGCTCGAGCCTGATGTAGAGAAGACCGCCAGGGCGCATAGCTCTCTCGGGCACTGTGTGCTGCTGGGGCGCGGATATAACTACGCTACGGCACAGGAATGGGCGCTCAAGCTGAAGGAGATGGCTTACGTCTTTACTGATGTCTACTCCACGGCAGATTTCCAGCACGGGCCGATTGCCATTATAGAGCAAGGCTTCCCGGTGTTGGCCGTTGCCCCCAGCGGCGCTGTCTTCGAGGGCGAAGTTGAGCTACTCCAGCAACTTAGAGACGCCTACGGCGCCGAACTCGTCGTGATCTCAGATGATTCATCAGCGCTGGAGATCGCCCAGTATCCCTTGCTACTACCAGGCGGTCTGCCTGAATGGCTGACGCCAATCCCCGCAACTGTGCTCGCCCAGCTATTTTGCTACCACCTCACACGATGTAAAGGCTACAGTACCGAGGCGTCGAGAACACTGCGCAAGATTACCCTAACTCACTGAGCCAGGCTGCGATCCTTACCGGCCCCCTCAGGCGCGAGTGAGCCGGCGGGCCTGCGGCGTGTTGGCCGTTATCCACTGCTCACTGTGCATCATAGCACG
>JADEYI010001317.1_pt1 | contig 19599 bp, 33 predicted proteins | sample 8542331 | NCBI WGS metagenome assembly JADEYI01 (sample SAMN16510988, study PRJNA670497) | mine drainage metagenome | isolation source: biofilm near Copperflume 1 | place: Germany: Marsberg coppermine Kilianstollen | collected 2018-02
ATCTGGGCCTCTTCATCTCTGCTTTATCTACAGAGAAACTCAGTGCTTTTTTGTGGAGGTGCTGTGTGGGTGCATGCTGGACACGCATCTGGGCCTCTTCATCTCTGCTTTATCTACAGAGAAACTCAGTGCTTTTTTGTGAAGGGGCTGTGTGGGTGCATGCAGGGCACGCTGGTGGGCCTGCTGGCGGCGTTCAGCTACGAGCTGAGCATTCTGCACGCGGCCGCTCGGCTGACGCACGCCGACGCCTTCAGGACGCTCCACGCCCTCTACCGCGAACGCACCCACCCCCTCCCCGCGCCAACCGCTGTACCCCCCACCTCTGCAGACGGTGCGCTCGGCTGCAATCTTCAACATTGGACTTCATGGATGTAAAGATCATTTTTTATATGTTTTTAGGGTTTGGAACTCTAGGGTCACTGTTAAGGGTGTATTTAGGGTTGGGGGATATGTATGGTATTGGGGGTTGTTTGGGAGGCTGATGGGGCAGGCTGCAATCCTCCGCTCCTCCACGCCAGCTGCCGGGCCATCCTCTGCTGGTGATGGTGCGCTGTGCTTTGGATTGGGTTCGCAGGTGTTCAGGGTCTCGTGTGCGATCAGGCCATCAGCGGTGTGAGACATGCGTTCTCAATTATCTAGGGACTAGCGCTATGTCTGCTTTGCTGCTGGATACCTAGCAAGTTTGAAGTTGATTCCCGTTGATTCCCGCTCAATCAGTGCGGGGTTCAAAAGCTGCCTGTCGATGCCGGGCTTGAGAAGTGCCAGTGTCTGCTGAGGAAGCACTTCAGTGGCCGCGCTGCACTTTTACTTACAAACGCCACAAGTTTCCTTGGTCTTTGGATAATTAGTAAACTCCCTTCAGTTGTTAGTTGCCGTTCTGTCAGGATCTGCAGCTTCTAGGAGTGTTCATATTTGGTTCTGAATTAAATTCTCACCTGTGCAGGTGTAGAGGAGGCAGCTTCGTCATCGTCATCCGCGGCGGCGTCTCCGGCGAAGCTTCCCCTGTCGCCGCGGCTGTCCCTGTCTGCAGGGGCGTCCCTGGGCGCCCCACCCCAGACCCCCCGCATGCAGGTGCGGTGCCTCTCCCTGGTGTTTTGATCAGGGCCTTGCACTGTTCATGCCAACAGCAGAACCTTACTTGCTGAGAGCGGGGCTGCTCTGCGTAACAAGTCACTTGCGTCTGGACACCAGGCTCACCATATGCATGGGCTGACACAGTCAGCCTCCCAATCAACAAGCGGTCAAAGCTCTTTCCTATCTGCTTTTGGCAAAATAGTTGGGCAAGGATGTTTGCTCTTACAATATTGAGGGCTTCATTCCCAGATCCAATCATCCCCAAGACCCTGATGCAAGGCATTTGTTTTGATGCTGCCCAGGTTCTGAGCAATATCAACTCGGGCACATTCGCGGTGACTGGCAAGTCGATCGGCCTCATGCTGTCACCGGCGGCCGACAAAGTGCGCTCGCCTCCGCCGCCAATGCTGGCTGGCGCTGCCAATTCGAATTCAAGATCTGGAACGTCGCCAAATCAGTCGCAGGCCCGAGCAGGCCCAGAGCAGCGGCTGCGCGCGCTGCAGTCGCCCAACGGCCGCAGCGGATTCGCTGCAGCTTCGAGAAGGTGATGCCTAAAAAGAGGATATCTTTTAGAAATGGGAAGTACTTTCCTTTCCATGCTTTCTCCATGCAAGGATGCCTGGAAACGGTTTGTAAATATGCACGTATAGCAGGCATTCTTGAACAAGGTGCGGGTTTGGTGAATAACGTGTCACGTCAGTCAAGCGCCTCACAACAGTGAGATACATTGCTGGCGGGTCAGAAGATTTCACCAAGCCGCCCCTAATCAGGCATCTGCACGTCAGTTCAATTCGTGTGTATGTAGGACAGCAATGCTTCCAACACAACTCCTAGGAGATGCATGGGCAAAGTTTGGAAGGCAGACAGACTACAAGCGAGTGTAAGGGGAATGTAGGTTCTGTGAATTTGATTGGTAATGTGTGCGGATGCAGGCTGGCTGGCAGCAGCGGAGGCCCTCAGAATCTGGCAGAGCCGCCCAGTCCAGCACACAGGGGCGGCGTCGACATCAATTACCTGCGACTGCACGACGTCCGATTGGGCTGAGACAGGAATTGTGACATTCATGAATTTCTAAACAGTTGTAGGGGATGCAAGCAGCATGTGATGACACGGCCTTCTAGATCTATGCTTCATGCCGGAAGAGAGACAAGTGGGAGGCTTGTCTTTGAGTCATGTGTCTTGTCTACCTGGATGAAATGTTGTCTCTTGAAATTGCTTGAACATACGTGGAACACAAAGGAACCAGGGAGCTGTTTCAGGAACTGAATAAGTGAATGACTGGTGGACATGACATGCCTGCACTATTGTTAAGTGTAATGCCCAATTAGCGTGGGACGTAAATGCCTTTCTGGTACCCTCAAGTAAGTGTGATCGATTGTACGCAGCAATGGCATATAAAATTCTTTGAACATTGCAATCGGTTGAAGATTATGTCTTGTTCTCTTGCATTGATATCATGATCCCTCGCTGAAGCACCTGATGGTTTTCTGACATCAATCGACCTATGAAAATCGACAATGAATTTGCAGCTGCAATTTGCTGTTTATTGGCTTTCTTCACACATGCCAATAAATTCAAACCCACATTGTCAGCCTGGGAGGAATTATAGGCGGGGAATTCCCACAGATCACTTCCCAGACCTCTTTACTGTAGTCACAATAATATACTTCAATGCCACGAGGGCACATGCTTTGCAGTTATCCAATATTAGGCACTGCCCGCAGCAGATTGCGCCATCAGCGGGAGCGCATTGGCAAGGCTGCTCTTGACCGTGCAATTCCCCTTGAAGTCAAGGGTGTATACGCTGGTGGTCTGGCCGTTCTGGGGCATCCCTGTTCCGTTGTAGGTCGCCTTCTGGGTCCCTGCAGCCGCCAGAACACACCCTTCTTATATCCCTTGCCACTCCTACAGCACCTACCCGCCCATTTCTCACTCCTCATCGCTGCAGCACATGTGTACAGAGCACTTGTGTACAGTACGCATGCATAGATAATCATCTAAGAATAAACCAACATTGAGCAGACTGCATCTCTAGTTCGCGCAGTCTGGGACTGCCGCAAAATGCAAATTACATCCCATGTTTCATAACAAGACTCTTGATCTCTGCAATCTTTCAGATGACAATCTACCTTTCTTCCCGTGTAGGTACGTACAAGCCTTGCCTCTTGGCCAGGAAGGGTGCAAAGATCATAAGAAGGAGAAGAATAGTTGTCAATTACCTGCGATGGGCTCGCAACCGGTGCACGTGGGCGGCGGGGGCGGGGGCGTGGGTTTCAGCAGCGCCTCAATCGCCTCTCCCACAGCCAGCAGCAGGTTGTCGCTGCCTGCGCGCACCATGCACCGCTCAACATCAAGTTTCTAGTCAACTCCATAGTGACACCCTTTCTACCAACACACTATGAGCAGACTCAACCTTCTCAAAAAAAAATCTCCCAAAGAGCTGCCGATAGCACTCGACGTTTGAACGGCAAGGAAGGGAGACAACTACAGACTTGCATGCCAGAAATGGCAGCATTCTATCCAGTTGGGAGATGGCTGAAAACCTGCAAGACTGACTCCATTGAATTAACAGAAAATTCCATTCTTTACACTGGGAGAGTTGGCATACAGGCCTTTCTCTCCGCACGACCCTCATGACAGTCACAAATTTTGTGGGGTTCGTAGACAAGATTTGAACAGTAGTGAAGTTCTGCGCACCGGGGCGCGACTGGATCTGGATTCCTACGGGCATCGAGTTATCGGCGAGGCCCATGGGGATGCTCAGCCCTGGGGCGCCCACCGTCGCCTCTATGATTGCCGTGCGCCGAATTGCCACGCGGTTGGAAGTGTACCTGCACCGTTGTGCTATCTCAGCCTCTTCACGACAGCGCTGCACAGAAGACTTGAAAGTGGCGGATTCATTAAAGGCCCTGAGTGACTTGCACCAAGAGCTGACAGCACTCAAAGCTGTACTGTAATGTCTAAATAGATGCATGATATCTGTACAGATCTCTACAGACATCCATGATAAGGAAAGCTTCGTGGGACACCGATGCTCTAAGGCAGTAGCAGCCACAGCGAGCATCCCCAATTTTAAGCTGAAACCCGTTCTTGCAAGCACACTCCATCCACAGTGCCCGCCCAGTGACCTTTACGTCTGTGCATTCTTTCCGAGACACAAAAGGTTCAGAACCTCATTTAAATTTTTGAGGCTTTTCTGTCTGAATTTTTTCCTTTCCTTTGGCTGCTTTATCTCTGTGTCTTAAGCGTCTCGCTCAAAATCTTCAGTTTTGAATTCAAGACGTACTTTCCATTGTAGAGCATGTAGGGCTCCACGGAGTAGATCGGCGGCGCTGTGCTGGGCGTGGTTGGCATGATCATGATATCGACAGTGTTGTTGTTGTACAGGTCCAGGTACTGCTGCTGCAGCGCCGGCTTATCTGTGAACACACATACAACACTGCTCAGCCTCTGGTTCATGGAATACCCCCTGGCATGATCAGCAGATCAAACCTCTGGTGAGCTTCCAATAATCACGTATGAGCAAGCATTTTGTCTTGAGCGGTAAGACCAGCATGCCTGCATTACAAAATTTACTTCTAGACTTTGTCTGCCCGGTGCCTAACAAGTTGCCCAGAGTATTCAGCACGCGCCACACTGTGGCGGAGTACTGAGTCAGGCAGGCTTGAGACTTTTGCGGAGACAGATTCTGCCACTGAAACCACATCAGCTGAGATTTGGTCCGCAAGAAAGATCCCCAATCACGAGCAGGAAGCAGGCAAGAGGGTGTCAGGTCCGCACAGGTTGTCAGGATTTTGAAGTAGTCGTCAATGGTGGGGAAGGCAGTTGCGTTCTTGGCAATGATGGTGGATAAGACGGTTGCCTTGGTGGCGGGGGACGCCATCTGCTGAGCCAGCTGGTAGAAGCTGGTGTTGTAGCCGTGCCGCCACATGTACCTGCCCCGTCAGCACCATGTCACAATAATATCGCCACATTTCACCCCTGACATGCAGAGACCTCGACATTATCACAATCGTGTCCTTCTCCTTCAAATGCTGATACAGAGCCAAGGAATATCAGGGTTACTCAACAGTGCTAGGACAACATGCTCGCATGGGTGAAGCGTCAATTTCCCCGAGCGAGTGGTATGCATACAACCAGCATTCCCTTTCTGCAAAGCCTGGAGATTTTTCGGGGAGCTCGACAAAAAGCTCAAAAGACACTCCTCCAAGCCTGGGCATTTCCCCTTGCTATCAACAACTGGTGAGAGGCGCAAAACTTTGATTCAAGTAAGAGAATGCTCTTGGGGGATGTGCTCACCGGGACAGCTCCCGGCCGAGCTCCATGGTGTAGAAGGTGGAGTCCCCAATGTACTGGTCATGGAACTGCACTATGGAAGATGCGTTGCAGGGCACAAGAGTGACGCCAGCCGACTTGATGGCCTCCAGCGTCCGATTGTAAACGCCCACCGTCTGCATAGAAGAAGCCAGGCAACTGTTAACGGAGATCAGCCGCGGTGCAGAAAATAGCCCTTTCGAGACCTTTTTATACCGTCCCTGACTGCATGCCGGACCGCTGCTCATCAAATGCGCTCTTCACAACAAACTTTGTGTGCGTGAAGTCTGCTGCCTAAGCATGCAGGGCAGTCGAGACGCCACACACTGATGACCAGTACTAATTAGTGTGCAAAGGCAGTACTATGATGGCCAACTTCTCGATAGAGTGTGGATAGGTCAAAAGTTTGTGATAAAAAATCAGCAGAGATGGATGGTGATGTAATGTGAGTATTCTTGTTATATAACAGTCTGAGGGTCACCTCGGTGCTGAGGTCGGCCCACCAGTTGACCGGGTAGCCGATGCGCATGCCGGACAGAGACACATTCACAGCCGTCGTGTTGCAGGAGGAGAAAATGCTGTTGAACAGGGTAATGTCCGCCGTCGTGCGTGCCATCACCCCTGCGCAGTCAGCGGTGACGAAGCGGTGACGAAGCGCCTGCCTGATTATTATAAGCAAGCTTGCCAGGCATGCTCTGTCACCAAAAAAAATGCAGGGAACAGTCCGAGTGTAGCGGATTGCGATCTGCTGCTGGCCAGGCGTGGCAGGAGTTAAATGCCAAATTCGAAATATCACACTGCCTGCCATGCTCTTTTTAGGCAATTTCGCTCTTGGCAGATTGAGCAAGTCAAGGCTGCAAGCCTGTGCCGGGTGGCAACGTGTGGCCAGCAGCTTCAAAAGGGGAAGCCTTAGTCCTAGGACCCCTAAAACAGACACCCTGTAGAATTTCCTTGTCCAGGGGGAGTTATCTCACCAGGGGTATCGCGAGTGGAGGACAGGGGAACGATTAGGTCGTCGTTCGCGTAGCAACCCTTGGTGGGCCGCAGCCCCGCCACGCCGTTGAAGCTGGCCGGCACCCGACAAGAACCGCCCGTGTCTGCACAAAAGATAGATGTTTTGAATAAGTACTTGGATTTGACCGCCTGGCCCTGATTGCATGGTACTGCTCTGAGATCTGCTCTGAGAAGAGGCGCAAGCGGTGGAGGTTTCTGTGGCTGTGAATGTGTTGTAGGTACAAAGGTTGCCAGTGAGACAGGAGGAATGCCGGGTTGCTTGCTTGGTGGGAATGGTGGGGATGCAAAAAAGTGTGCAGCAAGGAAGAGCGGGCGGCTGACCGGTGCAGAAGCCGCCGGCCACAAATCGAGCTGCCAGGGCCACACCCGTGCCGCCGCTGCTGCCTGCGCACAATCAAACCCACCTCAGTAGCCACAAATCAGCTGTGTCCTTCTTGAGGTTCACACGCATGACCGTTTGGCTTGCAGCCAAGACGCAATGTAGACTGTTCATCATGATGCAGGAGACCTCATGCTGGTGGCGAGTGGCTTGGAGCAGTGTAGAAATAAGTAAATATTGTGCTTGTGTACAATGCTAAACACTGCATGCAGCTGCATCAGGACAAGGGTCATCCCTTTGCTACCAATGATCAAATGTCAGTGCCATCTGGAAATCCAGCAATGATCAAATGCCAGGGGCGCCACACCGCCGGGGATTTTGGTAACGTCGTAGGGGTTTAAGACGGGGCCAAAGACAGGGTTGATGGAGGTGACTCCATAGGCCAGCTCGTGCATGCGCGTCTTGCCCATGACTACGCCGTGCGCGCTTAGTAACCGCTGCACCAACGCCGTGTTGTTCTTCTGCGGGGGCGTCCCTGCATCGCACCTTTACATGTATAAGACCCTGCTGCTTGAAAAAGGGGAGATTCAAGGTTATGGCAGGCTTCGAGCAGCAACAATGCCGTGCGGCCCTGGGTTAAGTACAATGAGCTGCTGGCATTTCTGTTTTCTGATTTCTGCGGTAGATGAAGATCGAGGGCATGTGAGTGGGTCTGCATTAAGAGGCTTTCTGGGTGTGCCTGTGGCTAATTTTCTACCTAGCTGAGCACTGAATGGAAAAGAACGGACTCCTTTGGTGCGCATAAACGCATGAAAACTGTGCAGGTGTGCAGCAGCCAATCCAGGTGTGTTTCCTTGGGGTGAAGAGGCATTGTGCACCGGCTAGGGCGGGAGTGCCGGCCACAGTGGTGTAGCCTGCCACATCGAACAGGTCCTTCACAGCGAAGGTGAGGCCGCACAGTGGCCGAATGTCTGTGCCATTGTCATACATCATGTCCACTTGATGCGCATCCATCAGCACCTGCGAGCAAGTAATCGTAAGGGAAGATCGGAGCATGCTGCAGCTTGCGAGTCATCAGCGTTCCGGTACTACATGTACAGATGCTGGGATGCCCGTAGCATTACGGTATACAGTAAGAACGCAAGGGCATTCGAGGCTGTCTGCACCTTTGCTGGATCGATCTCAGCCCAGGCATTGATGCACTCCCACTCTTGGGCCTTGGCCAGAAGCGCAGATGCGTACTGGACGGCTGTAATGTCCCGAGCGCAAAGCATCTCGACAGCTTGGGCGGCAGAAAGATCCGTCAGGCTCATATTCACGGCTGTCTCCGAGAACATAGGAACATTCAGATTTACAGGCTGAACCTGCGACCCTGCAGGGACATCCGATCTGGCAGTCAGATTAACTGAAGAGCGACAAAGGCATCACGATCCGGTGATCAGATCACCGGAACATTCAACCAAGGTGAACGCATGAGTAGGTAAACATGACTTCCGACAGCAACTTCAATGTTTCATAGCACCCTTTTGACGAAATTAAGCGTCTCCCGAGTGGGTGACCTATACGTGAACGGCTGCGAGGGTAATATGACTCGTATATTTGGAGAGCATTGGGAATCATCTATACGGATCTAAACCTCCTATTGAGTCAGATTGATTCCTCCGAATAAAAATAAATTGCAACAGAGCCTTGTGAAGGGCGTCGAGAAGACTTACGCGAAACATGCAGCATCGCCAACAATAGCGTTGTTGCGAAGCACTGCATGGCTCTAGCTTTTCTCATCCCCATAGCGTCGAATTTTTACTACTACAAGATCCCGTGCAGCACTTCAGTTGACCTGTAGAGTGGATGTCCGTCTCGGTGTTTTCACATGGGTACACATGATCGGTTACTTGACTTCCTTGGAGCTTCTTTCAAATATTTGGGTGGACACTGCGTGATTAACCCGGATTTTCTAATATTTGAATAGGAATTGAACAGGGGCAGTCCTCAGGCGAGTTTAATGCTGACTATCCGCATCATCTGTAAGTTGCAAATGTAATCCTCGGCTGCATTGGCCATTCATTGGCTCATTCATCCATCGGCAGCAGCAGTAACCAGACTCATGCTGTAAACCACTTTACTTGAAGGAACGAGTGCATTACCACAAAATTATCGGGACACCAGGACACTCTGGGGAAGACTAAACTTACAGAGGGCCAAACAAGTCAGAAAGCGGCTGCATCAGCGCTGCGATAGAACCCATTGTAATCAAGCCGAACCGCCAGCCGCTCGAGCGACGCAAATCCCCCGGAGTACAGGGAACGCGCATTCAATAGCTTCATCAGGTATCGATGCCTGTCCCGCCACTCCCTGCCAATCTCACCAACCTCCCCTGCTTCGGCTGCTCCGCCCTGCACCAGCCAAGTAGTGCATTAGCTCCTTTTGTTGACTGTCACTCCAAATATGGCAGAACTTTTTTTTGAATGGATCCTGGAGATGCTGATGCAAACGAGGGAGCAGAAGGATGCAAGACAGGCATGCATCTGATCCAGTGCAAGCCCGCTCAGATGACGCACCAAAAAACGCAAATAAGCTTCCTAACACAGGATTTGCAAAACTCCCCAGCGCAAGCATACCCTGGATCAATCAGGATCGATATAGCTGACATTTATTAAGCTATGTGTGATTGAATTTGTGCATGAGCACACACCTTCGCCAGGTCAGCGAATCTGAGCGCAAAATCAAGCAGCTTAGTCACCGCCTTGAGAACCAGCAGGCTCGTGTGGTCATTGGCGACCACGGCCGCGCGCGTGGCAGCTTCCAGGAAGGCGTCATGCGCTGCCGCCACATCATCCAGCGTCCGCGCAGCTTCCAGCGCCTGATCAGGCAGAACCAGGTTGGTACCACATTTTGAAAACACTTTGCGATCAGCTTGCAATTTGTTCGTGCACTTTGCACTTCAGCCCCTGTGCCTGGATCCTGCACCCATCCTGCTTAAGCCTATCTCTGAGAAAGCTCTGATGCACAAAATGTTGTGCATCTACAGTAGCCACACGGAGACGTGGTTGTCAGAAAATGTAAGGTGGGGGTGCCCTCAGTCCCGAAAGATGATTGTCATATTCATCATCGATAGGTACCGACCAAAGTCCCGTCAGTGTTTGTTGTGACTTCATTTGGTCATCACCGGGCACCAACCACACCCTGAAAATGCTGATAGTTTCATGTATGAATATATCAGCATAAGCGCTGGCCAGGGCAGCACAGCCCTGCAGACGTATAGCGCTCGAGTGTAAACACCCAGCCGCATGAAGAGAATAGAAGGGGCGATAGTGGGTGTCGCCATTACCAGCAGCAGATTCGGATGTTGATGGGGTCTTGCTTGGATCTGGCGAGTCCAACAAGGGGTAGGATTTTGGCAGCCTTTATCTGCAGCTTGTCTGCAGGACGTACATGCCTTCTAGCAGGAAGAACGTGTAATAATTATGATAAAACTTGGGATGTCAATGAGAGAGTAACACCTGGGACAGCTGGGGAATGGCTGCATGCAAGAGGCAGTCCATGATGAAGCAGTGCAGGTGCGTGGCAAAGTGAGTCATCTGCCAGCACAGGCCGTCCGACTCATCAACTCCCCTGGCCGCCGGGTTCCCGATGTCACGCAACCCCTGCAGCGCTGCCCTCACCCAGCCCACCTGCAGCCACACAGAAACATTCACAGTGAGGTTTATCCATGCTGTGGCAGTCATTTGCGTTCCGCTTGGGAATGAGGCGGCCCTGTGTGCCAAATTGCAAGACACACAGGTGGGCCTTTGGAGTCCCTTAATCCTGTGCATGTCGGCATCAAGCCTTCCAGTGCACTACAAGGCGAGACAGGGCAAGAATATTCAGGACCTCCCAGCTCTCCAGCTGCTCTGCGACAACGCTGTTTATACAGAATGCATATAATGCGCTTGCTTTTCTGATGGACTGTAGTGGGGTGTGCTAGAACAGCTGGAGTGCTGGGACAAAATCACAACCTTGCGGTTACAAGCACCAGTCAAGTGATGGAGCACATGGCATAGCTTGGGTAGGCTTAACTAGTAATTTGTTTCACAACATCTGTTTCATACTCCTCCGTTAGGTTAGCGCTACCTGCAGAAGGAGGGTGGTGACGTCGTTGTACTGCTCCATGTGGCACTCCTGCACGACGAGCGACAGCGGCCAGGGCAGCCGCAGGCGCAGGCGCAGCTGGCGCAGGGCGGCAACGGCGTTCCCTTTGTTGGAGCCGACAGCCGGCCCCTCCCCAGAAACCACCTCCACTGCACAGCACCAGCAAACTTTATCAAGCCTCTCTCTTCACATCAGGTGTCACCCCGTCCCATGTCCAGACATTATATTATTATTGTTATTCTTATCACACGCTTTTCCTGCCAAGAGGCAAGGTGCGTATTAGATTGTATAGGCTGAAAATGTGTCGACGCGGGTAAAGCGCTGTCGCCCATGCACACAAGCAATCCAGATCCAGTGGAAATTCATGAAAAGAGCATTTGGTAATGCATGCCGAGTCATGCGCACATGTGACAGCAGGCGGCGGCAGAGTGCAAAGACCCCATCACAAGTGGACAGCCAAATGACACGAACACGCGACTGCGTCCGGCAGCAGAGGACAACGACCCAATCACAACGCACATGTGACGGCATGTGCCGGCAGCAGGGCCCCGCCGCGCTCGTCAGCCAGGCACTGCTCCAGACTCCCCTGCAGCTCAAACAGCTGCGGCCCGGCAGCCTCCCACGGCTTGTCCCCTTTTTGGGCAAGCAGTGCAAAGAGGCTCTCTGTGAACGGCTGCATTGCTGGGGAAACTAAAAGGTACACGTTCTGCAGCGCTGTCAGTTGCTGCCGCAGTCCCCACTCGGCCATCAGGCTTCCCAAGAGCTGGCCTCCTGTGTACTCCACCTGTCAACGGCACAGTCATCGATGAGTCACCCGGTATCCCATTCCGCAGGCACAAATTGTAAGCACTGTGTAAAATTTGTGTCGTTGTTGTTGCTTGTCAGAAAACTTTTGCTTCTTTCACGTTGTCTGCATGCAATTTTCACTTTCAGATGGGATTCAAATGCAAGGTGGTTAGCAGCTAGACAGAAGAATTGATTGAACTCGCAAATTGCCTTCCCTCTTTCTTCGAAAAGGCATGTTCATGTGAGGTCTTGGGCTGCATGCCAGCAGTGACAACACAGCAGCACCCGGCTTTATGTCTGCGAGTCAGCGGTCACTGGATACCGTATTAGGGAGGGAGCACACCCGCTCATAAATGGGCGCCAAGAAGCACTCCTGGATGGCAATTTTCACCGACGGCAGGTCAGGATCTCGCAAGTCCGACAGCCATTTCTCGCCAGATTCATCGCCAGCTTCATGCTGCTTCCATTTGGCGCCCCACATCTGCTGCACCGCCTTGCCTGCACAGTCCCAATGGCAGATTCTTCAGGGGCTTTCAAATTTAGGGCATTTATTAGAAGAAAACCCTAAAATTCTTCAAATCTCCACGCCCGCCTGACAGGAAATTTCAAAGTCTGCAGTGTCAAGTGTGCCTGATTGTGGAAGTGCATTGGCAATGGACAAATTCCAAATAAGCCTATGTGACAGGACACTTGTGATTATAGTGCAGTATATTCAGAGGGGATCGGATGAACTGCAGTAGGTCCGCAGGCCGCAAGACAGCGCTGTTGTTCTTAACAACAGCGCTCTGAGCAGCTCGGTCAAAAGTTCAAATTATGCAGCTCTGACAGGCAAATCAAGGCGAACAGCTGTTATCTGTTCATATGCGTCAGATCCGCATGAGACTGATCAAAAGGCAGACCTGAGAAGGGATTGATGAGGGTGGCCTGGACGGATGCAGGCACAAAGCCATCCTCCCTGGTCCTGCCAGATGGCCCAGGGGCGGTGCAGCGCTCAGGATCCAGCAAGCCTGTGGGGTCGCACATGGCTCCCAACATCCTGCAGTGGCATTACCAAAACTCTCAGAATGCCCAGTCTTCCAATGACTGACTGACAATGACAGTGTTCTGCTTCGCGAGATGGTGACCAAATGATGCATACTTATGAAGGCCTGTTGTTGCGTGAGCGGGCGTGATAGAAATGAATAATTTTTTAGACAGGCCGTTTGGCAGCCAAAGCACTGTTGCACACCTTGTGTACCAGTCTTTGAGCCCCGGATCTGTCCCACTGTCGGCTGACGGGTCAGCTGACACACGTGCAGACTCGGCAGAACCTGAAAATTTATTGTCGTCTGTACATCTACGCTGTTTTGTTGCGCCAGCTGTGCTGTCCAGCTTGGGCTGCTTGATCGGGACAGTCCGCGTGGCGCCAAGGGTGAGGTTGCTGACATCACCAAGCACGCCACTGACATCACAGCGGCCGCCTAGTCTGGCACCCTCTCCCGACACCTGGCTCAGGCTGCTCTGAGCCCACTGCTCACCCCTGGCAATCCCCCTTCTGCCCAAGCCGTCCTCTGCCTTTGTCCAAGTCTGCTCCACACCAGCCCCTGCTATGGAGCCATCTCCTGACCAGTCAACCCTAGCTTCTGGTCCGGTTGTCTGAGCAGGAGAAGCTGCGGGCCGCCCATTCTTGCTGGGTGTGGGCAGCCCGGATGGCGAGCTTGCAGAGTACGCATAGCCACTGCTGCTGCCACTGCCATCAAAGTCTCCTGTCAGGTGGCTGGAGAGGCCCCAGCCGCGCTCTCCAGGCAGGCGCAGCGGCCGGGCGATGACACCAGCGTGACCTGGCACCCCGACAAAAAATAGTAGTCATTTTAGAATCTCAAAAGAAAACTCCCAAACAGAACTCGAGGTTGAGACTTGTGGGAACGCGTATGTCACGAATGTGTTTAAAAAAGTATTAGCTAGCAACAATCTACGAAATCCTCTGACTCTATAGGCGCAGCTTGTCCTGCAAAAATGACAGCACCTGCCAGGAAGGGAAGGATGCAGACACAGGCCTGACTTAATGCTCCACGGTGTAGAAGTGTACGAAATGATATGAAAATGACCTGGTGGCTGCTGCATCGCCGCAGCCTGGCCGGCAGCTGCCGAGAAGGCGTCGGCCGCACGTTCGGCCGCGTGCGCTCCAGCTTCCAGGCGGCTGCAGGATGTGGCCAGGTGATATCCACTGGTGGCCGCCATTCTGTCCGCCAAATTCTGGGCCGGGCCGACACTTGTCATGCTCTCTTCTTCCTCAAAGGACACCTGCAGGCGGATGATATTAGCATCAGACCTTCTCTTAAACGCATATCACACCCGCCTTGAGAGTCACTGGGAGAAATCATGGCGGGAAAAGCGGAACCGGTGATACAGAGGTGCGCCAGGTCCTCCAGGCATGTGATAGACAGGTGCTCGACTCACCACATCCCTTAGCCTCTGCAGAATGTCCTGATGCAGTGGCGGGCGGCCTGAATCCCCCGCCTCAGCATTAGGTGACACATGCACTGACCTGCCGCATACACACTCGCTTCATTCTGATGCCCGATGACTGATTTACGAGGTCAAATTCCCGCGACAGGATGCAAATTTAATGCCAAGGGTCAGAGGCTAGATATGGGTAGACATGTGAGAGCTGACGTTGCCACTGGCCTACCTGTTGGTCTGCGGTTGCTTCATGCGGAGCAGCAGCATCGACTTCCCGGCCGACAGAATGCCGCCCACCAATGGATCCAGAAAGCGCGGGCAGATGACAGACTCGTCTGCGCCTCTGCGCAGCCGAAATGCGCCGCCGTGCCAGAAATTGGCGTCCTCTACTGACACTTCAGGCGCTGCATATGCAAAACAAACAAGTTTATATGAGCTGCACGGATGCCAAATTGCACGGGCGGAAGGGTCTGCAAGAAGGGTGTGTGCACCCTGCACACAGGCCTCACAAAGGCAGGTCTCACAGGAAATATAAAGTTCTTTGAGTGTTGCTCTTACGTGAGAGGGATGCACCAGAGCAGATGAAGAACTCTGGGCTGTCTGTGAGGAGGCCGTGCTGCAGCCAGGTGTCCAAGGCATCCAGCAGGGGGCGCGCGCTGCGCAGCAGCAACCGCAGCAGAACCGCCACCTCCGCTCGGCCTGTGCCAATAAAGATGACTTCTGTCAAGACAGAACTTACTGTTACATTCTCTCATATCTCTCCCAGTTGCTTGGATCTTGGAGAACGAGCAGTCCCTCATCATGGAGCAGTTTGTGACAAGTAAATGCAGACAAGATCTGATCGAGATCGATGCCGAGTAACATGCAGAGAAGGTAGCAGCCGGGCAGAGGTGTGGGCCACACTGTCAGCGGCCTGAGCTCAAGACAGCCTCTCTCTGACTTTGTGACACGGCTGACTCACCCTGGGGAGTTGCATCGCCTGCGAGGGAGTGAAGCAGGGCGTGCAGGCCGTCAAGCAAAGCCGCTGCCTGGCCGGCCGCGCTCGCAGTCCCTCGCTCGCCCAGATCCAGGGCGGACATGACAGCTTCCAGCAGCCTCAGCCGCCGCATGGGTGCCTGTGCATATGAGACCCCTCACATTGTCAGTGCCGCCCCGCTGTTGAGTAACACAGGTTTGCATTGCCGGTTTCTCTTCAGCTGCAAGGACTTGACTGCCATGCGATAGAACTACCGGTCCATGCTCCGTTGCTGTTGCAAGACCTGGAAGGATAACAGGTTACCGCCAAGGCCTTGAAGACCAAGAGGTACCTTTGAAATCTGTACTTGTGGTCGACATGGCATGGATTATCGCTTTGTAGACTGTGATTGCTCCGAGAAGGGAAGTCCGTGAAGGGAGATATTCTTGGATCCACAGGTAAGAGCCTTTTGTACTAGGGTTCCAACAGGGGAATTGATAAAGCTGCGACTCTAGGCAGGGGCATGCCTGGACAGCCGCTTCAAGTGCGATGAGGCCGACGTCTGCGCCGCTATTCCCTCCCTGCCGCACCAGCGCGGCAAAGTCCTCCTGCACCCCGATCAGCGCTGACTGGACCGCCGCCAGCTCATCCGCCAACGCGGCGGCGAACGCGGCCAAAGTAGGCGCGGCCGCCAGCGCGCGCGTCTGCGACGGCGTTGTCGCCGCGGCTCTCACCGCGCGCACAAACATTTGCAGCCTGCATGCATGCATGCAAATCATTTAATCGCGCTGTAGCTAGCGCGAAGCCGGCAGGAGATGCACATCAGCAAGCAGACCCTCAATGGACGGCACAGAGACAATTGTGCACAGGCACACTACAGTATAATGCACAACACTGGGCCTCATGATGCCATCCCTGCCTCAGGCTTATAATACTGGCAGCTGTGCACAGAAATTCTTTGGGACACTTCTTTCTACTTTTGTACCTAAGCATTTGACATCGATTAACCACCTGTAGGAGATGGTGCCGCTGCGCGTGAAGCGGCCGAGCATGTTTTGCAGGCAGCCTGGAGACAGGTGGGCCACGTGGGCGCCAGCCGTGACACTATACTCGTCCAGATCAGGCTTCAGGGTGAGGGCACGCCCCGGACTGGGCGACCCCCGCAGCATGTGCAGCACCTGCACAGACCATAAAACAGGTGTTCACATGACCTGCACGGAGACATTAGACGCTCATAATTACAGCGCATTGACGCATGCTTCATACTGGCTCTCGAGCAGGGTCAGCAGGGACCAGCCATAAGCTGAACCAGGCACTGCCTAAATAAGAAGACCGATATCAGGACGCAGACAGCGGAAGGAATGGCTCAAAGCCCCAAATGCAACCAGCTGGTGGCACCGAATCGACACAAGCAGGCAATGCATGACAAGAAGCAAAGGAAAATCAGTAACGCTTGCCTGGAACACGAGATCCGGCTCGGTGAAGAAGAGCCGGGCAGAGGGAGCGATAAAGGGAACGCCCCTGCCCCGCGTGGCAGCCAGCATGCGCAGAAGGCTGCCGTCCCCATAGGCCGGGCTGTCCGCAGGCTGCGGCGGCTGCAGCTTCACCTTGGCTGCCTTGCCAGCTTCCCAGCTGTCCGACAGCCGCTGCCAAGATGGCTTTGGAGGCGACCCTGCTTGTGAAAATACATGCCACTTGTCATGACCTTCAATCACACGGACAAAAGTAGTTCCTCCTCAAAAAGGTGTATAGGAAGATAGGAAGAAGTTATTCTGGCAGAAGATAACTGGTGATTGAAGGATGCGAGGCATACTAAAACGCCCTGAAAGAGGAGGCTACCATTTGCTGCAACAGCACAAGCTGCATCTGTCTGCTGAGCTGGGGTTCCAGCAGGGATGCGGTCGGCGCCGTCATCGCTCCAATCAGACAGCTCATCGGAGCCTGCCGCCTCGTCCTCCCATGCTGACAGCTCGCTGAGGTCACTGCCTGCATCCTCATCTTCCCCTGCAATATAAAATTACCTTGACGTGAAAAGTGACGATAGTATTTGGGAGCAGGCATGCATTGCTCTCGCCTTTGCCACCATAAAAAAACACTGAATACATCGCATGCATGCAAAATGTGTTCATGAAGTGCGTGCATGATTTCACCAGCATGCGAGCAATGCTGGGGATGGAATTTGACGGGGAAGAACGATGCTCTACCGGCATGCAGGGAGTTGCCAGGCTGTCGCCTGCTCAGGAAGGATGGTGCAGTGTAATGGTGTTGCAGGGGCCGTCTGGACAGCGCCAGAAGCGCTGCCAAGACTCTGTGGTGCACATCTAACGTGTCTTTGCTTAGGTCATGCTGCAGGAAGAGAGTGCGCAGCTGCTGCAGCGCCCTCTGCTTGCCAAACTGGGCATTGACGCCCATCCTTGCCTGCAGGCTGAGGCACACCACAAACGACAGTTAGATGGTGCACACCCATAGCATCAGAGCTGACACTAGGAGCGCTTCTGGCGACACTTTTGCGGAGCTGGTAGAATGAAGCAGCTAAGAATCCTTTAAACTTAAAGTAATTTTGAGAAATTTGCCTGTCATATTCCTCGTCCACAGCCTTGGGGCCGACGTCTGCAAATCTGTGAAAATCAACGTTGTGAAGACAGAACTCCAATGCCAGCTCATGGTTATCGTCACCAGGCTGATCGCACACAAAGAGAAGTCTGATCATACCAGAAAAATAGCCATCCACGACCGTGCATCTGCGTCAAGTGCGCTTTGGATATGTATATGGTGTTAGTCACATCTGGTGCACGTTAAAGAGGCCAGGAACTCACCTGGACGTTCAGAACCCTGCAAACCAGCTTGGAAAGCAGCTGTTGTTTATTGGATCGCTTGGTGTATCCAAAGTCTGAGAGTCCAGCCATGTCTCCTCACATCATCTTGTTTATATTTTCCAGCGTATCGTCACGTCCTGCTGTAGTCATGCTTCACTCGTAATGTTTTGATGAGTCTGAAATTATTAGATGATACATGCCGATTTGACTTCGCGATCGTTCAAGTATTCTTCAGATACACCTTGCATGCCTGTGAATCACAGGCTTCTCCATCATGTTCTTCGAGGTTATCTCGACACTTGGCATTCTGACCGACCCAAATCTGCATAGATGCACCCAGCATATATTACTCTACATCTCGGTGGTGCACGGCACACAAGCTTTTCTGAGTTCTTGCCTTGCTACTTGGTTGGCAAGCTACTTGGGCAGCACGAGAACTCTCAAGAACTGAGAAGGGAGGGCTTGACCTTCCCCAATCGGTATATAGAGGAATAAGAAAAGATTGTCGACTGGAACGACGCAAATAAATCCCTGCTGGTGCCAGAACAATAAGGCCGAGACTAGGTCCCATGCAAGTTGCAAGCAATGCTGAGGGTACCACAAGACCTTAGGGCTTTCCTATTGTTGCCACTCCCTCCCATTCTTCCCATTGTTCCTCAAACCCTACTTCTCCCACTGCTGCCATTTCTCCCATTTCTCCCATTCCATTCACTGCTGCCACTGCTGCCATTCCTCCCACTGCTACCATTCCTGCCATTCCTCCCATTTCTCCCATTGCTGCCACTGCTGCCATTCCTGCCATTCCTCCCATTTCTCCCATTGCTGCCATTCCTCCCATTCCTGCCATTCCTACCATTTCTCCTATTGCTGCCACTGCTGCCATTCCTGCCATTCCTCCCATTGCTGCCACTGCTCCCATTCCTGCCATTCCACCCACTGCTGCCATTCCTGCCATTCCTGCCATTCCTCCCATTTCTCCCATTGCTGCCACTGCTCCCATTCCCGTCATTCCACCCATTCCTCCCATTCCTCCCATTCCTCCCATTCCTGCCATTCCTCCCATTTCTCCCATTGCTGCCACTGCTCCCATTCCTGTCATTCCACCCATTCCTCCCATTCCTCCCATTCCTCCCATTCCTCCCATTCCTCCCATTTCTCCCATTGCTGCCACTGCTCCCATTCCTGTCATTTCTCCCATTCCTGCCATTCCTCCCATTGCTGCCACTGCTGCCATTCCTCCCATTTCTCCCATTTCTCCCATTGTTGCCACTACTCCCATTCCCGTCATTCCTCCCATTCCTCCCATTGCTGCCACTGCTGCCATTCTTCCCATTCCTGCCATTCCTCCCATATCTCCCATTGCTGCCACTGCTGCCATTCCTCCCATTTCTCCCATTGCTGCCACTGCTCCCATCCTTCCATTCCTCCCATTCCTCCCACTGCTGTTGTACCCGTTGGCGCGTCCCGGCTCCTGCCGCGGCGGCTCAATAAAATATTGAGTGTGGGGGTGCCGTGCGCGTCCCGGGGCGCGGCCAGGCGGCAGCGGCGCGATCCTGCCGCGGCGGCTTAATAAAATATTGAGGGTGGGGTTGCCGTGCGCATCCCGGGGCGCGGCCAGGCGGCAGCGGCGCGATCCTGCCGCGGCGCTTTAATAAAATATTGAGGGTGGGGTTGCCGTGCGCATCCCGGGGCGCGGCCAGGCGGCAGCGGCGCGATCCTGCCGCGGCGCTTTAATAAAATATTGAGGGTGG
>JADEYI010001318.1_pt1 | contig 19574 bp, 16 predicted proteins | sample 8542331 | NCBI WGS metagenome assembly JADEYI01 (sample SAMN16510988, study PRJNA670497) | mine drainage metagenome | isolation source: biofilm near Copperflume 1 | place: Germany: Marsberg coppermine Kilianstollen | collected 2018-02
CCCCATTACACTTGGCTGATGCAATTGACCATCCAAAATGATAAGATGTGAGCAAAGATGTGAACATTTTACCTCATTGGTAGGAGACAATTGATCATGCAAAAGCAGACAGGAACGATACAGGTTAAGCGTAATTTTCCAGAGATGCTCAAGGGCGGCGTGATTTGCGACGTGGTCAACGCCGAGCAGGCGCGTATCGCGGAGGATGCCGGGGCGTCGGCGGTGATGGCGTTGGAGCGCGTGCCAGCCGATATCCGGGCGCAGGGTGGAGTGGCGCGTATGAGCGACCCCGAACTGATTATTCAAATTAAAGAGGCGGTGACTATTCCCGTCATGGCGAAGTGCCGCATCGGGCATTTCGTGGAGGCCGAGATTTTGCAGGCTATCGGCGTGGATTGCATCGACGAATCCGAGGTGCTGACGCCTGCCGATGAGCATTTCCACGTCAATAAGCATCTCTTCAGCGTGCCGTTTGTATGCGGGGCGCGCGACCTGGGCGAGGCGCTGCGGCGCATCGGCGAGGGCGCGGCCATGATTCGCACCAAAGGCGAGGCCGGCTCCGGCAACATCGTTGAAGCGGTGCGCCATCTTCGCGCCGTGATGGATGGCATTCGCCGCCTGCGAATATTGCCCGAAGAGGAACTGATGGCTGAAGCTAAGAACCTGGGCGCGCCCTATGAGCTGGTGCGCGAGGTGGCACGAACGGGCAAACTACCGGTGGTCAATTTCTCGGCTGGCGGCTGCGCGACTCCTGCCGACGCCGCGCTGATGATGCGTCTGGGCGCGGAAGGCGTCTTCGTGGGGTCGGGCATCTTCAAATCGGGCACTCACCTGAGTGAAGCAGAACAGCGGAAAGCACATTTCAATCGTGCGAAAGCCATTGTGCAAGCCGTTACACATTACCAGGACATAAGCATCGTTGCCGAGGTGTCGCGCAACCTGGGTGAGCCGATGGTTGGTATCAACCTGGATAAATTGCCGGAGAGCGAGCAGATGGCGCGCCGCGGCTGGTAATCTATGCCAGGGCAGAGCCTCCCGCCATCTGTCATTCTGAGCGAAGCGAAGAATCTCTCGTGGGGCGAGCGCAGATTCTTCGCTTCGCTCAGAATGACAGTAGTGAAGGATGACAGTAGTGAAGAACGTCTCCGGGCTTGTCCCCGCCCTGGTCTCTTTCATATGAGCAGACAATTATGACTAACACTACACAAAAAAAGCTTCGCATTGGCGTCTTAGCATTGCAGGGCGATTTTGAGGCGCACCTGAAGATGTTGGACGAATTGGGAGTCGAGGGAATTGCTATACGACTCCCTAAACATTTGACCGATTTAGATGGTATAATATTACCAGGTGGTGAAAGCACCGCTATTGGCAAGTTGATGGTGTTGTACGGCTTACAGGAGCCGCTGCAGCAGATGATTAGAGCGGGTTTCCCGGTGTGGGGAACGTGCGCGGGCTTGATTTTACTGGCGAGTGAGACGGACAATGCGCTCGCGGGCCAGCCATTGCTGGCTTCGATGCACATTCGCGTTCGTCGTAATACATTTGGCAGCCAGCGAGAAAGTTTTGAGACTGATCTCTCTGTGCCGGCATTAGGTGAAGCTGCTTTCCACGCGTTCTTCATTCGCGGCCCCTCCGTTGAGTGGGTTGGGCCAGAGGTGGAGGCGCTGGCGACGCTCGACGATGGGACCATCGTCGCTGTCCGTGAAGGACACCTGTTAGGCACGGCGTTTCACCCGGAGGTAGTACAGGCAAACGGTCAAAGAGACCTACGTTTCCATCAATACTTTCTTCGCATAGTACAAAGCGTCAGGGGGTAGAGGACGGCACCCGCAAGGGGCGTCCCTACCGCCCCTTAGAGAGCGTTGGATGTTGGGGGCGCGGTAAAGCGCGTTTCTAACATGTGGCGCGGGAGCACTGGATGATACGACCGGTACTATATGTGGACTTGCCGGGAATCATCTACTCAATCGACCGTCGCGCTCGCAGCAAACAACACGAATTCGCTAACTTTGTGTGCTGGCTCGAACCGGTAGAGAATCGTGTTTCGCTGCCACCACTGCTGAGGAATATTTTCCCCGTCACTACAGCCGCGCGCACCTGGATTTGTGAGGATCACTGGCATATCCTCGGTTTCGCGCAGGCGCGCGAGCGGCCATCACGCCTGACCTGGGATCTTGCCTACCTGGCATCTATGGTCAATGGCAATACGTCGAGCGATGAAGTGCTGACAGCGCTGCTCGAATACGTACTTGGGATGGCATCCACGCATGGCATTCTCCGTATTTTCGCAAAGGTTGAGGATGAAGAGGAGCGTGAAGAGGCTGGCCCCTACGAATTATTTCAGAAGATGGGGTTTCAACGCTATGCGCGCCAGTTGACCTATGTTTTTGAGCCTGGGTCACAACTGGGCGAGTACAGCGCGCCAACCTTGCGTCGCTGGAATCGCCACCATGTGTGGGGATTGCACCAGCTTTACCGCGCTGTCACCCCGCAACGGGTGCAGATGGCGGAGATGCTGGACAACAGCGAAGAACTGGCTAAGCTCTACGTCGGCTCGCTGCGTCCGTTACCAACAGCCCTCGCTCGAGGGGATGAGACGTATGTGTGCGATGTTGGCGTTCGTTTAGGAGCCTGGTTACGGCTGAGTCGAGGTCACGGCTCTGCCCCACACCAGCTCTCGCTCATGGTTCATCCTGAACATGCTGAACTGGCCGAGCCGATCCTGCGGTTCGGTGTTCAGCGGCTGCTGGAGAGAGATCAACGCCCCATCTATTGCCAGGTGCGGGAGTATGAGTCTCTCGTCATTAATGCTCTGCGTTCCAGTGGGTTTGAGCACGTCTCGACCAAAGCTGCGCTCGTGCGACACATTGCGCTGTTCGCAACGAATCCACGCACTGTCCCGGCATTGGAACAACGAGTTGTATATGGTGTGAAGGGGCTTGGGACGGTCAATTCGCGCCAGTCAATGAGGTGATAGAATAGCCTATGCAACACACGATCACTGACGATTTGGAAGCCCTGTTGGTATCATTGCCGCCAGGCATCCACGACGCGGTCAATCGGCTCGACAACCGAAGCGAACTGCTGGAGATCGTAATGGACCTCGGACGTTTGCCCGAGGGCCGGTTCCCGGATGGGGAGGTGATCCTAAGTACACAGCCTGTCACTAACGCCGACCTCGAATATGTGGTCGAGCGTATCGGTGAATTTGGCGACGACAACCGCGCTGGCATCGAGCGCACGCTCCACCGTATCAGCGCGTTACGCAACCGTAAAGGGAAAGTGATTGGCCTGACTTGCCGCATTGGTCGAGCGGTGCCTGGCAGTATCGCGCTGATTCGCGATATTGTCGAACAGGGTCAATCGATCTTGATCTTAGGTCGTCCAGGTGTGGGTAAAACCACCCTGTTACGTGAAATAGCTCGTGTCCTGGCAGACGAGGCCAATAAACGAGTGGTTGTGGTGGATACCTCCAACGAGATCGCGGGTGATGGAGATATTCCCCATCCCGGCATTGGACGGGCGCGTCGTATGCAGGTGGCGCGCACGGCGGAACAACACGCCGTGATGATCGAGGCAGTGGAAAACCATATGCCGCAGGTCATCGTGATCGACGAAATCGGCACCGAACTGGAAGCCGCCGCGGCTCGCACTATCGCGGAACGCGGCGTGCAACTGGTGGCGACGGCGCATGGCAACTCGCTGGGCAACCTGCTCGTCAACCCGACGCTTTCTGACCTGGTGGGCGGCATCCAGACCGTCACGCTGGGAGACGAGGAGGCGCGGCGGCGTCACACGCAAAAGAGCATTCTGGAGCGTAAAGCGCCGCCAACCTTCGATGTGGTGCTTGAGCAGCAAAGCTGGCAAGAGCTGGTTGTACACCGCGACGTGGCTGATACGGTGGATACCATGCTGCGCGGCCAGGTCGTGATGGCCGAAGAGCGCACTCGCGACGAGGAGACGGGGCGCGTTACAGCGCGTCGTATCACGAGTGGCGGCATGGATGTGCCGACGTGGGGGGTCGAAGGCTTCGGCACATCACCGCGTAACGATGGCGGGCGCTTTGAGAACGATTGGAACGCGATGCGGCGTTCCGGGCCATCCAATCCACGCGGTGGGGGGAATGGCGGCGGCGGAAATCGCGGGCAGTTGCATGTCCAGCGGCCCTTGCAGGTAAGAGCGTTAGCTCCAACTGGCACGTCGCCTGCCGATGTCAACCGGCACAACCCGGCGGGCCTGATGACGATGGAGGATACGCGGGTGGCGGAGATGCGAGGAGCGGACGCGAGGGTAGCGGACGCGATAAATCGCGTCCCTACAATGGTAGCGGAGGGCATTTACCGGCCCGATGGCGCGCCTGAGCACCTGCCCATTCTCAAGACGTTGCACATCTACCCGTTCGGCGTGAGCCGCGACCGGCTGGCGGAGGCGGCGCGTCAACTGCGCGTGCCAATCATCGTCAGCAATAACCAGCACGATTCTGACGCCGTTATCACGGTCAAAAACTATTATCGTCGCCAGCCTGAGCGGGTGCAGCAGGCCGAGGAGGAGCGTAAGACCGTGATTATCCTGAAGAACAATACCATCACGCAGATGCAGCACGCGCTGGCTCGCATCTTCGACATTCCGGTGGAAAACCAGGTGGATGACGACGAGGACGAAACGGACGGACAACGGGAGAGGTCAAACGGCGCCTCGAAGGATGACCAGACCATGAAGGTCCTGTTAGAGACCGAGGACGCCATTCACCAGGTGTTGAACAAAGGTCTGACGACAGCTGAGCTTCCGCCTGCCAACGCCTATGTGCGCCGCCTGCAACACCAGATGGCAACGCGCTATAACCTGGCCTCGCGCAGCCGGGGAAAAGAGCCGAACCGCCGGGTGAAGATCTTTCGGACGCGGGATTAGTAGTAATTTGTAGGGACGCGATCAATCGCGTCCCTACAAATTTTTTATGCTACCCGCTTTCTTTCCATAATCAACAGGCGCGCTCCCCTGTCATCCTGAGCGCAGCGAAGGATCTGCGTGATAAGCTTACGAGACCGCGCGGAGGAGATCCTTCGCTGCGCTCAGGATGACAGGACACAGGCGAGACCGGCGGTGGACGAGTCTGCTTGATCCTGGTCGGTCCCCGTCCTGATGAATTGTGACGACCGAATCAGGTAATGCGCGCTGCCCCGTCCTGATGAATTGTGACAACCGAATCGGGTAATGCGCGCTAGCCCGTCCTGTAGGGACGACGTTCGGCAAAATTTGCATAGCCATCTTTTCAAGCGCAAAAAGAATAGAAGATGGAATCAACAGAAAAAGGAGGCTCAGACCAATGAGCGAGGAACAGCAGCAATCAGACATCAATGAAATCCAACGACTACACTTAGAGCTATTCCGGCATATACGCTATAATCTTCTAGATGGAGAGCGCGTTGTAACTGACCTGTTGGATTGGCGCGACCTCTGGTATAGTGTGCTTCCTACACGTTTCCCATATCCCTTTGCTTTCAACAAGCAAGATAGCAAGCAGTATCATCCCTATACAGAACTCGGCATGTTACGTAACGTTCGTTGGGATAGTTGGCCTGCTGATACGCTCTATATCTGGACCAACGACGAAGCCCTTCCAGAATTGCGAAAGCGTGTTGAAGAGCGTTGGGAGCCGAGCGAGATAGAAGTACTCTCGCCCGGCGAAGACGAGGAAATGCACCTTACCCACTTGGACGATGAGCATGATCGCGTGCTATTTGTCTGGTGGGATTGACCCTTATGCAAGCACGTCAGGACTGTCGTGTTTGGGGTCATTGACCAAACGCGAGACCGCTCTTGCAGTCATGGCATCCGATGGATAAGGCGCGAGCCAGTGCGCCAGCAGGTGTTCATCTTTGATGGCGGGATCGAGCCAGGCTTCGCGCGCTTCCGGCAAGAGGATGGCGGGCATACGGTTATGAATGGGGGCGACGACCTGGTTGGGTTGGGTGGTAATGATCGCGCAGGTGCGCAATTGCTGCCCGTCGGGACTTTTCCAGTTGTCCCATAGACCCGCGAAAGCGAACGGCTCGCTATCCTTCATGGTTATGTACATGGGTGTCTTCTGGCCGTTCTCCTGTCTCCACTCGTAAAAGCCATCGGCGACGATGAGGCAGCGTTTGGAGCGCAGCAGCCCCTTGAAGCTGGGTTTCTCCGTCAACGACTCTGCCCTGGCGTTGATCATGCGCGAGCCGATGGACTCGTCTTTTGCCCACGAGGGAATGAGGCCCCAGCGCAGTTCCGCCAGGTGTGTTGTGCCGTTGCGCACTATAGAAACGACGTTTTGAGTTGGCGCGATATTATACCGCTTCACGGTGTTCAAGGTCGGCTCCACGCCAAATGTTCTGGCGACCTTCTCAATATCGACGGTAAGCGCGAAACGTCCGCACATGGTGATGTCTCCTCTGGCCAGGGCGACCGCAAGGGTCGCCCCTACCCTACACGTGTTTGTACCCGCGATGCTCGCCAGGTGGTGTACCTCTTCTTTAGTTTGCGCGACAAAACGAATACTTGTAATACTATACAATTCTTTTTGTGCAGAAGAAAAACGGTGCGTGATGAATTTTGACGACCGAAACTAGTAAGCGCCTTTATCAAAAAGAAATCAGCATTCACGGGGGGTAGACAAACCCCCATAATTCCGCAGCATCCCCTCAGTTTCTTCCACCAGCCGCAAGCGCAGCGACTCCGGCTCCACTATCCTGACGTGCTGGCCCCAACTGAGCAGCCAGTGGATAATCTCGCTTTCCTGGCGCACCTGGAGCGTAACCAGCAGCCCTTCGGGCGTTTCCTCTTCACGCGTGATGTAATACGAACGCGCTTCCTGTACCCAGCGCGCAATCCCGGCATCGAAGAGTACCCGCACCAGTATTGAGCGGGCCACGCGCTCGCGTTCAGGGTCCTGGCGCATCACAAAATCGGCCGGGCGTTGAAACGTCCGGGGAAGGACTTCAAGCATGTCGATGCGGTCGAGGCGAAAGTTGCGGATGTCCTGGCGTAGATGGCAATGGGCGACCATGTGCCAGCCGCTCGGAAAATGAATCAGGCCGTAGGGATCGGCCTCGCGGGTCGTCTGCTCGCCCTGGCCTTCACGCGCATGACGGGCGTGGTAACAAAAGCGCACCGTCGAACGCTGGATGATAGCGCGGCGCAGTTGTTGCAACAGCGTCACGCGGCGCTCGCTCTCCGGTGTACCGGGTGTGCCAGCAACAAAGATAATGCTGTTTTGCAGGTACTGCACCTCGTCGCGCAGCGTACCGGGCAAGACGCCCTCGATTTTGCGGCTGGCGGATTGCGCCGCTGCCCGGTATTGCGCATCGAAATTCTGCGCCATCAGATCGCTGCCGAGCAGGAGCATAGTGGCCTCGTCGGTAGTAAAGCTGAGCGGCGGCAAGAAATAGCCCTGCATCAGCGAATAGCCCTGCCCTGGCACAGAAACGATAGGCACTCCCGCTTCGCCCAGCGCCAGCATATCGCGGTAGATAGTGCGCTTGCTCGTCTCGAAAGTAGCGGCCAGGTCTTCGGCGCGCTGCCGCCCTTTGCCCTGCAACTCGAGTACGATGGCTAACAGGCGGTCTGTGCGGTTCATACTTTTCCTCGCACTAATGATGTGAAGACGCCAATCGCGGCGATGCCGGCGCATACGATAAATGCCGCATGGAAGCCATTCGCGAAGGTCTGCTGCAACTGGCTGATGCGTTGAGGGGAAAGCGTGTGATGAACTTGATTGGAAATCAGCAGCACACCCGCCGTTGATCCGCCCAGGCTGGCAAAGATAGCGCCAGCCAGCGCCACGCTCAAGCTTTGCCCCACGACGCGCCCTGTTGCCAGGAAACCGGACGCGCTGCCCTGGTGGCCGCGCGGCGCCGCCCCCATCAACGCGCTGTTATTGGGCGACTGGAACAACGCCTGTCCCGCTCCTGTGAAGACTAAGCGCCAGATAATATCAAACGTCGAACTTTGCGCGTTCAACTGGCTGATAAACACCAGCCCGATAGAGGCGATTGCCAGCCCACCGGAAGCCAACCAGCGCGTGCCGATGCGGTCGGCCAATGTGCCGCTAAAAGGAGCAATCACGGCAATAGTCAAAGGTAAGGGAGTGAGCAGCAGCCCGGCTTGCAGTGTAGAGTAGCCGCGCAGCTCTTCCAGGTAAAAGGGAAGCATGAAACTGACAGCGAAAAGCGCCAGGAAATTCAGAATCAGGCTAATATTGGCGGAAAGAAAGACGCGGCTGCGCAGTAACACGAAATCGATAATGGGATGAGCGACGCGCCGCTCCACAAAGATCAACCCGGTGAAGCCAAGCGCGCTCATGACCAGCGTGCCGGTCAACAAAGGCGAGTTCCAGCCCCATTCCTGGCCGAACGATAGGCCGAGCGTCAGCCCTACCAGCCCGATTGCCAGCAAGATCGCGCCAATTGGATCAAAACGCCCTTCGCCGCGACTGCCGCTTTCCCGCAATATGCGCAGCGTGGCGATAATGCCGATGATGCCAAGCGGAATGTTGACGTAGAAAATCCAGCGCCACGAGAAATTCTCGGTGATGATGCCGCCCAGCGTCGGTCCCACGCTCACGCCTAACGCTACAATTACCGCGTTCATGCCCAGGGCGCGCCCTCGCTCCCTGGCCGGGAAGGCGCTCGTGAGCATGGCCGGGCTGATTGCCATAATGAATGCGCCGCCCAATCCTTGCAGCGCGCGCGCGGCGATCAACATGCCAGGCGAAACGGAAGCTCCGCAGATGGCAGAGCCAATGGTGAATATAACCAGCCCTGTCGCCCATATCGGCTTGCGCCCGATGCTATCGGCCACACGCCCGACTGTTAGCAGCACGCCAGCAGTAACAACCAGGTAGGCAATAATGACCCATTCAATCGCGCCGCTCAATGGCACGCCGAAAAAACGCGCGATAGTGGGTAAGCTGATGTTGACGATGGAGGAATCGAGCGTTGCCATAAAAATGCCAACGGCCAGAATGGCAAAGACGATCCACTTATTGGGCTGCTCCTGGCCGCCGTCGCTTTTGCTGGCTGTCGCGTCAGACACGCCCGTTTGCTTGCCCTCCACCGTTGAATTGGTGGTGGAAAGTAGAGGCTGATGTGGCGCGTCCTCGTGAGTATCTTGTTGTTTCATAGTATCCCTATGCTGCGTAAGAAAAAGTAAATCGTCATACCTGTGCCGACAAGAATTACAAAAATCCGTATCGCTCGCGAATCGAGCTTGCGCGCGAAGTAGGCTCCACCATAGCCGCCCACAATCGCGCCCGCGATCATTACGAGCGCCGGGAGCCATACGACCGCCCTGGCAAGGATGAAGGTAATCACAGCCACGCCATTGATGCTGGTCTGTAACACCGCCTTCATGCCGTTCATTTCATGGATATTCTCCATGCCCATGATGCCCAGCGAGGCCAGGATCATAATACCGATGCCGCCCCCAAAATAGCCGCCATACACGGCGATGATCAATTGAAGGAACGAGATAGCTGCCAGCGTGCGCCATGAGACTGTAGACGCTTTCTCCGTAATCTCCCGGGAATAGATACTATCGCGATTAGCGGCGGAACGGTTGCGCAGAAATGCGGTAATGCGCGGGCTAAAGGCGAAGAGCAGCGTCGCAACCAGCATCAGATAGGGCAAAAGATAGAGAAAGGTACTCTGCGAAGTCGAGAGCAGCAGCAGCGCGCCCAGAATACCGCCAACCAGGCTGGTGACACCCAGCGTCAAGATCACCACCCGGTTGAGCTTTACCAGTTCCCGTCGATACGCCGTAATGCTGGCAACCGATCCCGGCCACAGCGCAACCGTGCTGGTCGTATTGGCCTGCACTGGCAGCACCCCCGCGAAAATCAACGACGGCACAGTAACAAAACTGCCCCCACCCGCTACCGAATTGAGCGTGCCGCCAATCATGGCCGCTATGAATAAGAGCAATCCTGCTATAAATGTCATTAGAGTTCTCGTCTCACGTCACGCACAGCGTCAACAGCGCTGAGGCCCTCCGGCCAGTACGCGCTAATTTCGGCAGAAATGCGCTCATGGTCATTCCAGGTAGCAGAATGACCTCGGGTGTCAGCTTGTCTTTGTTTCCGGACTTGCTCCATGCGAGCAATGATCTCACCACGATTTGTTATCTCGATAGTCTCACCTTCTTCCAGAACCAGGCGTAGCATCTCATCGATACGTTCTATAAATTCATTGACCTCAAACGTAAGCATGATTTTCTCACGATATTGATAAATGCGTAGCTACATTGTATCCAAAGATGTTCATGTGTGCTAGTGACCGCCAGGGCGGGGCAAGTCCCAGAGGCGTGAACTTCAGCCCATCTGTCATCCTGAGCGCAGCGAAGGATCTCTCGCCGGGTAGTGCGCAGATCCTTCGCTGCGCTCAGGATGACAGATGGTGGGCGGGGCGACCCACGGACATTCAATTCTGCACTTGAACACAGATTCTTTTCGGCTTGCGTTCGCGCTTCTGGGGGCTTGCCCCCGCCCTGGTAACTTTACCGTGCGATCAAATGAACCTCTTTTACACCTCGCCATACACCATATTTCCTCCCACTATCGTCGCTTGCACGCCATTTTCGGGCATCTTCTCCAGGGGCACCTTCAAGATATCCTCGCGCAAAACGACAGCGTCGCCCAGTTTTCCCACTGTCAGCGAGCCTTTACTCTCCTCCTCGCCGCCCGCGTAGGCCGCTCCCAGCGTATAAGCCCACAGAGCCTGGCTGATGGGCAAGGCCTGGTTGGGCAGCCAGGGCGGGCGTTGCGTGGTCTCTGTATCATTACGCATAGTGGTTGCATAAAGGATACGCAGCGGGTCGAAAGTTTCGACGGGGGCGTCGGAGCCGAGCGCGAGCGGAATGCCCATTTGCTGCATCGTGCGGTACGCGTAGGCGCGGCGGTGGCGCTGGCCCCAGTAGCGCTCCGCAAGGTCGCGATCAGCCACGGCGTGGAAGGGCTGCACCGAGGCGATCACACCCAGACGCTGCATACGCTGCAGGTCTTCGGGGGCGATCAACTGCACGTGTTCAAGCCGGTAGCGCAATTTCGATGTTCTGGCCTGGCCATGAGAACCAGCAGTAGCAAGCTGGCGCTGCGCCAGTTCGATAGAGTTGAGCGCGACGCGGGCCGCCCGGTCGCCTATGGCGTGAATAGCTATACTGATGCCCATTTCGGCAGCCGCGCTGACCGTCTCGCGCATCTGCTGTTCGGGGATGGCCAGGATGCCGCGATTGTCGGGGTTGCCCTCGAAGCCATCCAGCATGGCGGCGGTCTGCGAGCCAAGCGTGCCATCCGCAAAGATTTTGATGCCGCCCAGGCGCAGCATATCATCGCCAAACCCCGACTGCACTCCGATCGCCCGCAACTGCGGCAGCATCTGGCGCGGCAGGATCATCTGCACCCGTGTATGCAATACACCTTCATCGCGCAACTGCTGCAAGAGGCGGAAAGCTTCGTTGTCTTCGATTTCGTGAATGCCGGTAATGCCCTTGCTTTGCAATTCTCGCAGTTTGCCCTCGACAAGGTGGCGTGTCAGCGTGGGATCGTGCCGGTCGATCACACGATAGACGAGCGAAGTCGCCCCCTGCTCTTGCAAAATACCTGTTGGATTGCCATCACCATCGCGCAAAATCGCGCCGTTGGGCGGTTCCGGCGTATCCGCGCGAATGTTGGCGCGCTGCAACGCCAGCGAGTTGACCCATAAGACATGCCCGTCTTTGCTCCACAACGCCACGGGATGCTGCGGCGCGGCGGCATCCAGCGAAGCGCGGGTCGGAAATTGCTGGCCGGGCCATAGACCCTTGTACCACTGACCGCCCAGTATCCACTGTCCCGCCGGTGTCTGCGCGGCCCGCTGGCGCACTAATTCCGCCACTTCATCCTCGCTGGCGCACTGTCCGGCATTGATATTATGGGAGCGATAAGCCTCCATGAGCAGGTGGATATGCGCGTCGATGAAGCCGGGCAACACCGTTCTGCCGCGCAAATCTATCACCTGCGCGTGCCTGTCGCCCGCGCGGCGTACCTCGTCATCGCTGCCCACCGCCAGGATGCGCCCGCTCGCGCTATCAATAGCCATGGCCTGCGCGCGTGGCCGGGCGGCATCCATCGTATAGATGGCGCCATTCACATACAGGGAAATGCTCATAATTTCTCCAGGGCAGAGCAGAGCCGCCCGTCATTTGTCATCCTGAGCGCAGCGAAGGATCTGTACCTGGCCCCGCGAGAGATCCTTCGCTGCGCTCAGAGCCTGCCCTGAACGCAGTGAAGGGATGACAGCAGGTTTATTACCTCGAAATTAAATACACGCTGGCGATGATCATTATTCCACCAATGATTGTTGTTGGAACTATCTGATCGCCCAGCAACAGAATCGCCAGGGTTGTTCCCAGCAGTGGTTGCACAAACAATGTGGAAGCCGCCGCCGATCCATCGATGTTTGCCAGCCCCTTGAACCAGGCCAGGTATGCAATGACCGTTGACATGATCGCCAGCCAGCCTATACTGAGCCACCCCGCCAGGCCCGGTGCCCGCCAGCCATGCAGCGTAATATCGACTCCGGCGAGCGGTATCCAGAAAATGGTGCTGCCCACGATGGCAACCGCCGTAATCAGCAAGGGCGGGTGTTTGACCAGCAGCGCCTTGCCGCGCACCGTATAAAAAGACTCGAAGACCAGGGCCAGCACCACCATCAAGTCGCCCACAATACGCAACGCGCCGCCGCCGGTGGGAATATTGGGAACGACACTGCGCTCAACAATCAAATATACTCCTGCCAGTCCCAGCAAAAGCGCCACACCCGTGAGCGGTTTGAAACGCTCGCGCAGCACCAGCCACGAAAGCGCGGCAGTGAAAATCGACTCGCTGGTAATCAGCAGCGCCACATCCGAAGCCGTTGTGAGCGATAACCCGCCATACTCCAAAATTTTGTTGATTACAAAGCCGATCACCGCCAGCAGCGCCAGTTGCGGCAAATCCCTGCGCGTCAAGTTGAGGTCTTTCCGCCGCACAATCAAAAAAGGCAACACTACCAGCGCCGAAATAATCATACGCAGCGCATTCATGGTATTCACAGACACATCGCGCAAAGCGAATTTGGCCGCCACATAACTGCACGCCCACAGCGTGTTGGCGAGAATGAGCAGGAACCAGGAGAAGGTGTGACGAGGGCGCGTGGACATATTATTGCTCCATGTGGGCTATGACGACGAACCAGGGCAGGGGCAGAGCTACAGCCCGTACCCTACGACGAATCTACTGAGCAGCGAGAGGCCAGGGCAGGGGCAAGCCTTTCACTGGTAGGTTTCTTGAAATGCGCCGGTCGCCAGAGGTGTCATCCTGAGCGCAGCGAAGGATCTGCGTGCTGCCGGCGAGAGATCCTTCGCTGCGCTCAGGATGACACCTCCCACTCGCTGGCCCCTTTCCTAAAAAACCTACAGTGAAAGCAAGGGCAAGCCCTGCCCTGGCGTGGCTTGCTTCGCAAGCAAAATCGTACAGGGTACGGGCTGTAGCTCTGCCCCTGCCCTGGTTCGTCATCCATCTACGCCGCCGTATAGATGCTCTGTCCTGGTCCAAAGTACGAATCGTAAACGTGCTGGAAAACCTCTTCACACTTGCGCTGGTACATTTCACCCGTGTAACTTCCGGGGAGACCTGTATCTAAGGCTCGCTCAACGGTCAGGCGCACCTCGGCACGGGCCTGCTGTTTTTTGCGCCAGTCGAGCACCAGTTTCTCGCGCTTCAAGGTTGCCAGCAGGTCGCGCACTACCTTCTTGATCTGTTCTTGCTCTTTTTCAGAGAGTGGAAGATCGGGACGCGTCAGCAGGTCAAACATCGCCAGTTCTTCCTCGGTCAACTGCTCGGCCATATGGCGCTGCTCTTCTAAATTGAGGTCCCTGGCAAACTTTACCAGTTCATCAAAGAACAACTCGACATTCGCGCTGCCCGCGTTGTAGTCGTCGATCATTTGCTGGAAGCGTTCCTGGTAGTTCACGCGGCTCTTATTCAATTGCAACATGCGCTTGAGCTTGCTGGCAATGGCTCCGCGCAGCTTCTCCGTCTCTATATGTTTGCGCGACCGCTCGAAATGCGCGCGCAGCGCGTCAAAATCGATGTGGCTGAGATCAATAACGGAGTCGCTATCATACGGTCCGCTCGCCTCGCGAATCACGTAACCTCTGGTAGCTACCGATACGTCCAGCAACTGTTCGATGCCGCTCATAATATCGCTGATATCGGGTTCTGGTTCCGTTTCGCGTATCTCGCGCGCCATCACCACGAAAAGAGCTACGCTGGCGCTAAATTCATTCGCCTTCACATCGGGCAGGATAGCTTTATACAACCGTGAGACCATAGCGGCGAGCGAAAGAAATTTCTTTTTCACTTCGTCGTTGCGCAGCAGGGCATCTACCGCGTCCTGTATCATGGCGGTGCGTTTGAAATCCTGGGCCGGGGCGGACTGGATGGCCTGGGGATCGATGCCCTGTTCCCGGCAGAACGCGCTCGTCTCCTCAAGCATCACGCGCAGGGCCATCACCAGTTCGCCTTTCTCCTGAACGGGTAATTCACCCTCTTTGACGCCTCCGCCTCCCGCCGAGCCGTAGATTGCCAGGGCCTTCTGCAAATCGCGGAAGACGCCCACGTAATCGACAATCAACCCGTTGTTCTTATCGCCAAAGACGCGGTTGGCGCGCGCGATGGTCTGCATCAGGGTATGGTTGCGCATCGGTTTATCGAGATAGAGTGTGGAAAGGCTCGGCACGTCGAAGCCGGTGATCCACATGGCGCACACGAAGACGATGCGCAGGGGATCATCATCTTTCTTGAATTTCGTTTCCATATCTTGCTGCAACATGCGCCTGCGATGCGGCAGGATATCCAGCCCTTTCTTGCGAAAGTCGTCGATCTCGTTTTGCGATTGCGACACCACGACCGCCATATCGGTTGTTTCCATGTAGACGATACGCTTTCGCAGCGCCTGCCATTCCGGTGTATCGCTGGCGCAGGTGCGTAACTGGCCGCGCACATCTTCCAGGTGACGTTTCCAGTGCTTCTGCACCCTGTCGTACATGCGCACCGCCATCGCTTTATCGATGGAAACAACCATGGCCTTGCCCATCTGGCCGCGCCCCATGAAGTGCGAGACAATATCACGCGCAATCTCTTCCAGGCGGTCATCGCGTGTAATCAGGTGATAATCGCGCGCGAATTCGCGCTCAAGACGCTGCTGCTGCCCCTCGCTCAACTCTGCTTCGTCGATAAGCTGCTCGATATCCTCGTTAAAGTCGCTATTGATAAGTTGCAATTCGGGAATGCGGTTCTCGTAATAGAGCGGCACGGTGATACCATCGGCGACCGACTCGGCGAAGTTATAGACGCTGACATATTCGCCGAATACCGCGCGCGTTTTCTGCTCGGAAGCCATCAAAGGCGTGCCGGTAAAGCCGATGAAGGCGGCATTGGGCAGCGCGTTGCGCATGTTGAGCGCGAGCTGGTCGTATTGCGTGCGGTGCGCCTCGTCGGTAATCACGATGATATCGGAGCGCTCGGAGAGCTTCGGATACTTCAGGCCAAGCTCAGTATGGAACTTGTGGATGAGGGTGAAAATGTTGCGATGATCTTCTTGCAGCAATCGTCGCAGGTGCGCGCCGTCTCCGGCATGGACTTCCTGTTCGGTAACGGCTCCCACGCTCTGGAAGTTCTTGTAGATTTGTTCGTCCAGTTCCAGGCGGTCGGTGACGATCAGAAAGGTCCAGTTGCCGGGAATCTTGCGCAGCACCTTCTGCGAAAAGAAGACCATCGAGTAGCTTTTGCCGCTGCCCTGCGTATGCCAGAAGACGCCCAGCTTGCCCGCGTTCTCGCGTATCGAATGCACAGCCTCCAGCGCGTTATTGACCCCTAAATACTGGTGATTGCGCGCAACCAGCTTGACCAGCGTGCCGCCCTCGTCGCTGAAAAGCGTGAAATTCTCGACGATATCCAGCAAGCGGCCCTTCTCGCACACGCCGCGAATAAGCGTATCCAGCGAGACGACGCCCCTTTCATCCTCATTGCCGATCTTTTTCCACTCGAAGAAATGCTCCCAGCCAGCCGAAATGCTGCCAATCCTGCTCTGGTGTCCGTTGGAAAGCAGGATAAAGGCGTTGTACCAGAATAACTGTGGGATGGTATCTTTATAGTCACGCAAGTTGTGGTTAAAGGCGTTTTCCAACCGTTTATGCGTGGTCTTGAGTTCCACCAGCACGAGCGGCAGGCCATTCACGTACCCTACTAAATCCGCGCGCCGCTTATGCATCTCGCCAGCCACCCACAATTGCGAAACGAGCAGGAAATCGTTGTTTTCTGGCGTATTCCAGTCAATAATACGCACCGTCTCATCTATTTCCGCGTCGCCCTCGCCGCGCATCTTGACCGTGACGCCATCTTTCAGCAGGCGGTAAATTTCGCGGTTGGCATGTGCCGGACTGAGCGCGCTGCGGTCGCTGGTTACATCCATAATCGCCAGCTCGATAGCCTCGCGCGTCATGCCAGGATTGAGCCTGCGCAGCGCATTCCGCAGGCGCGGCGCCAGCACAACCTCGTGCAGCGTTTCGCGCCCCAACACGCTGCCCTTGCCCGGCTTCTCGCGAAAAGCGTTGATGGTCTCGTAGCCAAGCCTGGCAAACAGGGCAATGGCCGGCTGCTCTACCAGGGTGTCCTCGGAGTAGTTGCGCATTTACGCTGACTCGGCGAACTTGTAAAGAGGCACGGTGCGTTGTGGTGGCCTCGTTGTTCGCCGTAAAGCTTCTAAATGCTCGATGGTTTCAGGCGCAAAAAGCACGTCACCGCAGATATCACATACTTCGGCGGGGATATGTTCGACTACAATGATGCGATCGCCCTGGTGAATGGCACGCACAACTTCTTTCTGCTCGTATTCACCCGCGCAATCCGCAATACTCCATCTCATCTGGCTCTCCTCTCTGTCGGGCCAATCCATTTAGGCGGAACAGGTACATATGCCGTTATACTCACTAATAGGGGCAGAGACGTTGAATTTGTCCCTCTTTACGTTTTCATAGTTGTATGCACATTTTATCATGGCAATCAATTGCCGATTGCCCTACTGTCCCAGGGCAGGGGCAAGCCCAGCCCGTACCCTGCTACGATTTGATGTGCTTGCGAAGCAAGCCGTGCCGTACAGGGTACGGGCTGGGCTTGCCCCTGCCCTGGCTCGCGGTCGCTCATCTTGCCCCTGCCCTGGGTGGGGCCGGGGACGCGCTTTGGCAACAACAGATCGCGCATCACAAATCTGATTGCTACTTTTTTCCCTTCTCGCAATACTCCTGCCAGTACCGCCGCAAATGTTCCCGAATACCCCTGTTCGGCTTATACCTCGGATATATCTTTCTGAACCGCGCTTCGGCAGCCTCCAGCGAATCGTTCGGTAGAGCGCGCAGGCGAGCCGCCATGTATAACATTGTAATAGAAGGACTGCGCGAGCGGCCATGCACGCAATGTACCAGCACCTTCCGTCCATCTGCGCGCATCCGTTCGATGAAATCCAATGTTCGCTCGATCATCATCTTCTCAATGGGAACGGCGATTGGCAGATCGAGCAGGCAGAGCATCAGGCGGTTTTCGCGGTGCGCCACCAGGTAATCGGGATGGCCTTTAGCCACACTCCAGACACGGTACCCTACTGCCATGCGATGGTAGGAGCGGCAGGCGTGAACAATCGCCCAGCCCTCCTGACCCGACACAAGCGTCTCGTAATCCAACCTGCTGCCTGTATACAGGCCGGGATATACCTCGATCATACTCCAACCGCTTTCGTCTCTACCTCCCCTGCTTCCTCTACTCCCGCAATCTCCAACCCCTCCACATCCACTTCGCCCGAAATAAGTTTCGGCAACAACAGATCACGTGTCTTGCGCAGATTTGCGTTTTTTCGGATTAATATTTCTAGGTTTGAGAATATCGGCTGAATTTGATGTTCGAACGATAAGATAATGGGCTGCGGCGGTCGGATCATTTTTATCCCATGCATATCCTCTTTCGTTACAGCTTTAAATATGGCCCCATTGCCTATGGTGTCTTCCTCCTGAAATAGCTCTTTAAGTTGCTGAAAAACGAAACATTGATTGTCTGCTTTGCTGTGTATAGCACAAACGCCACGTCCGATAACTATTTTTTTATTTGTGAGATTAATACGACCTACAGGAGCGCGCACACTGAATAATATATCCCCTGCTTCTGCAATTCGATTTGCAACTGTGCAATACACGCGATCTTTGGGGAACCTCTCACCAAAATCTGAAACTCCCTGATGGAAAGGCAAACCATTTTCCTCAGTATTGTAAAACTCAGAACTGGGCGACTGACCCATAGTGATAAAACAAAGCTCCCCCAACCTCACCACCTCCCACCCCGCCGGTATCATCCCCAACGCCGACTCAACCATACTCTTCTTTTCATGCCCCGGAAAACGGAAATGCACGAACCACTCGCGGTACAACGATTGCGCCATCTCCTCCAGAATAGCGATGCGGCGCGTGTTATTCTCGATCAGGTCGTCGTAGGCTGAGAGGATGGCGGCGATTTTATGCTGGATGGGGAGTGGAGGTACTGGAATTTTAAAATTCTCGATTGTTTCCTTTGTTAATGCTTCTCGCGTTGCCCCGCCTTGCGCCAATGTAAGCAAACGATGTTTATATTGCGGGCTATTGATGGTGTATAAGAGATAATATGGGTTTACAAAGATTTTGTTTGCTCGAACCAAGGCTACATGCTGATTTACCCTGGCAGGTAATGTTTCACTTGGAACCATGCAGCATCGAGCTACTGAAGCACCTGTAATGTTTAGTAGTATGTCGTGTTGCTTTACCTCAACGTTTGATAAATCTTTTGCTTGGACATCATCTATATAAGCAAGTCCATCGCGTTCAAATTTAAAATCATAGACATTGAGGCTACGGATTAATGTTATTCCATCATCTTTATACGATTCTTTACCACCACGCGGCGTAGCTCCGCTGCCAATTTTTAAAGTGACGCTTCGTAAATCTATCAGAGGCCAGCTTGAAGCAATTTCTTCGTTCATTCTCCCGCCTCCAACAACCTTGCCACATTCTCGCCAATCCGTTCCTCTAACTCTCTTGCCTCGACATTCAGACGTTCTAGTTCTTCGTTCAGGCTCTCAAGGCGGTCTTTGAAGTCGAAGTCGTCGGCGGCTCGTTCGGCTACGCCTACGTAGCGGCCGGGGTTGAGGCTCCAGCCTTGCGCTTCTATTTCGGCCAGCGTGGCTACTTTGCACAGACCCGGCACGTCGCTATAGAGGCCGTTGGGGAAGATTTCCGAGATGCGCGGCTGGCTGCCGTGGATGGTTTCGAGAGCTTCGCGCCGGTAGAGGCGCGCGATGTTGGCGAGAAATTCGATCTGGTCGGGGGTAAATTCGCGGTGGGCACGGTCGATCTGCTGGTAGATGTGGCGGGCGTCGATGAACAAGACCGTGTTGCCGCGTTCGCTCTCGCGTTTGCCTTTGTCGAAAAACCATAACGTGCAGGGCAGG
>JADEYI010001319.1_pt1 | contig 19573 bp, 21 predicted proteins | sample 8542331 | NCBI WGS metagenome assembly JADEYI01 (sample SAMN16510988, study PRJNA670497) | mine drainage metagenome | isolation source: biofilm near Copperflume 1 | place: Germany: Marsberg coppermine Kilianstollen | collected 2018-02
CAAGCAGCCAAGATTGATGCCAACACTTTCTTCCCTAACTGCCTGACTACTCCTCCTGGCCCTACTTCTACACCTGTAGCGCAGCCTACCGATACGGTTGCAGTGTCCACCGCCACAGCAGTACCACCTACAGAGACAGTCACGGCCAGCCCCACGCCGGTTGTGGTCAATGTATCGGCGATAAACGACACCTTCAATCCAATGGACGTAACGGTGTCAGTGGGCACAACAGTGGTCTGGACCAATAATGATACGCGTGCTCACACTGTTACCAGCGACCCAGGCGACCCCGCATCATTCGACAGCGGCAACCTCCCAATAGGGCAGACGTTCCAGTACACCTTTACTGTGCCAGGCACTTATGGCTACCACTGCCAGTATCACGGCGCACCCGGTTCGGGTATGTACGGCACTATCACCGTCAACCCCTAACAGATGAACCTTTGATTGCACCTGGAGCGTAAGCTCACAGATAAGACAAATGGGGATTAAGAAGGGCCACTTCTGAACATTCAGTAGTGGCCCTTCTTTTTGTAGTGAGGGCATCGGTATACATTAGGTGGCAGTTGTGGGCTCAAGAGGCAGCCCTCTATCGCCGGCAAGTGTGTAGGGTTACTGTCCCTGGCTATAGCAATAGCATCAAGGGGAAAGTCAGGCTTTGCCGCCTGCATCATGGTTAGTATCAGCGCCGGAACTACCGCCGCCGCGAGGCGCAGAAAGGCCATCGAGGAAGGCATTGACGCCACCCAGAGCCGCACTACCAACGCGTTGGCCTATCGCGCTGCCGAGGACACCGCCCACCATCGCGCCGACGAAAGTGCCCAGTACGGGGATGGGTATGGCTACCGTGCCGATCTCCGCCCCCGCTATTACGCCCGCGCCAAGCCCCGCCAGGCCGCCCATCTGCTCGTTACGCTCTTGCTCATTCTTTTCCATATCCGTAAGCTCCTTTCATAATAGGACCGTAATTACCGGTATCTTATAGACGCAAGTGGAGGCAACTTTGTTTCAGTGGTGTAAGCAGGGCGGTGCAACTTTGACGTAGCGGTTGCGTATGTCTATAATGATTGGACGGGAAAACCCACCTCTAGAAGATTACAGCATCAGGAGAAGGTACTATGGCAGGCGAGTTGAGCATACAATCTACCTTATCGCGCTCTACGATACCGGTGATGAACGTGGAGCAGCTTGTCTACTGCTTGCTTGAGCTGCGCCCTTCCGAGGCAGGCTCACAGGCTCCGTTGCCCCTCAACCTCTCTCTGGTGCTGGACCATAGCGGCTCCATGAATGGCTCTAAGATAGAGAACCTGCGCGAGGCGACATCGCTACTGCTCGATATGCTCCAACCGCAAGATTATATCTCGATCATCTTCTTCAATAGCCGCAACGAAGTGGCTTTTCCTTCACAGCAGATAACCGACCCTGCTCGCCGCGCCGACATCAAGGCGCTTATCGCCCGGCTGCCTGCTGAGGGCGGGACCAATATGGCCCCCGCTATGGAAGCAGGTATTATCGAGCTACGCAAGCATATGGTGATGAGCGGCAGCGGCGTGGCGGGTGGTGGGCAGGTGAACAGGCTTGTGCTTCTAACTGACGGCATAACTGAAAAGGAAAAGCGCTGTCTGGAGCAGGCCGAACAAGCTGCCCGCATCGGGGCGCCTATCACCGCCCTGGGAATCGGCAAAGACTGGAACGACAAGCTGATGCAGGAGATCGGTCAGCGCAGCGGCGGCGACTCGGATTACATTTCGTCGCCTGAGAGCATACGCGTCCACTTCATTCGCACAGTGCAGCAGATGCAGGCAGTAGCGATCCCTCGGGCCGCGATGAGCGTCAGGCCGGCGCTCGGCATAGAGGTGCGCAGTTTGTATCGCGTCCACCCGCTTATAGCGCGCATACAACCCGGCCAGGCTGAGGACAAGACGGCAAGTGTAGCTCTGGGAGAGTTAGACAGGGGACATGGGCAGACACTGCTCGTTGAGTTTGTAGTGCCTTCGAGGCCCGCAGGCTCCTACCGCATAGCTCAGATAGAAGTGGATTACGACGTGCCGCAGTCGGGCCTTGTCGGGCAGCGTGCAGGGCTGGACGTTTTGCTCAGCTACTCGCATGACCCTGCAGCCGCATCGCCTCCTAACCCTCGCGTGATGAACATTGTGGAGAAAGTGAGCGCCTTCAAGCTGCAAACGAGAGCGTTAGAGGACCTTGAGGCGGGCAATGTACACGCAGCCACGCAGAAGTTGCAGGGCGCCCTTACGCATCTTCTCAACCAGGGCGATACAGAGCTTGCCGCCACCGTGCAGCAAGAGCTTTCTAACCTGGAAAAAGGACGCACGATGACACCGGAAGGGCGCAAGACGATCAGATTCGAGAGCGGCAAAACCGTCAGACTGGGCCAAAGCCAGTAACCCGCTATGAGAAGCAAGCGACAACCGGCAGAGAGAGAGCTTCTAAGTTACACCGCGCTGCTGCAAGCGAGCTACTACAGCATTACGGGCGTCTGGCCTCTGGTACACATTCGCAGCTTCATGGCGATCACCGGACGTAAGACCGACCTGTGGCTCGTCAAAACCGCAGGGGTGCTGATTACCGCTATAGGCAGCACCCTTGGAACGTCGGGGCTGCGCGGGAAACCCACACCTGAGATTCTGCTCCTGGCGATACGGAGCGCGCTGGGTCTCACCGGAATTGACATTGTATATGTAGCGAAGAGGCGGATTTCGCCCATCTACTTGTTAGATGCGGTGGCCGAGCTAGGAATGATTGGCCTGTGGGTGATCAGCTTCAGGAGTAAGAGGGCTATGGATAAGGAAAGCTGAGAGAAAGAGAGTGGAGAGCTAGAGATATGGCGATATATTGTCTGAATTGCGGAGTAGAGTTGCCCGAAGGGGTAGCGTTTTGTGATGCCTGTGGCACACCTGTACGGGGGCAACAAGGGCAAGCTGCCGGAGGAGCGCCTATAGCGCAGCGTCCCAACGGCAACGGAGCAGGCATTGGGGCTGTGGCCTGCCCGGTCTGCGGGGCGGGCGCGCTGCCGGGCGAGGCATTTTGCGACAACTGCGGCGCTTCGCTGTTAGCGCCCGCCGGGCCAGCCGGGTATGCGCCTGCTTCAATTCCTCCCTCTCCCGCGCCCACGCAGGCCGCGCCGCCCGTCTATGCGCAAGGCCCAACAGTGAATTACCCATCCACCCATTTGACCCCACAGATAATTGTGAAGTCGCCGCCGCCTCCCGCAACTATTACTGTGCCCGATAAGCCGGAGCTTATAGTGGGCCGCTCCGACCAGCAAAGCAACAGCTACCCTGATGTAGACCTGGGGCCATATGGCGGGCTTGACCTGGGAGTATCGCGCAGGCATTTTCGGTTGACGCGCAATAATGACCAGTTCTACATAGAAGACCTCAATTCTATGAACGGCTCCATAGTCAACAGCCAGCGCATACCACCCTACACGTTGCAGCCGCTCAGGTCAGGAGATCAGATTATCCTGGGCAAGATGGAGCTTGCCTTTGAGTTGTCGTGAGTGGCGCTCGGAAGTGGAGCTTGCCCATAGCGGCTCTTTCCTTTGCTCTCCTCTTCGCGCTCATAGCGGGGTGCGGCCAGATCAACTCTGCGGGTCTGGTCAAGCAGCCTGCGACTGTCACGGCCACTCCGTCCGAGGTCGCTGTTGAAGAGGCGAGCACAACAGCGGAGCCTACAGCTACCGCCACTGTCACTGCCACTATCTTTCTACCCGGTATGCCTGCCTGCTCAGACCCACCACCCGATGAAGTAGCAGGGCCGACAGCGGAGCCTGCGCAAGCAGATGTGCCCAACAGACCTACACCGGAGGCGCAGCCTGCTACAACAGTAACAGTGGCACACAGCATGGGCCGGATAATAGCCCTCGATCCTGGGCATGGGGGCAAAGAGACAGGCGCTGAGTCGGCTCGTGGGCTTATAGAGAAGAATGTCAACCTCGAGATTGGGCTGAAGCTGGCCGATCTGCTGCGTACAAACGGCTATGTGCCTGTGCTTACGCGCAACAGCGACATCGGCGTGAACGTGGGGGGCAAGGACCTCAACGGCAACGGCGTGGTGGATAATGACGACGACTTGCAAGCCAGAGTGGATATAGCCAATGCCGCTCGTGCCGACTTGTTAATCAGTCTGCACAACGACTCTACCAACGATCCTGCGACGAATGGCACCACCGTCTATTACTGCGAGACCCGGCCTTTTGCAGCGGAAAACAGGCGGCTCACGTCTACGCTTGAGGAGCATCTGGTTGCCTCGATAAGGGCAGCAGGCTATAACACCGCCAACAAGGGGATAAGCGACGATGCGCCTTTACGAAAGCCTTACGGCCATCTTTTTGTGCTGGGGCCGCTGACGCCTCGTGTAGCGCGCGCCAGTAACATGCCGGGCGCGCTTGGCGAGACCCTCTACCTGAGCAACCCGACTGAGGCGGCGTTGTTGGCGGATGACGCGATCCTCTCGGCTATCGCCAGGGGCTACTACGACGGAATACAGGCATACTTTGCAGGGCAGTAATGCTAGAACCTCCTCAAAACGTCGCTGCCCGGCCTCCAACCCCTGACCCTACTAACCCAACCCTGGTCGGCAGTCGCCGCCTATTGGTATAATGTAGTTGGAGGAGGAGATTACATATGCCTGTACTGGTGGACCCAAAAACTTGCCTTGACCGCGAGCATTGTTTTGCTGCCGGGGCCTGCCCTTATGGGGCCTTTCTACACAACTCGATGAAAAAGACCTGGGAGATAGATGCCACGATATGCGGGGACTGCCCAGGCCCCTGCCTCAATTTCTGCGATCAGTATGCCCTTCACTGGGGCGATGACCTTGTAGACCTCAAGCTGGTGAAGGCCGAGGCGGACGGCACAATGAAGCCCGCGCAGGTGGCTGCGGCGCGTCTCAAGCACAAGGAAGAACTCAAAGCTGCGCAAGAAGCCGCCAGGGTGAAGAGTGCAGAAAGTGTATTCACGCTCACACGCGCCATTTTTGAGAGCGCGGTGTTGCGCTCGAAATTGCCGGTGGTGGTAGACTGCTGGGCTGATTGGTGCGAACCTTGCAAGCAGTTCGCACCTGTATTTGATGCGACGGCCAGGCAGTACGCGGGCGTTGTAAAGTTCGCGAAACTGGATACTGAGGCCGAGCCTGTATTAGCGCGTGGGCTTGGCGTAACCGCGCTGCCTACGGTGTTAATCTTCTACAAAGGGCAAATAATCAACGCTGCTGAGGGTGCGCTACCTGCGCAGCAATTCCAGACCTGGATTTACCAGACGCTGGCGGCGATACGCCAGTATGAGGCGCAGCTGGAAGCAGAATCGGAGGAGGCTATAACAGAGGCGTCTGAGCGCATAGCTAACTTGGATAAGCACGCTTCCGCATATGAAAATGCTGAATTAGAGCCCGCCGAGAAACCGTCCGCTCCCCCGCCACCTTCGGGCCTTGCTCTGAACCCACGAGCCGAAGCAGGGCCTGTGCGGACCTCCAGCGATGACCCAGGCAAGGGTAGAGGCAAGCAGACCTCCAGCGGGCTGTATATACCTTAGGACGGCATGCGGCTTGTAGTGCCATGCGCATCGTTGGGATAGGCTCCTGAGCCGAACAGGGGCATCACAATTAGCTTCTGGGGCTACTGGAGCCTAACGGCGGGCGAGACGAGAGGTGAAGATGCACCAGAAGAGAGAGAAGACGAAAGCTCCGATGGCTGCTGTGACCAGCATTACGCCATCAAGGGCCGGCTCCTTGGGCAAGGAGAGAGGGACACGCGGGCGGACAATTTCGGTGGCTAACCACGCTCCTAGCACGCCAAATAGGATGGAGCCAAAGAAGCCAAGCGGCACGCGACCTCCGGCCAAGAGATCGGCTATATAGCCCATCAGGGCGGCGAGGAGCACAAGCACCAATACTCGGGGCAGGTCATCAACGGAAAAAGAGAGATTCATAGGCTGAATGTTGTTTTCGAGCTAACAGCAGGAGTTCATAAGCTGGTAAGCTTCTCCAGGCGCTTGAAACCGCGAAGCACCACAGCCATAAAGGCAAAAACAGGCTCCCAACCGGGGAAGCGCTGGCGGTAGTAAAGATAGTCTTCGCCGCGCACCCCTATATAGCGGCGTATATCTTCGGGCGTGAGGTCGCGGAAGGCCGCACGAATACGCGCTTCTGTGCTATCTACATCGCCTGTTGAGTCGGGGGGCGCGTAACGGAGCTTGGTGAGAGAGACCCGCCCAATCGAGAGCACAGGCTTCTTCCTTGATGCAAGGTCAGCAAATTGCTCGCCCGTATTCTGAGTTGAAGCGTCGAGGGTTGTGGGGTCGAGTCCCAGCCGTTCAGCCAGGCGATTCTGCATCCCTTTACGAGCGATAGGCGATAGCTCGGCTGATTGGAGCCTGCTTGCACGCTGCGCTATAAAGAGCAACTCTTCGATCTCGGAACGTTGCTCAGGGTGCCGTGCCAGGTAGCGGGCTACATCGAGGGGAATCTCTTGACCCGACGAAAGAGCTTGCAGGCATTGCTCCAGCAAATCTTCAGTACGCATATTGTTGGCGTATCTCCAATAAATCAAGAGGTCTGAAACAGAGGTGCGTTGCGGTGCGCTCACCTGACCTGCGACCAAAGGGCATGAAGGATAATCTCCGTATTTTACCATCTATTACAACGATACGCAAAAGTCTTTGTTACGGTAAACGTTCAGAGTAGGGGTGCAAGGGCTATATCCTACCCTGGCCGAGTCGTATGCGCCCCTCACACCTCCATACCTCCATGCATCCATACAAAGCCCCCTCTCCCTTCATGGGAGAGGGGGTTGGGGGTGAGGGTCCTTCCCACTACCCCCTCTCTGAACATTTACAGGCACAAATTACTTTGACACTCCGGTACCCTTGTGCTATCATCATCCGAGACGACTCTGTAGTCCCCGGCAGAAGGTTGGATTTCACGAGTTGAACTATTTGGCCTGACAAAGTTAAAACGAGTGTTTGTAGCTACTGCGGGCAGCGATATATACAGAGACAGCTTCTATGTCATTCAGCAGAACGGTTCGTGTGATTGGCATGCTGCTTTTCGCTGCGGCAGGGCTCCTTCTGGCCCTCTACCTATCTCCTGTACTCTACGGCGATAGCCCAAATAGCTTTTCCGAACTTGTGCTGCCTCTCACTATTGTGGGGGCAATCGTAGGTCTTATCGCCACGCCTTATTTAACTGTTTATCCCCTGCGTGCCGTACGTAACCGCCTGCGGTTGATGCCTGCAACCGACCTCCTCTGGGCCACGCTCGGTCTCTTTGTGGGGCTTGTGCTAGGGGCGCTCATCTCGTGGCCCCTCAGCATACTACCTGGCTGGGTCGGGCGGGTTGCACCCACAATAGCTACATTGCTCCTTGCGTGCGTGGGCGTTTACGCCGCTATCTTGCGCAAGCGCGATCTACTTGACACGTTGCACTCTGTACGCGGAACCGCACCTTCTCCAGCAATAACCGGCAGCAAGGTGCCACAAATTGAGAGCATGTTCATAAATGGCAACCAACCCGGCGACAACTTGCACGCAGGCGAGAAGATACAACTCGACAAATACCTCCTCGTGGATACCAGCGCAATCATTGATGGGCGTATAGCGGATATAAGCAAAACAGGCTTTATAGACGGCACACTGCTTGTGCCGCGCTTTGTTCTCAATGAATTGCAGCACATAGCAGATTCGCCCGATGCGCTGCGCCGCGCTCGTGGGCGCCGGGGCCTCGATATGCTCAACCGTTTACAAAAGGAAGCTATAGTGCCCATCCAGATAAGCGAAGTAGATGCCGAAGATATCCCGGAGGTAGACGGTAAGCTGGTGAAGATAGCGAGGGTTTACAGGTGCCCTGTTATCACTAATGACTTCAACCTTAATCGGGTCGCCGAGATTCAGGGCGTCAAGGTGCTGAATATCAATGAGCTTGCGAACGCCGTCAAGCCGGTAGTCATCCCAGGCGAGGAGATGAACGTGCGTGTTATACAGGAAGGTAAAGAGTTGGGGCAAGGCGTCGCCTATCTGGACGACGGCACGATGGTGGTGGTCGAGAATGGCAGGAAATACCTGCACAACGATGTTGAAGTGGTAGTGACGCGCGTTCTCCAAACAGTGGCCGGCAGAATGATATTCGCGCAAATGAAAAACGGGCGAAGCTAACCCGCCTGCGGCGGTGTACAGGAGTGTACAGGAGCAACTATGAGCAATATGGCAGCCGTTATAGTAGCTGCAGGGCGGAGCCAGAGGATGGGCGGGGTTGACAAGCAGCTCCGCACAGTGGGCGGGTTGCCTGTGCTGGTGCGCACCGTGGCGGCATTTGAGGCATGCGATGATGTGGGCGCAATCGTGCTGGTAATCAACCCTGACAATATGGCCGGGGCTGCCGAGCTTGGCATTGAGTATGGCTGGAAGAAGGTGCGAGCTATGGTGCCTGGCGGCGAGCGCAGGCAAGACTCTGCCCTGGCAGGGCTGAAGGCAGTCAGGGCATTTGGGCGCGACGGCGCTCCTTATGAGTGGGTGGCAGTGCATGATGGAGCGAGGCCCCTCGTCACCACGGAGCTGATAAGTCGCGGGTTGGTGGCAGCGCAGGAGGTTGGCGCGGCTATAGCGGCTCTCCCCTCTACTGATACGGTCAAGACAGTGGACGCATCAGGCACGATAACGGGCACGCCTGAGCGGAGCAACCTGTGGCTCGCCCAAACACCACAGGTATTTCGTCTCTCGCTGATCCTGGGCGCGTATGATGCCCTGGGCGAGAACGACGATGAGGTAGGGACCACAGATTGCGCGCGCGTGCTGGAGCTTGCAGGGCGCGCAGTAAAGGTCTTTGAGGGAGAACAAGCCAACATCAAAATAACCACACCTCTTGATTTGCGCCTGGCAGAAGCGATACTCAGGGAGCAAGGGGAGGCGTTCAGGGGCTAGAGAAGCAGCGGGCAGGGGTTAGTAGTTGAATAGAGTGCCACCAGTGACTGCATATCGTGCGGGCCTTGGATACGATGTACACAGGCTTATAGAGGGGCGGGCGCTTATACTGGGTGGCGTTGAGGTGCCTTTCGAGAAGGGATTGGAGGGGCACTCTGATGCCGATGTGCTGCTTCATGCACTTATAGATGCGATCCTCGGGGCGGCCGGTCTTGGCGATATAGGCGCGCATTTCCCTTCCAGCGATCCATCTATACAAGGCATATCAAGCGTAGATATGCTCACGCGTGTAATGGAGATGGCTGAAGAGGCTGGATGGCATGTGGAGAACATAGACGGCACTATTGTGGCGCAACAGCCGCGCCTCTCTCTGCACACGCCAAAGATGAAAGCAGCTATAGCCACAGCGCTCGGCATCGAGGAAGGTAGGGTCAACGTCAAAAGCAAGACCACCGATGGCCTAGGCTTCACAGGCACGGGCGAAGGGATGGCCGCTTATTGTGCGGTCATGCTGGCACGGCAGCAAGAAGCCCGCACACGAGAAACCGGAGCTGAACCGGATGGCACAAGCCCGCTATGAGAGCAGTTATACAGCGCGTGCGGCACGCCAGCGTAGTAGTTGGCGGCGAAGTTGTGGGGCAGGTCAAAAGTGGACTCATGGTGCTCCTCGGAGTTGGGCGCAACGACAGCGACGAAGATGCGCGCTATATCACCGGCAAGATAGCGGGTATGCGCATATTCTCCGACGCGGAGGGCAAGTTCAACCTGGCGCTTGCCGATGTAGGCGGTGCAGTACTGCTCGTGTCGCAGTTTACCCTTTATGCCGACACGGCAAAAGGACGCAGGCCATCCTTCCTCGATGCTGCCCCTCCTGAGATAGCCGAGAGTCTGGTAGGACGATGTGCCACGCTGCTCCGCGAAGCAGGTATTCATGTAGAGACAGGACGCTTCGGCGCACAGATGGAAGTGTCCCTCCTCAACGATGGGCCGGTAACCATCCTCCTCGACAGCGCCGAACGCTGATCAACAAGCCATGAGCGCTGAGGACTGTGTGGATTGTCGCCTTCTCACTCCTCAACCCTCAATCCTCAGCGCTCATCGCCTGGCGTTGTGGTAAGATAAAGCGGCAGTGCTCACATTTGACACGAGTAGGAGCCTTCTCCCGATATGATAACCACGCCGACCACAGCAACTACCGACCCGATAATCTCACGCCTGCGCCCGCGCAGCATAGGAGAGATACTCGACCAGGCTTTTCGCCTTTATCGCAAGCACTTTCTAACCTTTCTTGCGATCATAGCTGTGATATACGTGCCGATCCAGTTGGCAGTACAGATAGCCACCACAGCCCTCGTTGGCTCAGACAATCTCAGCGCTACGTCAGCTCTGGGTAGCAGCTATTCTTCTACGACAACTGATGAGTTGGCGCTCACCGACTCGCTGCTGGGGCTGGTGGTGATAGTGTTGGCTGTAGCGGCAGGATTGCTGCAATACCTGAGCCAAGGGGCGCTTACAGCAGGGGTGGCGGACAGCTATTTGGACAGGCCGGTGAGCTTTGGCGGCTCGTACCGGCAGATGCTCAAGCATATAGGCCCATTGTTCGGCATCATGGGCTTGCAGGTGGCAGTATGGATAGCCATTGCTTCTCCTATTGTCCTCTTAGTTGTAGTAGGCCTAACCGCCGCCGGACTGGGCGCTTCTAATGCCGGTGTGGGGTTTGGCGCTGCATGCCTGGGGCTTTTCTTGCTGCTTCCCCTGGGTATTCTCGCCCTTTATATAGTAGTGCGCCTGGCGGTGGTGATACCCGCCATTATGGTTGAGAAGCTCGGCCCAGTACAGGCGTGGAAGCGAAGCTGGCGGCTGGTGATGAATTGCTGGTGGCGCACCCTCGGTATAATAATCGCCCTCGGTTTGCTGGGCGCCGTAGTTTCTGCGGGGCCAGCTTATCTTATCCGGACGCTGGTGCTCTTCGTTGTGAAACTCGACCCTGTAGCATCACAAGCCTTGTTGGGCGGCGTGCAGATATTGACGGGCCTTGTCTTCGTCCCTCTGCAGTTGATAAGCATGACCCTCTACTACTTCGACCTGCGGGTTCGCAAGGAAGGCTTCGATATTGAAACCGCTATAGCGCAAAGATACTGGCCTGGTGCTGCGGGGGGGATGGGGCCACAGCCCGCTATGGCTGGGGGTCATCCTCAATACGGGCACTACGGGCAACCCGGTCAGGGCACGATGGCACCGCCAGCGCCCGGCTATGGCGTGCAGCAGCCCATATACCAGCAGGGCACCTACAATCAAGGGGACCAGGGGGCCATGGCGGAGCCTACGCAGCCGGTATATGGGCCGCATGCATACAGCCCTGAGCAGAGGGGTTACGCACAGCCTTCCGGCACACCACAGGCGGGAAATACCACCGAACTGGGCAATATAGCGCCTACAGCACCCGAGCAGGCTCCACGGCCCCCCCAGGCCCCGCAAACGCCGCAAGCAACAGGAGCAACCACAGCTTACGGGCAAAGCACGGCTCCGGTGCCTGACTGGTTGGCCCGTGTCAGAGAGAAAGAGGCGAGCGGAGGTATAGAAGAAGGTAGCGCGGAAATAAGGAGCGATACAGCAGCGCCTGAGCAATCAACGGAAGGCAGCGACGCAGCGCCTGAGCAAAGACCAGAGTAATGAGAAGTCGCTGGCTGGGATTAGAGAGGATAACAGCCCGCTGGAGGCTGGCGGCGGGCGGCATCGCCGCTGTTGCGGCAATCTTTTTGCTCTGGTTCTTTCTCTTTCGCACCCCACCTGGGGCCGTGCCGGCGGCTGGCCCGCCACCGTCTCGACCCGCGCTGGGCAAGGTAATCTCTTATGAGAGCTATGCTACAGCCGTTGGCGAGGCGCTTGCCGACGTACGCACGGCGCGTGCGGTCTCCGGCGATGCTCGCAAGAAGGCTATGAAGGCTGCAAGCAAAGCCCTGGAAAATGTCGAAGGAGCGGATGTACAGGTAGAAGGCGCAAGGGGCGCGGCAGAGATAGACAATACGCGCATCCTGTCAGCATTAAGTGCGAGCGACCCGGAACTGGGAGGGATCGAGAGCAGCCTGGCGGCGCTCGACCAGGAGCTTACGAATAGCAAGGGCGAGTACCAGGCAGGCACCCTCCCCGGCGACAGAGCAGAGAGCGAGCTAAAGAGTGTGTTGAGCGATACGGCTTTCAACTATGAGCAGCAGCTATCGCCTCTGCAGCGGCTGGCGCGATGGTTGTCGGGAGTGACGGGCCAGGCTGACTCGGGTGACACACTTTGGCGATGGATGGCGGCGCTGGTGGCAGGGTTGGCTGCGGGAGTCGTCACGTTTCTATCTAGCAGTCGCCTCGGCAATAGCTGGGCGCGACTATGGCTGTCGGTGCTCGCGGGGCTTGTTGTTGGCAGCTTGTTCTTTGAGAGCCTGGGTGCACTAGGCACGACGGTGGAGGTGCTTGGAGCTGTGGGGCTGGTGGTGGCGGCTGTGGCTGTGGCGCTCTTCTTCTCAGGGGTTGGTAGAGCGTCGGCGCCTGCACGCCCCAGAAGCATCTCTGAGCTTGCGACCGTGCTTGGTATGAGCGCGGGCGAGGCACGGCGCAAAGCAGAGGATGCGGCATCGGTAGGGGAGTACCGCCTGGCTATCCGCTACCGCTGCCTGGCTGTGCTGCTGACTCTGGACGAAGCTGGGATGCTCCACTTCGACAGGGCAGCTACCAACCGCGAGTATCTATTCCGAGCGCAGGGCGCGCTGCATGATGAGCTACAGCCGCTCCTTGACCGCTTCGATGCTATCTGGTATGGCGGCGCGCCCACCAACGAGGAGGAGTGGCAGGGATATAATGCGCGCTCGCTGGCTATCGAGGGCATGGTAGCCGCCCAGGCAGGCGCGCAGCCACGTGGCGGTAAGGTGCAGAGGCGTCCGGCGTGAGCGTAGGCGCTAGCCCAGGGCGTTCGGGCAGCAAGCTCGGAGATTTGGCTGTCATAGGGGTGGTGGTTGTCGCCCTCTTTGCCGGGCTGATCTGGCTCACGGGGCAAGGTGGCACCTCTGACACGCCGGAGAGCGCGGGATCATCGCTGAGCGCGGGAGCGCGCGGAACGCTTGCGCTCTACAGATGGCTGGGGAAAGCAGGCTTTCAGGTTGAGCGCACGCAGGGCGGGCAGCAGTTCCCCCCCGGCGCTGATACTCTGTTCATGATCAACCCGAATGACGATTTCCCTGAGGGGCAGGCAGGGAGCGTGCGCCGGTGGGTTGAAGAAGGGCACACCCTTGTGCTCGCGCTCGGTGGGCGTGCAGGCGACCTGAGCACAGAACTGGGCGGAGAGCATCCTATGCTGCGCGAGCTTGGAGTGGATATCGTTATATCGGCAGGCTACTCGGGTACGGTGCCTGTTGCTCAGCCCTTTTTAAACAGGCCACTACCAGGTAAGGTAGATTTGCCGGGTAGTTTCAGCCTCGACGTGCCGTTGAGCAATACAGTAGTGCTGGCGTCGGCGAAGAGCGATACGGGCGGCCGCTTGCCGTTGGCCGCGATGATGAAGCTGGGAGGGGGTCGAGTCTTTCTGCTCGCCAGTGATTACGTGTTGAGCAATGAAGGGATCGGGCAAGAAAGCAACTGGGCGCTGGTTTACAACATGGTACAGATGTCGGGGGGCAACCGTGTAGCCTTTGACGAAGCGCACCACGGCCAGAGCGTGGGTGGCGACCTGGTGGCGCTGATAACGAACAATGCGTGGGGTTGGGCGTTGGTCTACGGGGTGCTGGCGATGGCGGCTTATATTTTCTGGAGCGCCCGTCGTTTGGGGCCGCCACTGCCCGTGAGGAAAGCAGACCAGAGGCGGCCAACATCAGAGTATGTAAACTCGGTAGCCGCCCTCTTCAGGAGAGCGCGCAAGCCCGGCTACGCAGCCGAGAGGTATCTGCAATACTTCAAGCGCACTCTCTCGCGCCACGCCGAGCTTGACCCGTTTCTTACCGACGCCCGCTTTGTGCAGGCGCTGGCCGAGCGGGGCAGGCACAGCTTCAACCAGGAAGAGATGCTACACGCCATCGAGCGCCTGCGACGGCTAGAGGGCAATGCCACAGGCGGCGAGAGCTTCGAGATGGCAACACTAAAAGCGATCCGAGAAGCCGAGAAAGTGCGTCGGGAGGCGCTGGGGTTGGAGGTTAGTATCTGACCCCAGCCACTTTTCATGCGCCTGCTGCTGCTTCCTGTGGCTCATCGCCCACTTCCGGTTCACTTGCCTGCGACTGCTGAGATGATGTTACGCCGAAAAAGACGCTTGCTGCCACGCCTAGCAGACCGGGGATGAGCAGCCAGCGCGGTAGACGAATACCCAGCAGGCCATCTAGAGAATAGCGACCGGAACCCGCAAGAGCAATAGCCAGGGCAGCGGACGTGTTTATGAGGGGCAATTCGGCCCCACCCTTCGATACCCAGATTGGCTTGCCCCAGTGCGCCTTTGCGGTCGCCATGCTCATCGCGCCTATCACCGCCAGAGCGCCAACCGGATTGAGAAGGCCGAGCAGCATGAGCAAACCGCCGCCGAACTCTGATAGGCTCGCGCTAAGTGCCCAGGGGCGACCGGGACGTAGCCCCATCGACTCGAGCCAACCGCGTGTGCCTTCCAGCCCGGACCCTCCGAACCAGCCGAATAGTTTCTGCGAGCCATGCCCCGCCATAAGTGTGCCTACAGTCAGCCGCAAAACCAGTAAAGCCAGACTTCCCATTGTATTCCCCCTTCGTGATGCCATTCTTTTGAAGTGTTCAAGTCTATGCAACCTTATCTTCTCTACTGCAACCTGTGTGCCAGACCAGTAGCACCCTGTCCCGGGCCCATGTTCGTGGTAGGGCACTGACTGTGTGCTATACTATCGGCTGTGTGAGTTATGGGTGTGAGGGAAGGGGCAACGGCATGGCGTAGGAATCTCTTCTGCTAACGCTAGCTGTGGGATAAGATATGAGTAACAGCGGGTAGATTCACGGGAGATTGATAGTGTGAAAGCCTTAGATGCAGTTATAAAAGTTTTGCAGGACGAATGTAGACCGCTGCGCATAGACGAGATAACTCGGCGCATCCTAGAGCAAAATCTCTGGCAAACGAACGGGCAAACACCTGAGGCGACAATAGAGTCCAGGATCGCGGTGGATATAAAGGAGCATGGAACATCTTCACTTCTTCAGAGGGTAGATAAAAGGATCTTTGCCCTGCGGTCATGGCACCTTCCAGAATACTTCAGCAAACCATTTCACAAAAAGACGCCAATTTCTGAACTTCCTCAGGCTGCTGAGCCTTTAAGTTGTGTGCAGACGGAAGCTCCTACCTCTGTGTCATTCACGGACGCGGCCAAGCAGATTCTCGAGCAATATGGCAACAGACAACCAATGAATTACCGCGATATTACTGACAGAGCACTACAACTGGGTCTGATCAGGACGCGCGGCCAAACACCTGCCCAGACAATGTATGCACAGATTCTTACCGAGATTGAGCGTAATCAGAAGCGAGGGGAATCAGGTAGATTTACTAAGCACGGGCGTGGCATGATCGGACTTAACAATTGGACCGATGTTGGCCTCGCTGGTGAAATCGAGCAACATAACAATGAAGTTCGGCAAAAGCTGCGTGAGCATCTTCACGCAGTAGCTCCGGAAGAATTTGAGGACCTAATAGGTTCACTGCTTACCAAGATTGGCTTCGAGTCTGTACAGGTTACCAGCCGCAGCAATGATGGCGGTATAGATGTGAGAGGCACACTGGTCGTAGCAGGTGTCATAAGAACCAACATGGCGGTGCAAGCAAAACGCTGGAAATACAACGTGCAAGCACCTATTGTCCAGCAGGTGCGGGGTAGCCTCGGTACCCACGATCAAGGGCTGATCATTACCACGAGCGACTTCAGTTTAGGCGCGCGAAAAGAAGCGGAAAGATCAAATGCTGTGCCGGTGGCTCTAATGAACGGAGAGCAGTTAGTGACACTGCTTGTTGAGTACACTATCGGCATCACGAGAACTACATACGATCTTATCGAATTAGGGTCCCTTGACGACGAATAGAGTGTTTTACCCTTTTACGCTAATCCCTGATAGCTAAGGAGACAACAATTGCCGCTGATAGACCTGTATCGCGCTCTCGACACTGAGAGGCGCAAAGTAATTGTCGGCCAGCAGTGGACCTTTGATTTGCTGCTGGTAGCCCTGCTTACTGATGGGCACGTTTTGCTTGAGGGGGTGCCGGGCGTCGCTAAGACGCTGATGGCGCGCACGCTTGCGACCTGCTTGCGGGCTGATTTCAAGCGTATACAATTCACCCCCGACCTGATGCCATCAGACGTGGTGGGCACAAATGTCTTTGACCTGGCGAGCAGCACCTTTTCGCTGAGGCGCGGGCCTGTCTTCACCAATATCATGCTTGGAGACGAGATAAACCGCGCTCCCGCAAAGACGCAGTCGGCGCTTCTTGAGGCTATGGAAGAGCGGCAGGTGACTATAGATGGCGTGAGCCACCCTCTGCCCGACCTCTTTATGGTGATAGCCACACAGAACCCCGTCGAGTACGAAGGCACATATCCTCTCCCGGAAGCGCAACTGGATCGCTTTCTTTTCAAGGTGCTGGTAGACTACCCGACGCACGACGAGGGAATGCAAGTGCTGAGGAACTATCAGGCGGGCTTCAACCCCCGCAGTCTATCGCAGTCGGGCGTACAGGCGGTGGCTGACGATGCCTCCGTCAAAGCTGCCCGGCAGGAGATAGCTGCCGTCAAGGTGGCTGATGCCGTTCTCGATTATATCCAAAGAATTGTGGACGAGAGCAGGAGGTCGCCCGACCTCTCGCTTGGCGGATCTCCACGCGCCGCTATCGCACTCTTGCAGACGAGCAAGTGCCTTGCCGCCCTGCAAGGTAGAGACTACGTAGTGCCGGACGACATCAAGACCCTGGTAACGCCTGTAATGAGGCACCGCGTGATCCTCAAGCCTGAAGCTGAGATAGAAGGTCTCAACCCGGACCGTGCGCTTGAGAGAGTGCTGGGCCGTGTGGAAGTGCCACGGTAATTATGAATTATGAATTAGCAATTGTGAGCATTGGGATGTGAAGTGAGGAGGGGAATTATGAGGGACAATACTGTTCAGCAGAAGGCGTTCGAGTTTGCTTTGCAGGTGATCAACCTGTATTGCAGGCTTAGAGACAATCGAGAGTATGTGCTGTCCAAGCAGTTGTTGAGAAGTGGACCCAGTATAGGAGCCAATGTGGAGGAAGCGCTTGGGGACCAGAGCCGTAACGATTTTATAGCGAAAATGTCCATCGCTTATAAAGAAGCACGAGAGACGCGATATTGGCTGCTACTGCTTCAAGCTTCGCAACTCGCCAGGATAGATGTGTCGCAAGAACTATCCCAGGTCGAGGAATTGCTCCGACTACTCACCTCCATAATCAAAACAACACAGCAAACACCCAACCAGACGAATCGCAATCGGAACCAACTACCAGCAACTGATAATGCCTAACGTGAATTCATAATTACCGTGATTACCCGTCGCGCGCTCTACTTGCTACTCCTTGTTGCGCCTATTCTGGCGCTGGGGACTATTAGCTCTGCGGCTTACTGGGGGGCCGGGCTATACGCGGTTGGGCTGCTAGGGCTGCTGGCGGCTGATTTCGCGCTTTCCCCCAAGCCTGGCGACTTCAGGCTTGTGCGGGAGAACGACCCCAAGCTGTCGCTGGGTGCGGATAACGCTGTAAGTATTGTCGTGCGCAGGTTGGGTGCGCCTGAGATGCCCGGTGTGCGCGGCAGGGGGGTGCCCTTCATCATCAGGGATGAGCCGCCTGAGGAGTTTATTATCAGCGAGATGTTCTTGGCTGGAACCATCGGGCCTGGCGAGCAGTTGGTGGTGCACTATACAGTCAAACCGCTCAGGCGCGGTGATTACAGCTTTGGGGAATGCAATCTGCGCTATACGGGAGTGCTGGGGCTTGTTGTGAGGCAGCACCGCTATCCGGTCAACGCGCCTGTGAAAGTTTATCCGAACCTGCTGGAAGTGCGTAAATACGAGCTGCTAGCGAGGCGCGACCAACTTTTTGAGATAGGGCTGAAGAACGCACGCAGGCTCGGAGAAGGCACCGAGTTCGAGCGACTGCGCGATTACGAGCACGACGATGATTACAGGCGGATCAACTGGCCCGCCACAGCGCGGCTGCACAAGCCAATTACTACCGACTACCAGCCTGAGCGAAGCCAGAGCGTGATAATCATGCTCGATGCCGGGCGGTTGATGACCGCGCCGCTCGGCCCGCTCTCAAAGCTCGATTATGCTATCAACACAACGCTTCTGCTCGCTTACGTGGCTATCGTGCGCGGCGACCGTGTAGGGCTGCTCACCTTCACCGACACGGTGACGGGCTATTGGGAGCCTGGCAAGGGGCGCAAGCAGTTCCTGACGCTGCTGGAGGCGCTGTACAAAGTGCAGCCTCAGCAAGTAGCGTCTGATTATCTGCGCGCAGGGGCTTTCTTGTCATCGAGAAGGAGCAAGCGGAGCCTGGTGGTGCTCTTCACAGACATTTTAGATAAAGAGCAGGCGGATTCGATGGTGCGCGGCTTTGGCAGGCTTGCCCCACGCCACCTGCCAGTGGCGGTGACAATGGCCGACAGCGAAGTGCTGCAAATGGCGCGGCGCGACCCAAAAGATACGCAGCAGATGTATGAGAAGGTGATAGCCCAGAATCTCCTGGATGATCGGGCATTGGCCCTCGACGCGCTGCAACGCCGGGGTGCGCTCACCATAGACACCCCCGCCGACAAACTGACACCCGCTGTGGTGAATAAGTATTTAGAGCTAAAGGCCAGGGGCAGGCTCTAGGATGGCTAAAGGCCAGAATGAAATATGATAAACTGGTGGGGACAAATTGAGATAAAAGCCCCGGAGGGCGACAGATAATAGCCCACGGCGTAAGCCGTGTGGGTAGTGCAAATAAAAGACTAAAGCCCCATAGGGGCGATACAATACAGGTATAGGACAATATAGCAGGGCAAACGATGGCACATACATTTACATATCTGACCACTCACGTGATTTTTAGTAGGAAAGATCGCATGCCTTTTATTACAGCCGAACTCAAGCCACGTCTTTACGCCTACATGAGTGGCATTATATGTGACAGTGACGGTAGGATCATCGCAATCGGTGGCGTGGCAGACCATATACATCTTCTCATATCGTTGCCCCCACAACAGCCATAGCCGATGCCATGAGAGTATTGAAGGCTAATTCTTCCAGATGGGTCCATGAGAGTAGGCCGGAGCGACCACAATTTGGCTGGCAAAGCGGTTATGCAGCATTTAGCGTGAGCCGCTCAGGAGAAGAAGAGGTAACACAGTATATTAAAAACCAGGAACAGCATCATAGAAGACTTTCTTTCCAGGAGGAGCTTTTGGCTCTTCTGAAGAAGCACGAAATCGCCTATGATGAGCGTTATATTTGGAGTTGATAGGTTTTTAGCCCTGTTGCTGCCTCTGTGTCGCCCCTCTGGGGCTTTAGTCTTATCTATGCTTGAACCACACGGCTTACGCCGTGGGCTATTATCTGTCGCCCCTCCGGGGCTTCACTTGTTGTGCTGATCCGACCACTCGGTTCACGCC
>JADEYI010001321.1_pt1 | contig 19558 bp, 14 predicted proteins | sample 8542331 | NCBI WGS metagenome assembly JADEYI01 (sample SAMN16510988, study PRJNA670497) | mine drainage metagenome | isolation source: biofilm near Copperflume 1 | place: Germany: Marsberg coppermine Kilianstollen | collected 2018-02
CCCTCACCCCCAAGGGGAGAGGGGGCTTTAGTCATGGGGAGTGCACAGGGGGCACCCCTGTAACCCCGTCTAGGGCTTTGCGCCCTCACACCTAATTCTTCTGAAATGAGGCTGTCAGCAGCCTACTCTCATTTCCAGTGGTGGGCCGCAGGGTCGTGAGTTATTCTGAATGCTTACGGCTCGTTTGGGAGTAGGGAGCTGCGGTGACTGAGTTCATTCGCGATGGCGCGGAAGTGGGCAGAGAGTTACTGCGTTGTAGGTGGAGATGGTGGTATGGTATTGCCCTGAGGCACACACTCCAGAGATGGCAGTTAGCCGCACGCCCGGTGGGAGTTCCTGACGGTTGTGGAATAGAGGGCAGGCGGTGCGTTGGCGGCTATTCCAGCGCTTCTATGTCTACTATGGGGAGACGTAGGCGCTGGCCGTCAATTAGCTGGACGTCGGCTACGGGGGAGATTACGCCTGATTGGGCTGCTCTAGGGCCTATGGGGAGGCTGACAACCTGGGCGGTTTGGCCGAGGTAGTCTGGGGTGAGTAGGCGGACCTGGGTGCCTACGGCGAGCCTGGGGCCTGTCTCTTCAAGCCATCGGACGGAGGTGGTGCGGGCGAGGGGGATTATTATCTCAGGGCGGGATAGACCTCCACGCAGGCGGGTAGCGCCGTCTATGGCTACTTCTCCACCGTCGTATGCAGCTATTAGCTCGAAGGTGCGTGGAGACATGGGCACGGAGCCGAAGCCTTCGGTTATGATGAGGACAAAGTCGGGGGGCACAGGGGAGGGAACGCCGGGGTTGGGTGGCGGGAAGTCCCAGCCATTACTGCTGACGGCGCTGGAACCGAGCTTCCAGCCTCCCCCTTGCGGGTAGCCGAGGAAGGTGGCCAGCTCGCTCGACCTTATGCTGCCTGCGATAACGCCGCGTGCTCCCAGCTCGATCATACGGCGAAGGGCCTCGGCTGTGACTTCAGCGCCGCCGAGGGCTATAGCGTAGGTCACGCGGGCGTCTACTCTATCGGCGGAAAGTGGCTCGTCGTTGGCGGAGACGACGACGCGCAAAATGCCGTGCTGTTCGCCTCCTATGCCGAAGATGCCGCGTATAAGGGTGGCAGGGGTTTCTATGATCGCGCCGAAGTGGGGTATAAGGTCGGTTACTATGCCTTTGAGGTGAGCCTGCACGCTTACAGGTTCGGGGGGGGTGGTTATGAGGGCGATGCCTGTGGAGGGGTCGTAGCCGGTGAAGGTGCCTGTCACGGGTGTGCGAGAGGCGCGTGAGCCGAGGCCGCCGCGCTGTGCAAGAGGAGCGCCCGCCTCTACCTGCTGGCCTGGATTGACAATGAGGCGCTTGCCCGCGGCGGCGGGGTTCATAAGGAGGTCGGCGGCTACGTCTACGCGCACAGGCTCGGCGGCGAGGGTGCTTTGGGCGACCACTTCGGACGGCTCTATGCGCTGTCCTGTTCGCACGAGCACGTCACCGGGCACGGGCAAACGCCGCTCGCGCCGCACGAGTATGCTGGTGGCGATAGTAGGTTGGGGTACGGGGTAGTAGAGGCTCATGGTCTTCCTCGGCTATTGCTGGATATTGTCGTGTTGGGTGGTGAAGTTCTGCGGGGGTTCGGGTGGGGCGAAAGGCCCTGTTTGAAAGGTTTCGCCTGTGGGGATTGCGTCGAGGGCTGACCACCACCGGCGCAGCTGGCTGCGGCGTGCATCGGGGTTTGAGGGTAGGGTTAGAGGGCGGCCTCTGGCGTCTATGATGAGGCCGACGATGCCGCCTTTCACCTCCTGGCCGGGCTGAGTTTTGAGCGGTCTACCGGGCTCGCTGCTGCCTATTCTGAAGCCGGGGGCGGGTTTTACCGTGAGGCTTGCACGCTGGTCGGGGCGGAGGGGGACGGTCTGGATTGTGCCGTAGGGCACTTCTACGGTCTCAGCAGCACCTTGCTCGCGCTCTATAGTGACTATAACGGCGGGGCGGCGGGGCTGGGACGGTAGGTCGTCCGCGTTGTAGGAAGCCCCGTGCAGAATGATAGCTGTGCCGAGCCAGACGAGACAGTCGCGGTCGAAGATATAGGCGGCGGCGGCGAGATGGTGGCGGGCCAGGTTGCCGAGGGGAGGGATGAGCATTGTTGTGTCTACGGCAAGCTCGACAGAGCCGAGGCCTTCGGCTGTGGGCTGAAGCGCATCGAGCATAAGGAGGGCAGCCTGTCCGGGCCGGGGTGTGTTTGCCAGGAGGCCGCCGGTGCCTATAAGGAGGTCGTAGCGTGGTTCACCACCGGCGGCGGCATGCGCAGCCTGGAGGCTTTCTCTAGCCGCGGAGAGGCATTCGCGGGCAAGGGCTTGCTCGATGGCAAGGTCGCGGGCAGTCTGGGGAAGGGAGAGTGGGCGTATGACTTTGTTCAGAACCCAGTCGGTAAGGTCTTCGGGGGTTATGTCGAAGGGGAGCCAGCGCAGGGCGCTTTCAACGCCGCGCTCGGCGAGGAGATTACCGAGGCCGTAGGCCATGCCGATACCCCCGAGGACCACTGCCTGGTCGTAGTCTTTGTTTGCAAGGAAGAGGGAGGTAGAGGTTGCTCCCACATCAGCTATTAGGGTTTCGCGCTCGTAGTGGGCCGAGAGGTAGCGGGCGATAAGCCGCTCGCATTCGGCTGTGGGCACGATAGTGCCTTCAATCCAGCGTGAGAGGGCGTTGTAGCCGGGTATCTGGGGCACGCTCCTATCGTGATAAATGCTGGCCAGGGCGGCTTCGACTGGGGCTGTTTGCTCTACATTTAGCTCAGGGCGCAGGTTGGGTACGCTCCTGATTTCGGAGATGGGGGACAGCGCCTGGGCTACGCTCTCCGAGGCGGCTCTGTTGCCCGCGAAGATCACGGTTGGCATACCGGGCGCGCTCTTGCCTATGCGTGCTACACGTTCGGCTCTATCGCTTTGCTCGCGGGCTGCGCCCGATATAACGCGGGCCAGACGGAGGAGAGGAGCGATGGGGCCGTTGTCTATGCCTCCTGCCATGAGCACCACGTCGGGGGGTTGGGCTAGGAGCTTATCTGTTTGTTCTTGCAGCCAGGCTGTGGCGGCTGAGCTAAGGATGGCGTCGTCTTCAGCGGGGATGATGCGTATGCCTTCGTCGAGGGTGATGTGGGAGACGATCTGGGTGTAGGTGCTATGGGCTGCTTGCATGGCGCTCGCCTCTGAGATGTCGCCGCTGACGGCTGCCACAACAAGGCGAAGGGCGGGGGCGGCGCTGGCGGTGACGATGAAGAGGTCGATGCCGCTGCCGTCGCGTCGCTGGGGCATCAATAGGCGGGTGCCGTCGGTAAGCTTGCGTCCTGTGATCTGCTCAAGCTCCTGGATAGCGTTGTAGAGGCCGGATGTGACATCGGCGTACGGTGCTTCGGCGGTGGTAGCGGCGGCTGCGCGGGCAATGAAGCGGTATTCATCGCCTACGATGTCGAAGAGAGCGGTGCGTGTGTAGAGTGAGCCGATGTCAACGGCGACAACGGCGCCCACTGTGGCTATGGTAGGCGCGCTGGATGGTGTGTTTGGTTGGTTGTTGTTCATATCAAGATCACCAACAGGAGGTAGACGTTATAACCCTACCAGTGCTAACAAGAATTGCAGCCGTTCTATGAGGGCTGCATAGAAGGTGGTGGCGAGGGAGCCTAGAATGGCTCCGAAGGAGACTACCAGCACCCAGCGTCCGGCGGCTGACAAGGCTCTGACGGGGCGCGGGCGGTCGCCGTTGTGGCGTGCTCCGAAGGCGAAGTATGACAAGGCGCAGATTACGCCGAGGACGAGGACCAGGTCTCCTATGTCGCGTGCTATGGTTGGGGCGTCAAGGGTGTTGAAGTCAAGGAGGCGCATTGTGGCGAGCGCCTGGGGGACGATAGAGCCTGCGAGCGCGCCTCCTATGGCGAGGGCCGAGCCGACGACCGCCACAATGTTGAGGGCGAAGGAGGTGGGCCACGCACCGGGGAAGGCTATACGGAGGAGGAGGAGGAGTCCCAGGGCTATGGGCACCAAGGCGAGCCACCTGCCGGCGGCGGGGGTGCTAGTGGGAGGTACTATGGCGCGTGCTATGTAGGGGGCGATTACCTGTGTGAGGATCACCAGAGTAACGTAGCCGACCGAGACACCTACGAAAAGGCTCTGGGCGAGTCGCCATAAAGGGTTAGCGCCGAGAAGGTAACTGAATACCATCAAGGTGAGCAACCCCGCGACTATACCACCGATAAGATTTATGTCCATACGTTACGGCGGGGACGAATTATGAATTACGAGTTGCTGATAAACCGCGTGCCTGGTGGCTAAACGCTGTGCATCAATTCACAACTGCTAATTGATAATTCGTCCCCGCCGCTTACCTCCTAAGCGCTTTTTTTGTACCCATTGTGATCAGGGCAGCTATTATTACGAGGGCTACGAGTAGCTGAGCTACTGATTGGGTGTTAAGCCTGTTGGAAATAGTATCACTGTTGAGCAATGCTGCACCCCGGCCACGCGCGATCTCCTGGCTGTACTGCATGGCGCCTGTGGGGCCGCTGATTAGAGCCGCGATGCCGGCGCCCGGCACATTTTCGTAGGGGCGGGCTATTGGCTCCAGGCCCTGGGGGACAGCAGCTATTATGGGAAGGCCTGTGCGGGTGGATACCTGCTCGATCCAGTTGCGAAGCTCGGCCTCTTCTGAGGCAAGGTCTATTATCATTGAGAAGTCGCCCATGCTGCTTATCTTTGTGCTGCGGGCAAGCTCTGTGTCGCTGACGTTGCGGCTATTTACATAGTCGAGGGGGAGCAAGTTATTAAAGTCGCTCATGAGGGAGGTAAGGGCTGCTTCGTTACCGGGGAGGTAGCCGAGTATAAGGTAATCGCGGCCATACTCGTAGCCATAGCCCGATTTTACCGCGTCGGTAGTTTGCTGGGCGAAGCCTGGGCCTTGTGGCACGGTGCTCACTGTGACAAAGCGGATGCGGCGTGCCATCAGGTGTTGGATAACTGCCTCGGAGAGGAGCGACATCTCAGCAGAGCGACTGGCTTCCCAATCGTATACGACGAGCACAGGTTTGTTGGTGGGCACTGCCTCGATTGCGTTATAGAATTGCTGCGCGCCGCGAGCGGCAGGTGCGTCTACATTGCCGAAAGGGGGCCTGACAATAAGCACCGCCAGAAGTACGGCCAGAATGAGCAGGTAGATTATGCCGTTGGGGAAGAGCCAACTGCGTGCGATCTTTGGACGAAGGGCAGAGGCGGGGGTAGAAGTAGTGTTAGAAGCAGCGGCGCCGGGGAATATGAGGGCATCAGGAATTACGCGGCGTGCGCTTTCGGCGGGCGGCTGCATGAGAGTGGCAAGGGCCTCTACCGCTCCGGCTCTGGGGGGGCGCACGGATAGATCGCGGGCGATAGGCTCAGCGAGTGTTTCTGTGGGGACCGGCTCGGAGGAAGCCTGCGGCTGAACTGCCTGTTGGGCAAGGGGTGAGTGTTGCGGCGCAGCTTCTTCGGGCGGTCTAAGGGAGCGGAGCCAGTGTGGTTCTTGCTCTTGAGGATGGGCAGGTGCGACGGGCGCTTCGTCCTCCGTGTTGGGTGGCGTGAATGGCTCTATCTCTTCGAGGCCGAGGTCTGCCTCGTAGGGCAAGGCTGCGTCGGCGGAAGTAGGAGAACGCTGTAGTGTTTCCTGCACCGTTACGTCGCTCAACCAGGGTGGGAGGCTGGCGTTGCCGGGAGGGGGCAGGTCGCCTTCGGCTGGGGGTGCGCCGGCAGTCCAGGGCATGATGTGGGCCATCTCTTCCGGCTCATATGATTCGACGTTAGGGGGAGGGGCTACTGATGGTTCGAGGATACTTACCACCCAGGGCGGCGGCGCTTCGTCGGGTGCTGGTGTCTGGGGCGGTTCCTCTGTAGTCGCAGGCTCCATCGGCTGTTGGGTTGGGGGCTGTTCGCCTGGGGAGAGAGAGGGTGGCGTTGATGATGTAGGTGGTGTAGGTGGTGTTTGGGCGAGGTTATCAGCTTTGAGGCGATCTGTGGGGAGCACAGCCCTGTCTTGCACACCTTGCAGCCAGGGCAAGTCTACGGCTTGCGGCTCATCGTTGCCTGTGGTCTCATGATTCTGGGCAGGGTGCAGGTCATGGCCGCATCGGGCGCAAAAGCGACTGGTGCTGCGATTAGTAGCTCCGCAGTTTAGGCAGGTCACATCCATAAGATAGTATGTAGTGTGTAGTGCTTGGGGAATATGGGAGAGTTGGTTTTTTAGCCTTCCGACTTGCTGTTATCCCTTCAGCATTACGCAATATGGTTCACTCCAGGTATGGTCTATCAAAACCTAACAAGACACGTATACTGATGCCGATGGCTCCGAAAGCTACGCCCAGGATGATAGCGCGGATGCCTGCAAGAGCGGGGTAGTCTAATATCCAGTCTTTGACGGCGGCTACTATGTCGAGTGGGGGAATAGAAGTAAAGGGAGCTTGCCCAAGCACGACGACGACAGCCACGATGAGCAGCACTATGGCCTCTCGGCTACGCATGCGTGGCGTGCGGAAGAGGGCGGTTGTCAGAAAGAAAGCTAAGAGGCTGAAGACCGCAGCGCCGAGGGGCTGGTAAATCCACTTGAAGAGCCAGGCGACGGCTGGCGTGCCGGGGCCGCCGCCGAGCAAGCCGAGGGCGAGGACAGCGAGGGCGCTGCCGACTAGGACAATGCTGTATAGCCAACCTTCTTCACGCTTGAAGATGCGCCCGATGTGTACTTTGACGAGATTGGCAAGGCCGACAAGAAGGGCGAAGCCGACGAGCACAGATACCCACTGGGCGAGGGTTCCTCCCAGGGTGGCGAAAGTGCCCCGGGTGAAGAATCCTATCAGGCTGATAATGCCTACAATATAGGCGAGTATCAGGTTGAGGAAAGGTATTATTTGTGTGGTGATGCGTCGGATCATGGTGTAGTGTGTGGTGCGTATTGCGTAAGAGGTGTGGAGAGTTGGCTCTTTGGCCTCTCATGCTGTAAACACCTGTTAAGCGATAGTTAAATATTTCAGGGATAAAGGCTGAATATTTTAGTCAGGTCTATGCCTATATTTGTCAAAATGAAGCCAATTATTATCAAGGCTACTAGTACCCAGCGGAGGCCGTCCTGGGCGAGGAGGGTCGCTATGTTAGTTGTGCGCTGCTCAAGATAAGCGCCTGAGGCGAATATTTCTTCGCCAAGCAGGGGGTAGTCGGCGGTTATAAAAAGAATGGCGAGGCCCTGGTGTTCAGAGGAGCCTGCAATTTGCTGCGCCCCTGTGCGGCGCTGGGCCTCGGTGAGCAAGAGGACTTCAGGGCCAAACTGCCCGGCCATGACGGCGTGCGTTACCTTCTGTTGATTTACTACCTCGGCTGCGGCTGCAACGTAAGCCAGGGGGTCGTTGTGCGTGAGGAAGCGTGCTCCGCCACTTGCATCGTCTTCCAGCGACCAGCCTGCACGCTGATAGCCCCGGCGTAGCGCGCTGTCGGTAAGAGAAAAGGCGACGGCATCGTTGGTGGTAGCCTGCACAGGGGCACCTGTAATTGCGCTGACGCGTGCCATCGATTCTACGGTTGCGAGGCCAGCGAGAGTGGCGGCAGTGGAGATACCGGCTGCGCCGACGCGACCTGTGCCGGGGGAGGTATGAACCGCGTGCCCTGTTTCGGCGGCGCGGGCGAGCCCCGTGCGAGTGGCATCGTAGGCGGGTATGCGGCGAAGGAAGAAGTGTTGTCCTGGCTTACCGCGCCCATAGCCGGAGCGCCACAGGTAGGTGACAAAGAGGATAAGGAATAGCGTGAGCAGAGCTAGCATCAAAATGAGGGCGTTGCCGTAGGCGGGCGCTGTGTTATTCAGGTTCATCTTGTCGGGTCCTGTGAGAGTAAGCGGTCAGGTCGTGGATTAAGGTGTCTACGGCAACGCCCTTTTCGAGTAGTTGCGCCCAGGAGGAGAGCGAGAGAGCACCGCGCCTGCTCAGCTTCAGCGAATCGAAAAAGGGTTGAACTATCCAAAGACATTGTCCTGCTATCCAGGCGAGCGGCCTGGCGGTTTGTAGGGCGACTACGGCGGGCACTGTTAGCCCGCGCTCGCCGATTATCTCGGCAAGGGGGCGGCTGTGCGCGCCCTTTTGTAAGGCGGTGGGGGCTGTATGCTCCTCGTCAGGCGTGGTCAAGCGAGGTCGGGTGGATAACACAGAGTATATTCCTCGTGCGGGTGGGAGTTTGCATCATTATAGACGTGTGCTAAGGGTCAGTCAAGGATGCTGGACAAGGGTGAGGGATAGGCGGGCCGGATGTGGAAAAGTGGGTGACGGGTGGACGGGTGGACGGGTGGACGGGTGGACGGCTGATCTAGCTTGCAGTCAGCTGCATCTGCTATGGCACTATTACTGACCACCGACCACTGGCTACTGGTTACTCCATATAGTCTTTCAGTTTTTTGGAGCGAGAGGGGTGGCGGAGCTTGCGAAGAGCTTTGGTTTCTATCTGGCGGATGCGCTCTCTGGTGACGCCAAACTCTCGGCCTACTTCTTCCAGGGTGCGGCTGCGGCCATCTTCGAGGCCGAAGCGGAGCTGGAGCACTTTGCGCTCACGCTTGGTGAGGGAGCCGAGGACGGAGCAGATTTGCTCTTTGAGGAGATGATGTGAGGCGGCTTCAGGTGGGGCGACGGCTTTAGAGTCTTCAATGAAGTCACCGAGATGGCTGTCTTCTTCCTCGCCTATGGGAGTTTCGAGGGAGATAGGTTCCTGGCTAATTTTGAGGATTTCGCGCACCTTGTCGGCAGGCATACCAATGGCCTCGCTAAGCTCTTCGGGGGTAGGTTCGCGGCTGAGGTCTTGCATCAAGCGGCGGGAGGTTTTGAGGACGCGGTTGATTGTCTCGACCATATGGACGGGTATGCGGATAGTGCGTGCCTGGTCTGCGATAGAGCGGGTGATAGCCTGGCGTATCCACCAGGTGGCATAGGTGGAGAACTTGAAGCCTTTGTTGTAGCGAAACTTTTCAACGGCTTTGAGGAGGCCGATATTGCCTTCCTGTATAAGGTCAAGGAGGGTCATGCCGCGGCCGGTGTATTTTTTAGCGACGCTGACAACAAGGCGGAGGTTAGCTTCGATGAGGTGGCGGCGAGCTTCGTGGGCATCATCTATGATTTTTTGCCAGTGGTTATCGAGGTTACCTTCGTAGCTGAGGAGGATGAAGGCCAGTTCTTCGCCATCGGGCCATGCGCCCCGGTCAATGGCGAGCTGTAGCGGCTCAGGAAGCATGAAGGCTGTGAGGAGGGTGCTGCGCACGTTATCGGCGATTCTTTCGGGCACGGTGGACTGGCGCACGGCGAGCTTGCGCAGTACAGCCTGCTCGATAGTGTCGGCGGGCGACATAGAGGAGAGGAGGGCGCGCCGGGAAGCAGGCGGCTGCTCGCCTCTTTGGGCGGTGTAAACCGCTTCGAGGATGGGCCAACTGCGGACCAGCGACTCGTAGATTTCGAGGCAGACTATCTCGGCGGGGGGCAAGAAGCCGTAGTGGTCTTCGAGGCCTTCAAGGACGGCGCTCAGGCATTCGCCGCGCTCCATTCTCTTGGCGAGGGAGACTTCGTGATCGGCGGTGAGGAGCGAGACGCGGCCAATCTCGCGCAGGTACATACGCACCGGGTCATCGGTGCCTACGCCCTCCATGCTGAGCACCATTTCTACGTGCTCGTCGGCAGGCTCGACCTCGATTTCGTCGGAGTGGTCGTGGAGATCATGTATACCGGGGAGGGTAGTGGTGCCATCGAGTGGCATAACGCCAAGGTTTACCATCTCTTCGCAAATATCGTCTATTTGGAGCATGGTAAGATTGTCCCGCTTGGAGTGGCGAGCGGGGTTGGGTACCAGGTCGTCCAGAAGCTCTGCGTTCATCTTATTCCCTCTTTCTCGATCCTCAAAAACTCTCAGTAAACTCTCGTACGAACTATGAACCAGAAATTACGAGTTACAAGTTACCATAGGCTGTACTCCTGTGGGCGAATAAAGGACTAGTACAGCTTGGCTCAAATAAGCCCACATTATAGAACCTGTCATGACCACACTGTTGCCTGCGAAACTGCTGGTCCTTTTAGGCCAAGCTGTACTAGCTGCTAACTCTCCTGTGTGCTTACGCTCCGTTCTCAATTAGTAACTCGTAATTAGTAATTCGTAACTCCCTGTTCAGTCTCTGCTGTCGCGGAAGACCGTGCTCGGTTTAGGGTCGTAGTGGTGGAAGCGGGCGAGGGAGCGACTCCAGAGGATTTTGAGCTTATCTATGGTGTCGGCGTCGCCTGTTTCCTGGGCTTCTTGCATCATTAGCTGGCACTGTTGTATCCACATGCGGTCGTTATGCTGGCGAAGGCGCAAGAGGCGCGATTCCAGCTCATAGGGTAAGACGAATCTAAATAGCTCCGGTTCTTCACGAGAGGCGATGCGTAGGAAGTGCGGTATCAGCGCGGGGTCAAGCGATTCACGGGCGGCGGCGCGAATGGATGGCGCGTCGGGGGCCGCTTTGTCGGCGGCGGCTGCGAGAGCGGCTATGGATTCGTAGATGAGGCGGTTCTCGAGACGTGTAAAGTCTTCGGAAAGGGGCGCGCTCGCCATCCAGGTGGTTTGCGGGTATTTGAGTATCATGCTTAGCAGGTGCTCTTCGGGCGTGGAGACAGGCTCGACAGGGGTATATAGATCACTCTGGCCGGAAGGGAGCGTGCCTGGCTCGCTTGTGCGGCGGGTATCGCGGCCTCTGTGGTTGCGGTTTGCAGAGGTGCGGCCTACGGCTTCCTGAACTGCTTCTTCGGGGACGTGCAGGACGGAGGCTACTCGCTGGACGTAGTGGGCGCGCTGGATAGGGTCGCCTAACTCGCGGAGAAATAGAGAGATTTGCGCTACGGCATCGCTTTTGCCGTGTGCGCTTTTGAGGTCGTGCCGGGCAGCGACTACGGTTATAACGTGGTCTATGAGGGGCAGCGCCTCGTCGCGAAGGCGGGACCACGCTTGGGGGCCGCCCTCGGAGAGAAGAAGCTCGTCGGGGTCTTTGCCAGGTGGCAGTTGCATTATGCGGATTTCGGTCTCAGAGCGGCGCTCGACGTTGATGAGGCCACGCTCGCCACGTATTGGAATAGCTATTTTTTCGGCGTGCTCCTGTAGTACTTCGGAGCCTTTGAGGGCCGCCATATCGCCCGCGGTGTCGGGGTCAAGGCAGAGGATGATATGGCGGGCTATGCGCTTGAGTAGCTCGGCATGGCGGTCGGTGAGGGCTGTGCCGATGGTGCCGACGACGTTGGATTGCCCTGCCTGGTGCGCGATTACTACGTCCATGTAGCCTTCGACAATGACGGCCTGGCCTGCGCGCTGAATATGGGAGCGGGCGAGGTCGAAGCCGTAGAGGATAGAGCTTTTGTCGAAGATGGGCGACTGCGGCGAGTTGAGGTACTTGGGGGTTTGGCCTTCACCGAGGGCACGGCCTCCGAAACCGACGATAAGGCCTTTATGGTCGCGGATAGGAAAAAGAAGGCGGTTGCGGAAGCGGTCGTAGTGCCCGCCCTCATCGCGCTCGGCTACGAGGCCGGCGTCTATTAGCTCCTGCGAGGTGTAGCCGCGCTGTAGGAGGTAGTTGCCGAGGGCATCCCATGAATCGGGTGCGAAGCCTATCTGGAAAAGCTCGATGGTAGCGCTGGTGAGGCCGCGCTTTTCGGCGTAGGTGCGTGCCTGCGCAGCGGCGGCGTGGTTGAGGTAAAGGTTATTGTAGTAGGCAGCGGCGGCGGCGCAGGCTTCTTTGAGGCGGGCGCGGGTGCGGTCTTCTGCGGCGGCTTGATCGTTGCGGGGCTTTAGCTCGACGCCTGCTTTGCGCGCCAGCTTTTCCAGGGAGCCGCGAAAGTCGAGGCCCTCGGTTTTCATCAGGAAGGCGAAGATGTCGCCCGATTCGCCGCAGCCGAAGCAGTGGTACGAGCCGTCTTTGGGGTAGACAACGAAGGAGGGGGTTTTTTCGGAGTGGAAGGGGCAGAGACCTTTGAGGTTGCGGCCTGCGCGGGTGAGGCGCACTGTCTCCCCTACCACGTCTTCGACGGGTGTGCGCTGCTTTATTTCGGCTATTACATCGTTATCCATAGGGTCTGTGGTATGCGGGGTGGTGCGGGTGGGGCTAGATGTTGTAGTGGTTGGGCGTTGTAGGCGTAAGATGTTGTGTTGTGGATAATTATTTAGCTGATAATCACTTAGTATAACTCTGTTTGGGATGTTTTTGCGCGGGGAATAGGGAAAGTTATCCACAAGGTGGATGAGTGGGGAAAGGGAAAGCGTAGAACTGCCAACTGTGACTTGCGGGGTGGGATTTGAGTATAATACAACTGCAATCATGGTAGGTAAGTGTTCGGGATCGGGGGTAGGGGGAAGAACCCTCACCTCATGTCCCCTCTCCCATGAAGGGAGAGGGGCTTAGTTGGGATTTATGGATGTATAGGGCACTCAGAATCGGGCCTGGGGTATGGCCTTTGCACCCATATTCTGAACATTTACCAGGGTAGACAATAGGAATACTAAGAAATGTCAATAGTGAACGGCAAAACTGCGCGGTACGATGAGTTTGCAGATTTCTACGTGGCTTTCGCGCCCGATCTCTATGACGACCCGGTCAGCGGTGCGTTACTCTCCCTTGTTGATGATCTCTCCGGCCTCCAACTTCTAGACGTAGCCTGCGGGCATGGTCGGCTGGCTCGTGAGCTAGCTCGCCGAGGTGCCCATGTAGTTGGCGTTGACATCTCTGCTGCTCTGCTCGACAGGGCTCGCGGCTGCGAGCAGATGGATCCGATGGGCATAGTTTATCTTCATGCCGACGTAACATCCTCTGATACTCTTGAAGGAGAGATTTTCGACGGGGCCGTGTGCAGCTTTTGCCTGTCGGATATTGATGATCTAAATGGGGCTATAGCGACTGTGGCGCGTGTTATAAGGCCATCGGGATTTTTCACTTTTTCCATACTTCACCCTTGCTTTCCCGGCTGGGAGGCGAAGGGAGCTAGCCCAAGCTGGCCGCCAGGGCAGGGCTATTTCGCAGAAGGCTGGTGGCGCTCAAGCGGTCCGGCGGGCGGTGTACGGACGAAAGTGGGCGCGAACCACAGGATGATCTCCACATACTTGAACACTCTCGCCCACTACGGCCTCATGATCGAAGAGGTCGCTGAACCGAAACCACCTCAGGAGTGGCTGGATGTAGCACCCAGCATGGGCCCCGTGCCCATTTACCTCATAGTGAGATGTAGGAAACAGTAGACAGGCAGGCGCTCAGATCGACTTACAGAAGGAAGAAGCTATAGGCAATATTAGAGAGGCTATACAGGGTATATAGCAGCCTTGCAGGACGATAACCTGCCGGTGCCGGAAGAACGCTTCGAGGCTTACTTCTCCTCCGGTGGCACTACGAGCAGGGCTGTGGGTTGATAGGCAGTCAGAGAGTGGATTGGCGGGTAGGATGTATACTCGAAGTTGTAGGTACGAATAAGTACGACGGGTGCCGAGGCTAATTATACGTATTGGAGAGTGCTGGAATGAGGCAAGTGATTATTTATCCGGGGGAAGATGGCTATTGGGTGGCGGAGTGTCCTAGCTTGCCGGGGTGCATCAGCCAGGGGGTGAGCAAGGAAGAAGCTATAGGCAATATTAGAGAGGCTATACAAGGGTATATAGCAGCCTTGCAGGACGATAACCTGCCGGTGCCGGAAGAACGCTTCGAGGCTTTGCTGGTAGCTGTATGAGCGGACTGCCAAGTATCTCCGGTAGAGAGTGCGCTAAGGCTCTGGGGAAGATTGGTTTCCAAATCAGGCGGCAGCAAGGGAGCCATATGGTACTGCGCCGGGATAATCCATTTGCTCAAGTCGTGGTGCCCGATCACAAGGAACTGGACAGAGGTACGCTTCGGGCCATACTCCGGCAGGTGGGGCTTGGCGTAGACGAGTTCATAAGATTATTGTGATCGCAGCATTCAATTTAGACAGGTCTTTACTTCCCCTCCGGGGGTACTACGAGCAGGGCAGGGGGGTTGGGCTGGTAGGCGGTCAGGCGGTCGGATTGGCGGGTGAAGAGGTATAGGGGGACGGTGGCTATGAGGCTGCCGTCTTTTTGTCTTATGGATAGGGTCATGCTGAAGTCGCCCTCGGTGGGGTGGCCTGTCCAGGAGAAGGTTTGCAGTGGGGCGTTATCGCGTGTGGTGGTGACTTCTTTGGTGATAGGATTGAGGGAGAAGGTGTAGGTGTGGGCGGCGGCATCGGCTGGAAGGACGACCGACCATGAGCCGAAGTGTCCTGTTGGGTGAGTGCCCCAGGGTTCGACGTAGGCATCGAGGGTGATTGTGTAGTCGCCGGCGGCGCGTGGGGCTACTACGCGGAGGGAACTACGAATGTTGGATTGTAAATTATCAAGTGGAGTTGATGCGGGTTGGGATGAGGTTTGCAGGAGCATGAGGTCTGGTGCGGGTGATAACTGGGCGGGGGTGATACCTGGGGGCGGCGTGGACCAGAGGGAGGCGGATAGGAGGGTTGTTTGTTGGGCTGCGATTGCGGCGGTGGGGGAGATGGTTAGCTGCTCGGTGCCCGTGATGGGTGAGGTGACGTAGCGCGAGAGGCCCTCAGGTATACGGAGAGTGGTGGTTTGGCTGCCTGCGCGCAAGGTTAGATTGGTTGGGGCGAAGGAGGCGAAACGGAGGTCGGCATAGCGGGGGGCAGGGGTTGGGAGTTGAGAGCTGGGGGTTGTGGGCTGAGAGTTGAAAGAGATAGATGACGGGCTTACCTGGAGCCGCGTGTTGGTTGGGTCGAGTTTGGGGGCGTTGGGTTGGTTGAGGTCGTAGGTTGCGAGGAGGGTGGCAGGTTTTCGCAGAAGGCGGACGGCAGGGTTGCCGCTGATTTGCTCCATATCTTCGTAGCCGAAAGGGAGGCGGGAGGCGCCCTGAAGGTTGGGGACGAGAGCGTAGTCTGCGGGAGCGCCGAAGGGCAGGATACCTGCGGGCTGATAGCCGATTTGTATATTGCCCGCCATTTTGTCGCGGTTGACTCCCCATAGGCGAAGGGTGTAGGCGAGTATGTCGAGGGAAGGCATGGTGTTGTAGCGCGCTTCGCCTACCCAGAGGGTGTTACTGCCGACGGTGGCAGCGATCTGGCGCAGCCAGGGGTTGGGGGCAAGGGTGTAGACGTAGTCTTCGCCTGACTGGTAGGCGAGGGTAAGCTCTTTGGTGGTGTCCAGTTGCTTTTTGAGGGCAGGCTGAGTCTCCTGCGGAAAGTTCGAGAGATGGACCACTACATGGCGAAGCTCAAGGCCCTGCAAGAGTGTGATTGTGAAGGGGTCAGGGAAGGTGTCCAGAGCCTGTTTGAGGCGGACTGTGCCCGGTGGGACAAAGCCGCTCCAGCCGTTGACGAGGGGCTGCCAGTCGCGTGTGTTGTAGAGCATGTAGAGGACATCGGGCTGGTCGGCGGTCATGGGTAGCTCGATGAGGGGGCCGCTGTTCTCGGGTTTTGCGAGCCAGCCGTAAGGCTCGGCGGTGGCGAGTTGGGCGGTTATGTCCTTACGGCGAGAGGCGTCGAGTGGGTTGGCGAACTCCGCGAGAACGATGGCAATCAGCAAGAGAGTTACGAGGGTGCGGAGGGCGGCTGCTAGGTGCTGTGGGTTGCGGGTTGGTTGTAGGCTGGGCCGCCAGGCGAGGAGGCGTGCCAGGCCGTAGCCTGCAAGGACGTATATCGAGAAGTCAACGAGGACCGAGAAGCGTATGGGAACGCGCAGAGCCTTGAAGCCGGGGAGCCAGTTGTAGAAGAGGGCGTAGGGCAGCGGTAGGTCGAAAGAGGTGCCGGGGAGATTACGGCTGAGGCCGAAGGTCATGGCGAAGGCGAAGATGCCGAGGGCAAGATAGAAGAAGCGAGCGCGTCCCCGGCCACGCACGAGGCCGACGAGGGCAAGGAGGAATGGTACTATGCCGAAGAATAGCTGGCGCTCGCCCGATGTTGTGACCATTGAGGGGGCGAGGATATGGCCATAGAGCCAGTTGTCGGCTGTGACGTTAGTATACCAGCCCCATTCTGCCGACCAGTTTTGCACCTCGTAGATTGTGCGGCTCAGGCCAAGATCGCTGTTGGCCTGAGCGTAAGGAATCAGCACGGGCAGGAGGAAGATGGCAGCGAGCAAGGCAGCGATACCCATGCGGGCGAGGAGGGGAAGCCATCTGATGGTACGGCGCTCCTGAGAGGTGAGGCCAAAGGTGAGCCACCAGAGGAGGTATAGGGCGATAGTGAGCGCAAGGAAGTAGGTGTAGTAGACGCTTGAGAGGCCCATGGCGATGAAGCCTGCTGTGGCGAGCCAGGGGGGCGAAATTATGAATTGGTGGGTGGCGGATGTGGGAGCCTTATCTGATGTTTGTGGCGATGTGGTAACTCCTAGCCAGCGGTTGAAGGCCCAAAGGGTGAAGGGGAACCATTGGGTAGCGAGGAGGTGCTGGTGGCTTATTTGCATGAAGCGATAGGGGCAGAAGGCGAAGGCTACGGCTGCCAGGAGGGCGGCTGGGCGGTTGGCCGTCAGGTCGCGGACAAGGAGGTAGGTGAAGAGGCCGGTGAGGATGAAGGAAAGTAGGACGTTGATATTGTAGGCGAGGGCGGGGTTATTAGTGAGGAGGAGGGCGGGAAGGGCGACGATTGTTTGGCCGATCAGAGGCTCAGAGTAGGCTAGCGAGTGGGCATAGGGGTAGAAGAAAGGGGTTTCGAAGAGGCCGAGCGGGTTGGTGAAGAAGGCGTGGACGTTCCAGCGCATGACGGTCATTTGGAGGGCGATGTCGCCTACGACAGGGTACTCTGCCAGGGCGAGGTTGGCGGCCCAGGGCCATGTCATTACGATAGTGAGGAGGGTGAAAAAGAGAGTGACGATAGCAGGCTCGGCTCCGCGACGCAAGAAGCGCGGCGCGACAATGGCAGCCTCTGGGAGGGCTTCGGCGGGTAGATTCTGGATGGGAAGGGTGGTGTCGCTCACTCCGGGCTGTCCTGGGTGTCTTCCTCTGCGGGGCCGGACTCGCCTTCAAGACCTACGGCTATGAGGTAGCCTCGCGCTCGCTCGGCGAGTGGGTAGCGCGAGACGAGCTTCCAGAAGGCGGGGGCGTGGTTGGCTTCGATGAGGTGGGCAAGCTCGTGTACGAGTATGTAGTCGAGGACCCAGGGGGGCATAGCGGCTACACGCTCGGAGATGCGGATTGTGCCGGTAGCGGGGGTGCATGAGCCGTAGCGTTTCTGCTGGTTGGAGACCCATTTTATGCTGTTGATGCGCAGCTTGCCGCCGAAGTACTGTGTGTTTAGGGCTGATGAGCGGCGTTTGATGTCGGGGAGGTTGCCCGCAGCGCGGCGCACTTTGCCCAGGACCCTGAGGAGAAGGGTCTCTATGAGCTTCTTTTCTTCTTCGGGGCTGATGCCTGCCGGAAGGCGCACCACAAGTGTGCCGTCCACCATGCGTGCGGAAGCGGTCTTGGTGCGGTTCGGCGAGCGGATTATCTCTATGGGTGGAGTGGGCATGTAGTTACGAGCTGCTTCCCGCCTGCGGCGGAGATACGAGCCAGGGGTTAGTAGGTAGTGGTAGATGGAGAGAAAGGGTGCTTGGTCTATTTTATGGGTTCAGGGGGATTGATGCCAGGATTTCGACAATAGGTTGTTTGCGGGTAATAGGGCGCGGAGGGCTACGCTACTCAGGGTTAGTTTTATACGTTGTACTGAATGTGGATGGTTGCCTGGCTGATGGCGGCTGGCGCGGCGGGAGCGGGAGTTGGTATTATCTGGTGGCGTGGGGGTTGGTATGAAAGAGCGTTTGGGTGGGAGGTGGGTTTTCTTTGCGGTGTTCGTGGCGGGCGGACTAGCCCTGGTAGTAGGGCTGGTTGCGGCTGCGTATCCGTGCGACATTGTTAATGGCAGCTGCCGCTATGACCCTCGAAGCCAGCGGCCGAGTCCTCTCTTTATTGCCCAGGCACCGGAGCCTTTTGTTGTCCAGTACTTGAATGGGCAGATCAAGCAAAACGGCACCTATCCACCGGGGGCGACAAGCAGAGTTGCGTCGTTTACGCCTGTGTTAGTACGAGCCGGGGGTTTCTATAGTGATTGGCACGTACCGGCGCAAGTGGTAGTGCGGATCGGGTATGTGGATAAGAGCGAGCAGGAAGTCGTATTTGAGCTGTTTGAGAGGCGCACATGGCAGATCTTTGGGCTGGAAAATACGCAAATGGGGGTCGAGTACGGGGCTGTTACAGAATGTGGGCATACTTTGTCGCGCTCTGTTTGGAATTGCTGGTAAGCTTTTAGCTTTACGCTTCTCCCATCTCCTCAAGGACGCTTTCCAACATGTGCTGCCACTTTGCGCCTGCTTTTGTGCGGTTTATCCTTACCTGATGGGGGGTGACTTTGAGGAGGTCTTTGTGTTTGCGTTGGAGGCGCATACGCACCACTTCGGGGATGGCGCGAGCTTCGGGGGTCTGGATGGCGAACTCTTCGGCGAGGGCGCGGATGCTTTCTACTCCCGCGCTTATCGCCAGTCCTTTGAGGCGCACCACTTCCACCAGGTTGGTGGCAGCTTCGGGTAGCTGGCCGAAGCGGTCTTCAAGCTCCCTTGTGAGGTCGCGCACCTGCGAGGATGTCATGCTGGCGGCCATACGCTGGTATATACGGAGGCGCACGGTGGCATCGGGCACATATTCTTCGGGCAAGTAGGCGGTGATGGGCAGGTCGAGGGAGACGGTGGGCGGCTCGGCTTCGTCGGCAGGGGCCAGGGATTGGGGGGCAGACGGCTCGCTCTCTTCTTGTTGCGGGTGCTTGCGCTCGGCTCGCGCTTTGTCTACTGCTGTGGCTAAGAGGCGTGTGTAGAGGTCGAGGCCGACAGCGGCTACCTGGCCGCTTTGCTCAGGGCCGAGGAGGTTGCCTGCTCCTCTGATTTCCAGGTCTTTGAGAGCGATACGGAAGCCCGCGCCCAGCTCGGTGGCCTGTTCGATTGTGGAGAGGCGCTCGCGGGCAGTTTCGGTTACTTTGCGGCCTGCGTGGTAGAGAAAGTAGGAGTAGGCGCGGTTAGCGCCCCGGCCTACGCGACCGCGCAACTGGTACAACTGGGCGAGGCCCAGCTTGTCGGCGTGGTCCACGATGAGGGTGTTGGCGTTCGGAATATCGAGGCCCGACTCGATGATGGTGGTGCAAAGGAGCACGTCGGCGTCACCCGCCACGAACTTCGCCATGACTTTTTCAAGGTAATCTTCGGGCATCTGCCCATGGCCCACTATGAAGCGAGCTTCGGGTACGAGGGCCTCTAGCTCCTCCCGCAGCTTTTCTATGGTTTCTACACGGTTGTGGACGAAGAAGACCTGGCCACCGCGCTCAAGCTCGCGCAGGATCACCTCGCGCACAAGCTGGGGACGGTAGGCTGTAACGTAGGTCTTGATCGGCAGGCGCGCCTCCGGCGGGGTCTCGATGAGCGAGAGGTCGCGCACGCCTGACACGGCCATATAGAGAGTTCGGGGTATGGGTGTGGCGGAGAGGGTAAGGACGTCAACCGCAGCGCGCAGTTGTTTGAGCCGCTCTTTGTGGC
>JADEYI010001322.1_pt1 | contig 19531 bp, 17 predicted proteins | sample 8542331 | NCBI WGS metagenome assembly JADEYI01 (sample SAMN16510988, study PRJNA670497) | mine drainage metagenome | isolation source: biofilm near Copperflume 1 | place: Germany: Marsberg coppermine Kilianstollen | collected 2018-02
TCTTCGAGCTGGTCCGAAGACAGGCCCAAGTCCAGCAGCACACCGTTCACCGGCGCGAATGCCAGTTGCCGGCAGATCTCCGCGACCTCCCGGAAGTTTCCGCGCACCGGGTGGAACGCGTCCTCGAACCGCGCGAGCCGCTCGCTCGCGCGCGCGATCGCCGCAGGGTCCGCGTCGATGCCCACGAGCAGCCCGCCTGGCTGCGCCCGCTCGAGGATCGCTTCCGCATGCCCACCGCCGCCGAGCGTGCAATCGACATAACGGCCGCCCGGACGCACGTCGAGCGCCGCGATCACCTCATCGACCATCACGGGCTGGTGCCTGGTCGCGGCCATGATCACCGGTCCCTCACTTCGATCGATTCGAGCGTCGCTGGCAGCTCTTCCGCCACCCGCGCCCGCTCCGCCTCGTACTCCGTGGGTGACCAGACCTCGAGCCGCTCGCCCCCTCCGACGACCAGCACCTTCCCGGATAGGCCCGCGTACTCTCGCAGCGGCGAAGGGATCAGGACCCGGTTCTGCCCGTCCAGCTCCGTCGAATACGCGTCCGCGAACAGCGCGCGCCGCAAGACCCGCCCCTTCCGCCGCATCGCCGACTCCGCCGTGTACTGGTCCGCCTGCCGCTCGAACGCCGACCACGTGTAGACGTGCAGGCAGCGGTCCGGGGAACCCTGGCTGAGCACGATCCCCTCCCGGAACGCGTCGCGATAGCGAGGCGGGAGCGGAAGCCGCCCTCGCTCGTCCATCGCATAGTCGAAGGTTCCCAGGAAATACACCGGATCGCTCGACGTCCTGCCGTGTGCTCAATCGGCTCCATCCGTAGCCAGATTCCCACGAACTCCCATAGATTACCATCGAATGGGGGCTTGTCAAGCGGGTAGTAGAGACTGTTTTCCCACATCTTCCCCGATGGCCCGCACCTGATGGCGGCGCGCCCGGCCCCGCCCGTGCCCTTCCACGCTTGGTTCTTCGGCCCCGTACCCGGTACCGTGCCCGCATGCCGCTCCGTGCCGCCATCCTCACCGTGAGCGACAAGGGCAGCCGCGGCGAGCGCGTCGACACCAGCGGCGCCGCCGTGCGCGACCTCCTCGCCCGCATCGGCGCCGATCTCGCGCGCGCCGACATCGTCCCCGATGAGCGCCCGCGCATCGCCGCCCTCTTGCGCGCCTGGTGCGACGCTGGCGACCTCGATCTCGTCATCACCACCGGCGGCACCGGGCTTGCCGCGCGCGATGTCACGCCCGAGGCCACCGCCGACGTCAGCGAGCGCCTCGTGCCGGGCCTCGCCGAAGGGATGCGCGCCGAAGGCATGCGCCACACCCCCAACGCCATGCTCAGCCGCGGCCTCGCGGCCGTGCGCGGGCACACCCTGATCATCAACCTGCCGGGGAGCGAGAAGGGCGCCCGCGAGAGTCTCGCCGCCGTCATCGACGTCCTGCCGCACGCCGTCGAACTGCTGCGCGGCATCACCGAACACCGTCCTGCCGGGACGGAAGATCGCGCCGACACGCATCACCCCGGCGAAGCTCACGCCCCCCGATGAGAATCTGCACACCGTCGATACCGCGCCGCCGCCACGCGCGCGATCTGTAACACTTCCGGGCCGTCTGCCGGTCGATCCGCGCCGGTCGATCGGCTATACTCCCCCCCGGCTCACACCACTCCTCAGCCGGCGCCTCGCGGCGCGCGCACCGCCGCGCGGCCTGCAACGTCCTGTATCGAACTGCACGACTACGCTCCGAGGGAGGAGATCCGCTTGACCGCACGGACGCTCGCATGGACCGGCTTCCTGGCCGTCGCCGCCTTCGTGCTCATGCTCGCCAGCCGCCTCACCGCACTCGACCCCGTCGAGAACCTCACCCTCACCCTCACCTCACCGGTCCAGCGCGTCCTGCGCGATGCGACGACCCCCATCGCGAACTGGGTCAACGACGTCACAGACGCCAGCGGCCTCTCCGCCGACAACAAGCGCCTCCGCGCCGACAACGAACGCCTCATGAACGACCTCGCCCGCGCCCGCGAGGAGACCGTGCAGCTCCGCAAGCTCCAGGACGCCAACGCGATCAAGCAGCAGTTCCCGGCCGACACGTTCCTCGCCGCCAGTGTCGTCGCCCGCGACTCCAACAACGCGCGCCGCATCGTCGCCATCAACCGCGGCCGCTCCGACGGCCTCAAGGACGGAATGATCGTCGTCACCGAGGGACGCAGCCTCGTCGGCACCGTCTCCAAGACCTTCGACAGCTACGCATGGGTCACGCTCATCACCGATCCCAAGAGCGCGGTGAGCGCGATGGTGCAGGAGTCGCGCGCCGAAGGCGTCGTCGCCGGCAATTACGGTGGCAGCCTCAATATGGAGTTCGTGGGCCAGGGCGCCGCCGTCAAGGACGGCGACTTCGTCATCACCTCCGGCATCGGCGGCGGCTACCCGCCCGGCATCGTCATCGGCCGCGTGTCGAGCGCGGCGAAGGCCGGCCAGGATCTCTTCCAGAAGGTAAAAGTGGACCACCTCGCGAGCCTCGACAAACTCGAGCAGGTGCTCGTCCTTACGAGCTTCGTGCCGAAAACGTTCGCGCAGCCGTAGCGGCTGACGCAGGGAGAAACGGTGCGGTACTGGGTCGGCGGACTGGTTGCTTTCGCGCTCGCCTTGATCCAGGCCTCGTCCGTGGAGCAGTTCCATATCTTCGGCGTCGTGCCCAATCTCATGCTCGTCCTGCTCGCCGCCTGGCTCGTCGTGCGTGGCCTCGATGATGTGCTGCCGATGATCGCCGTCGGCGGCATCACCCTTGGCCTCATCGGCCTCCAGACCCCTGGCCTCGTGCTGCTTGCCCTGCTCCCGCTCGCCGGGCTGGGCGTCGTCCGCGAGCTGCGCATCGTCCACAGCGACTTCCTGCTGCTTCTGGCGCTCGTCGCGGCAGCCACCATTCCCTACGAGACCGTGATGCTTCTCGGCGTCATGCTGACCGGCGGTGGGCGCGACCTGCTCGCGGCGTTCACCCGCGACATCGTCCCGGCCACCGCGGTCAACGTCGCGATCGCGCCGCCCGTGTACCTCGTGATGAGGCTCGCACGCCCGGATGAGCGCGGCCGCCGGCTGTCGTACTGATGCGCCCGCGCGTGGCGGCGCCCAGGTGGGAGGAACATGGCGGCAGCGGCGTCAGCCTCGAACGGACCGACCGCATGACGGATCTGTGTGCCAGGCAGATCTCCATGCCGCGGAGCGACACTCGCGCGCGTGAACACGCGCGCCCACGCGTAGCGCGGGCTTTCCAGCCCGCGCGGGTCGTACGCCGATGGCATCGTCCCGCGCCTCCACCTTCCACGTTCCAACTTCCAGTGTCCGGCCCGTCAACGAGGCTGTTTCCGTAAAAGATGTGAAAGATTCATGGGACTGCTGACCAACAACCGCCGCCGTCGCTGGCGCGTCGAGCCCGCCGAGCAGCCTGACCCCAGGTCACAGCTCAACGGCAGGCTCAACATCCTCAAGCTCGTCGTCGTGCTCGCCTTCATCGCCCTCGGCGTGCAGCTTGCCAACCTGCAGCTCGTACAGGGCCGCGCCTTCCAGCAGCGTGCTCAGCTCAACCAGCTCCGCATCGAACCCGTCATCCCGTCGCGCGGCCTCATCTTTGACCGCAACGGCGTCCCGCTGGTCGAGAACGTGCCGAGCTTCGCCGCCGCCGTCATCGCCGCCGACATCCCGAAGGCCCGCACGCTCGAGATCGCCAACGGGCTCCAGCAGCTCCTCGGCGTCCCGCCGCTCGAAACCACCCTGAAGATCGAGCAGGCGCGCCAGTCGAACGACCCCTTCACGCCGGTGATCATCAAGGGCGGACTCGATCAAGCCACCGCCTTCCGCACGCGCGAGGCGCTGAGCCACTTGCCCGGCGTCCAGATCATCGTCGAGCCTGTGCGTCACTACACCGACGGGCTCGTCATGTCCGACGTCCTCGGCTTCACCGGCCGCATCGACCCCCAGGAGTACGCCGCGCTCAAAGGCAAGGGCTACATCGCCAGCGACCGCCTCGGCAAGGCGGGCGTCGAAGCGACCTACGAGCAGTACCTGCGCGGCACGCCCGGCCGCAAAGAGATCGAGAAGGACGCCACCGGCCGCGAGATCCGCACGCTCGCCCAGGACCCCGCCAGGCCCGGCGACAGCCTGGTCCTCTCGATCGACTACGACCTCCAGAAGAAGACGACCGAGCTGCTCCAGCAGGCGGCGAACGGCGGCCAGGCCGCCGCCGTCGTCATGGATGTCCACACCGGCGAGGTCCTCGCCCTCGTGTCCCTTCCCATGTACGACGGCAACACCTTTTCCGGCACCGTCGACGCGGCCAAGTACCAGCAGTACCTCAACGACCCCGGGAAGCCGCTCGTCAACCACGCCATCTCCGAGCAGTACGCCCCCGGCTCCATCTTCAAGCAGATCACCGGCACCGCCGCCCTCCAGGCGGGCGTCGCGACGACCTCCACCACCATCAATGCCAACGGCTACATCCTCGTCCCCAACGAGTACAACCCGTCGATCGTCTACAGGTTCAACGACTGGCGCTCATTCGGCCCGCTCGACTTCTACGGCGGCGTCGCCTGGTCCTCCGACGTCTACTTCTACTACCTCGCTGGCGGCTACCACTGGTACGGGCAGAACTTCAACGGCCTCGGCGTCGACCGCCTCGCCCTCTACGCCCGCGCCTATGGGCTTGGCAGCAAGACCGGTATCGACCTCACCGGCGAAGCGGCGGGCAACGTCCCGGACCCCGCCTGGAAGCAGAAAACGTTCGGTGACGTCTGGACCCTCGGCGATACCTACAACATGGCCATCGGCCAGGGCTTCGTCACCGCCACGCCGATCCAGATGGTCCGTGTCACCGCCACCGTCGCCAACGGCGGCACCCTGCTCGTACCGCGCGTCGTCCGCGAGGTGCGCGACGCGCAGGGCCACGTCATCGTCCCCAACGTGCCGAAGGTCGCCCGCGAGCTCCCGATCAGCGCCGCCAACTTCGCGATCATGCGCCAGGCGATGATGGACTCGGTGGCCTGGGGCGCCGCCACCCTCGCCCACGTCAGCGACCTCGCCATCGCCGGCAAGACCGGCACCGCCGAGTTCGGCAATCCGGGCGCCAACGGCGTCTCCGACACCCACGCCTGGTTTACGGGCTTCGCTCCCGCCAACAATCCGCAGCTTGCCGTGACGATCTTCCTCGAGAAGGGGATCGGTGGCGTCAACGCGGCGCCCGTCGGCGCGAAGATCCTCGACTACTACTTCCACCGCCCGCCCCAGGCAACCGCGCCGGCCGCCACGCCACCGCAGGGGACGGTACCGCCATGAACCTGCGCAACACGCCCACCCGCGAGTTCGACTACCTGCTCGCCCTCGCGGCCATCGCCCTGACCGCCTACGGCGCACTGCTGATCTACAGCGGCAGCCTCGCCACCTACGGCTCCCCCGGCGCGGCGTTGAGTCACCCTGTCTCGCGGCAGCTCGCCTTCGCCGCCGTTGGCGTGGTTGCCATGCTGGTACTCACGCGCGTGGACTATCGGCTCTTCGGGCCGCTCAGCCTCACCCTCTACCTGGTCGCGCTCGCGCTCCTCGTGTTCGTCCTCGTCGCCGGTGGCACCGCCTACGGGTCCCGGCGCTGGATCAACATCGCTGGCACCCAGGTCCAGGCGTCGGAGATCGCGAAGGTCTGCACGGTCATCATGCTGGCGAAGTTCTTCGCCGACAACGAGGATCGCGTGAAGTCGCTCCGCGTCTTCGTCATATCGATCGCGATCGTCGCCGTCCCCGCCGCGCTCGTGGTCGCCGAGCCGGACCTCGGCTCCGCCTTCGTCTTCCTCGTCATGTGGTTCGGCGTCGCGACCATCGCCGGCGTCCGGAAGCTCCACATCGCCGGCCTGCTCGCGCTCTTCGCCGCCGCGACGCCCGTCGCCATCCTCGGCATCGCCGCGGGGTACCAGAAGGAGCGCATCAGCATCTGGCTCGACCCCGGCAAGGACCCGCTCGGCACCGGCTTCAACATCCTGCAGGCGGAGATCAGCATTGGCTCCGGCGGGCTGCTCGGGAAAGGATTCACCCACGGCACGCAGACCCAGCTCGATTACCTGCGCACCCAGACCACCGACTACATCTTCAGCGTCGGCGCCGAAGAGCTGGGCTTCATCGGCGCCATGGTGCTCTTCGGCCTGTTTGTCCTCATGCTCTTCCGTTGCCTCCGCGTTGCCGGCCACGCCGATGACACCTTCGGGCGCCTGATTGCGGTCGGCGTCATGACGTTTATCCTCTTCCAGGTGTTCGTCAATATCGGCGTCAATATCCGGCTCGTGCCGGTGACGGGCGTACCGCTGCCGTTTGTGAGCCAGGGCGGCAGCTCGCTGATCACGCTGCTGGCGGCGTTAGGGATCTTGCAGAGCATCCTTGGCCATCGAAGAAAACGCGGCAGAAGGACCTGAGGGGCGACTGGGCGGCTTCCTGCGCAGCCGCCTCTTCCTCGTCATCCGTACCGTCATCAGCCTGGCCGTCATCGCCGGGCTCGTCATCAAGCTCTCGCCCGCTGATATCGCCCGCAGCGTGCGCAACGCTGACGCGCCCCTGCTCATCGTCGCCCTGCTGCTGATGTTCGTCTCGCAGTCGCTCGTCGTCGCCAAGTGGACACGCCTGCTGCGTGCACGCGATGTGCGCCCGCCCCTCCCGCTGATCGCGCGCTCCTACTGCATCGGCGTGCTGCTCAGCATGCTGCTGCCCACCGCCATCGGCGGCGACATCTACCGCATCTATCGCGTGCAGCGTGAAGCCGGAGTGCGTGCCGCCGACGTGACCATGACCGTGCTCTACGAACGCGCCACCGGCTACGCCGCGATGACCTGCCTCGGCGCGCTTGGCGCCGCGTTCTACTTCGGCGCGCTCTGGATCGGCGTCGCCGCGCTGCTTGGCGGCGCGGCGCTCGCGCTGTTGATGCTGCTCGCTCTGCCGCGCCTGCCGCTGCCTGCTCTGCGCCAGGATCACATCCTGCGAAACCTGGTCTCGCATCGCCGCGAGCTCATCGCCGTCTACCAGATGGCCGTCTTCTCGCTGCTCATCCAGGTCGTCTACATCTCGTCGATCGCCGTCGCCGGCCGCGCGTTCGGCGTCCATGCCTCGTGGTGGTACTGGGCGTTCGGCGCCTGGCTCATTGCCATCGCGCTGCTGCTCCCGATCGCGATCGGCGGCCTCGGCGTCCGCGAGTCGAGCTTCTCCGCGCTCGTCACCCACGTGGGCGCCAGTGCCGCGCAGGGCGCCTCGACCGGCTTCGCGCTGGGCGTCCTGCTGGTGACGGCGAACGCGATCGGCCTCGCGCTCATCGAGGTCGCCGAGCGCACCGGGTACCTCCCCCGAGCCGTGCCACTGGAACCCCGCACGCCTGCGAAGGTGCGCGGCTAAACGCCCTCGTGGCTGCCGCGCGAAGACGGATTACACGCCCTGCCGCGACCCGTCCTCGTCCCCCGCAGCGACGCGCACCTGCGCGTGACTCATGCTGATCCCGGCCGCGGGCCCCCGACACGACCGGACGCCCCGTGACCCGCGTCCGCGTGCCGCTCGCCTCCCTTGCCGATCTTCGGCTCCGTCCCCGCGAGCAGCCGGCGGATGTTGCTGCGATGCCGCCAGACGATCAGCGTCGCCGTCGCCGCACCCCACGCCGCGTACGCCCACGGGCTGACACCCAGGGCGGCGAGCACGATGAAGACGACCGCGATCAGCGGCGCCATGGTGATCGACATCACCGACATGGTCCGTACGCTCGCGACGACGAGCGCCGCCACCGGGACAACCGCCGCGGCCGCCGCGGGGTTCATCGCCAGCGCCGCGCCGAACCCGCTCGCGACCGCTTTGCCGCCGCGGAACCCCGCGTACAGCGGCCAGACGTGCCCGCACACCGCCGCGAACCCCGCCGCCGCCGCGATCCACGCGCGCGCGTCACCGCTCTCGACGCCCGCCAGGTGGCCGAGCCCGAAGCCCAGGTAGACCGGCACGAGCCCCTTCGCGATATCGGCGAAGATCACGAAGACCCCGGCTTTCGCGCCCGCCGTGCGGATCACGTTCGTCGCGCCCGTCGCGCCGCTGCCGTAGTCGCGGATGTCCACCCCGCGCATCGCGCGCCCGACGAGCAACCCGATCTGGACCGAGCCGATCAGGTACCCGATGGCCGTCGCGGCGATCAGCGCCCACCACATGCACTGCCTCCCTGCCGACCGATTCGTAACAGCCCCGCGGCCTCCGCGCAATGCGCGCGCAACCGCATCGGAAGCCGCCTTCGCGCATCGCCCGGGGGCGAAACCGCGCACGCTGGCCGTCTGCTGGCCCCGCAGCCGTCCTCCGGGGCGGCTGTCCCGATCGCCCGCTCCGGCCCTAAGCGCAAGCGTTGGGCACCCTGGAGCGCCGGTCAGACACGCCGGCTGGCCCTATGGACGCGATGCCGCGCGCTCCCGGCATCGTCCACGTTGACCGCTCGCTTGACATCTGCCGTGCGGCGGCTACCATAGCCGCAGGGGGGCGTAGTTTCAAAAGCTGCGCCCCTTCGCGTGCCCGCCGTCCGCCGCCGCCCGGCCCATCGTCGGCCCCCCGCCGCCCGGCGCTTCGGCCTCTGTAATTCGCCGACGCCCGTGTTCGCCGCGCCCGTCCGTCGTCACGGCCCCGTCCCAAGCATCCCCGGAGGTGCCGCCGCCAGCAGCAGCAGGCGCAGAGCGACACGGGAAGACGCGCCAGCAGGATGGACGCGTCCCCCGTCGTCCGTGTTCGAGTCGTGATCAGAGGCAGGGATCGCCGGAGCATCGTGGAGGGTGTTGGGGTTGAAGGATGGCCGGGAGCGCCGCGTGACAACGGCGCAGATGCAAGATGGCGCACGCTGCCACCCCACCACGCGTGCAGCCGGAGCGGTGACGCGCCGCCGCGCGCTTCCCGCAGCGGCTGACGCCCGCGCGCTTGGGTTCGATGGCCGTGCCTGACATGCGCGGTCACCGCTCAGGGTCGCGCGCCTCTGTGCCGCCCACTGCGATCCTCGCGCCGGGCCGCCTCGCGCTCGCCGCCGCGGCGCCTGTGCACGACGTGGTCTCGCGCTGCACGTCCGCGAGCGCGATCGCGGGCGATCTGCTCGTCGCCGCGCTCACCCCGCGCCGCGCGAAACGTCTGGGCACGCCGCCCGGCGTTGGCGCCGCCAGCCGGACGACGATGCGGCCGGCCATCCCGGCGGTGGACGCGCTATGAGCGAGAAGCGTCGCAAGCAACTCAGCCTCGCCGCCGCCGCCGGCGCCACGTTGCTCACGCTGGCGCTCGCCTTCGGCTTTCCCAACGCCTCCTTCCCGTTTCTCGGCGCCATCTTCGGCTCCGGCACGCCCACGGCCACCGCCAGCCCGCCGCCCGGCACGTCGACGCCGATCCCCGTGGCCACCCTTACCCCCACACCCACCGGCGTGCCCACCCACACGCCGACCCCGTCCGTCACCGGCACGCCGACCAACACGTCGACACCCACCGCGACGCCCACCCCGCTCTGTCCGGGCAGCGGCACCGTCGTCTGCGTGCTGCCGCAGACCCAGAGCGCGTTCCTCGGCCAGCAGCTCACGATCACGGTCGCTATCAGTAACGCATCCAACCTCGGCGCTTACCAGGCGACCGTGAACTACGACCCCTCGGTCCTGGCCGTCGCCGGCGTCAACACCTTCAGCGGCGCCAGCGACCGGCCGTTCCTCGGCAGCAGCGGCCGGTCGATGGTCTGCGCGGCGCAACCCCCGGCCAACGGCCAGGTGTCCGTCGCCTGCGCGACACTCGGCCAGGTGCCGCCCCCCGGCGCCAATGGCGATGGCGCCCTCTTCGCCGTCACCTTCAACAGCCTGTCGCCCGGGACGAGTCCTATCATGCTCACCGGCGTGATACTCACCGATCCGCTCGCCGTTACTCTCCCATCTACCACCCTGGGCGCGTCCCTGACCGTCATCAACGCCACCCCGACCCCCTGCGCCGGGCCCTGCCCGACGAGCACGCCGACGCCGACCCTTACCCCCATCGCCACACCAAGTGGCGCCCCCATCGCCGCCCTGGTCCCGGTGAACGCCTCCGGACTGATCTCCAGCGTCGTGCCCGTCCAGGTCACCATCACCAACGCCCCACCGCTGGGCGCCTTCCAGTTCTCCATCTCGTTTGCCCCTGGTGGCGCGTCGGTCGCCGGCGTGACGCCCGGGCCCTTCCTCGGCAGCACCGGCCGCTCCGTCTTCTGCGCCCCCGCGTACATCCTCCCCAATCAGGTCACCTTCGGGTGCGCGTCTCAGGGCTCTGCCATCCCCGGCCCCACCGGCTCGGGGGTCCTCGCCACCGTCAACTTCTTGGTCCGGGGCCTCGGCCCGACGAACCTCAGCCTCTCCGTTCAGGCCACCGATCCCCAGGGCGTCCCCATCAGTGTCGGCGCCCAGAACGGCACCCTCACCGGCATCGCCGGTGCGACCGCCACGCCGACGCCGTGCGCGGGCCTCTGCCCGACCGCCACGCCCACCGCCACCCTGACGCCGATCCCGACGCCCGTCGCGTTCCCGGTCACGTGCGCTGCCACCGGCACCGCGATCTGCGTGCAGCCCACCGCGCAGAACGCGGCGGTCGGCCAGACCATCGATGTCGGCGTCGTCGTCGCCAACGTGACGAACCTCGGCGCCTTCCAGTTCACCGTGAACGTCGACCCCGCCGTCCTGACGCCGCTCGGCGCCAATGTGGGCGCCTTCCTCGGCAGCAGCGGCCGCACGCTGCTCTGCCCGCCCGCGATCGTCAGTGCCGGCAGCGTCCAGTTCTCGTGCGCCACCCTCGGCGGTACGCCTCCCCCCGGCCCTTCCGGGTCCGGCGTCATCGCGTCCGTCCACTTCCTCGTCGCCGGCGCCGGCACCTCCGCCGTCATGCTCAGCGCCGCCATCATCACCAACGTCTCAGGGACGCCCATCCCCGCCATCACGGGCAACGCCTCCATCACCTCGATCTTCGTCACCCCGACGCCCTGCCCCGGCGGCATCTGCCCAACCGCCACGAGCACGTCCACCCCGACCGCGACGCCGACGCCCCTGCCCCTGGCGTGCCCCTCCGTCCCCGGCTCGGCCGTCATGTGCCTGCTGCCTTCAACCCAGACCGTCCCCGTTGGCACCAACTTCTCCGTCGAGGTCGTCCTCAACAACGCCGCGAACATCGGAGCCTACGAGTTCATTCTCTCGTTCGATGCTGTCCGTCTGACCCCGCTGTCGGCCGTCGACGCCGGCTTCCTCGGCAGCACCGGCCGCACGATCTTCTGTCCGTCGCAGGTCATCGGCCCTGGCACCATCCGCTTCGCCTGCGCGAGCATCGGCGCGTCGCCGCCGGGCCCGACGGCCCCGGGCGTGCTCGCCATCGTCACGTTTGCCACGAACATCGTCGGCTCCAGCCCGCTGTCGTTCACAAAGGCGACGCTGTCCGACCCGCTCGCGAACTCCATCGTCGTGACGGGCATCGACGGGAGCGTGACGATCCAATGACAACTATGCGTTCGCTGCTCTCGATGAGGTACATGCTCCGCATGACGGGCGTGCTGGTCGCCGTCGCGGCGCTCGCCGCCGTCATTGCGCGCCGCCCCGCGACGGTAGCTTCCCAGCCGCCGCCGCCCGCCATCTCCGCGCCGGCGGCCGCCATCTCGATCCCCCAGAGTCAGGCCCGCTACACCGTGCGCCGCCTTGAAGGCGATGTCAACGGCGACTGCCGGGTGAACGTCAACGACGATCAGGAGGTCGCGCGACGCTACCTCGTCGGAGTAGGCAGCCTGCTCTACTCGCCCCTGTATGACATCAACCTGCCGATGCCCGACAAGATCATCGACATCAGCGACCTGCAGTTCGTCTTCGGCCGCAACTACAGCACCTGCGCTGCCCCGTTCCCCGCACAACCGCCCGCCGCACTCACGCGGCCGCCCGCCGCCGGCGCCGTCACGCTCACCAAGGACCCCACCACCGCCAACATCTGGATCTGCCAGCCGGGCGCCGGCCTCTGCGCCGCGTCATCGCCCGCGAAGCTCGGCCCGAACGACTGGCAGAACGGCATCGTGGTCGATGAGGTGATGACCGTGAACGCGCCCCAGGCGATCATGGAGTACGGCTTCCAGCTCCAGTACGCGCCTTCGATCTTTCAGTCGCCGACGATCGTCGACCAGGGTGAACTCGGCCTCAATGGCGCCCAGACGAGTTGCACGCAGGACGAACCCGTCCTCGGCGCCGTCACCTTCTATTGCGTCGCCAGAGGCCCATCCGTGACGTGGACCGGGCCGCGCACCGTCGCAAAGGTCACGCTGCTTCTGCGCTCCGGCGTGGCATCGACGATCCGGCCAGCGATCCAGAACGGCAGCGTCACCAACATCTTCGACCTCGCCGCGAGCGCCGGCGGCCCGACGCCGACTCCCTCCCCGATCCCTTCGGCGACGGCCACCGCCACGGGCACTGCGACGCCGACGCCAAGCCCAACCACCACCGCCACCCCCGTAGCGACGAGCACGCTGACCCCGACCGCGACCCGCACGCCGAGCCCTGCCGCGACCACCACGGCCGTGCCGCCTGCCACCAACACGCCGGCGTCCACCGCCACCGCCGGCACAGCGACGCCCCCCGCGACCTCGACACCGCCGCCGCAGGCCACCGGCGTTGCGCCGATCGTGACCGTCACGGCGGCCCCTTCTCCGCAGCCCTCCCGGACGGCCATCGCCTCACCGACCGTCGCGGCGATCTCCACAGTGATCGGCGCCGAGCGTCACCCGCCCTCGCGTGGGCTCCCCAACACCGGCGGCGGCCGCTTCCCGGCGGGCAGTGCCGGATCCGCCGCGCTCGCCGTCGTCGTCGCCGCAGCGCTCGCGCTCAGTAGTTGGGCACTGCGCCGCCGCCGCCGCTGATCGCGCGCTGTCGCAGCACGAGAAAACATGTCAGATCACGGCAGTCGCGTAGGCTGACGCTCGGGCGCCCGGCATCGTCCGTCCCCCAGCGTCTGGCCAGTGCGCGAGTCGATGTTCACGCCACTACGGCGCCGCCCGCACCCACACGCGCCCGATGGTGAACTCCACCGTGCCGCCCGTCTTCGATTCCAGGTACAGCTTGCTTGGGCTGGCGATCACCGCGCGCACGCGCACCGGCTGCGAGAGGAACGCCTGCGCATCCTTCGATGGCAGGGACCGGTCGCACGGCAGCTCCGCGTACACGATGTGCTTCGTCGTCGTGATCGTCAGCAGGTCCTTCGCGCAGTTCAGGGAGTTCAGCCGCTCGTCGCCGGCGCTGCCGGATCCGGCCGGGTCGCCGTACTGCGCCGCGCTGCGCAGCAACTGCGCCTGCGCGGGCACGCCCGCCGGCCGCGGCCCCGCGTCGGCCGTCGCGGTCGCCGCCGGCGTTGGCGGGCGGGGCGCCGGCGCCTTCTTTGAGCTCGAGCAGCCGCCCAGCATGAGGCCCGCGACGACCAGCACACCCGCCGCGATCACGTGCGTGTTACGCGTCCTGCTACCGTCGCGTCGCGCCACGCTTGCTCTCCGGCACCCGGCATCCAGCATGCGCCATCTTCCCTCCGGCCTCCGGCGGCCTCACTCCTCCGTGCGGCCGCGGAAGATCAGCCGCAGCGCTGCGCCTTCGAACCCGAAATGGCGCCGGACCACGTTCTCTATGTAGCGCCGGTAGCCGAAGTGCGCCCGCGTCGGGTCGTTGAGAAAGAACACGAACGTCGGCGGCTCGACCTCGGCCTGCGTCACGTACAGCAGCTTCAGGCGCCCGCCCTTCGCCGGCGCCGGCGGCGGCTTCTCCGCGACCGCGCGCCGGATCGCCTGGTTGAGCGCACCCGTCTCGACGCGCCGCTTCCGCTCCTCGCCGATGCGCACTGCCTCGTCGAGCAGCGGCGTGATCCCGACGCGCTCCAGCGACGAGATGAACCGGAGCGAGAGCCACGGCGCGAACTTGAGCTTCCAGCGCAGCCGCCGCTCGAAGTCCTCCCGCGTCCACGCGCCGTCCCGCACCAGGTCCCACTTGTTGCCTACCACGATCACGCCGCGAAACGCATCGAGCGCGTATCCGACGATGTGCGCGTCCTGCGCCGTGAACCCCTCCGCCATGTCAAACACGCACAGCGCCACGTCCGCCCGCTCCAGCGCGCGCCGCGCGCGCAGCGCCGAGTGCTGCTCGACTCCCGCCTCGATGCTGCCCCGCCGCCGCAGCCCTGCCGTGTCGATGAGCACGAGCTCGTGCCCTTCGAACACGAACGGTGTGTCGATCACGTCCCGCGTCGTGCCGGCCACGTCGCTCACGATCACCCGTTCCTCGCCGAGCACCGCGTTCACCAGCGCCGACTTGCCGACGTTCGGCCGCCCGACGATCGCCAGCCGCAACCCCCCTCCCGGCGGCGCAGCTTCCGCCGGGGGCAGCGTGTCGACGATCATGTCGAGCACGTCGGCGACGCCGAGCCCGTGGTTCGCGCTCACCGCGATCGGCTCGCCAAGCCCGAGCTCGTAGAACGCCACCGCGGCCTCCTGCCGCGCGTCGCTCTCCGCCTTGTTCGCCAGCAGGAGCACCGGCTTGTTCGTCCGCCGCAAGAGGTCCGCGACCTCCTCGTCCGCCGCCGTCGCGCCGTCCTTCGCGTCCACCACGAACAAGATCATGTCCGCCTCGCGCAGCGCGTACTCGACCTGCGCGCGCACGAGCGGCGTGTACGTGCCCGGCACATCCGGCTCCAGGCCGCCTGTGTCGACGAGTGTGAACTCGCGGTCGCGCCACCCGACGTCCCCATAGATGCGGTCTCGCGTCGTGCCCGGCAGGTCCTCAACGAGCGCCGGCCGTCCGCCGACCATGCGGTTGAACAGCGCCGACTTGCCGACGTTCGGACGCCCCACGATCGCGACGACCCGCCCGCGCGCCCCCGTCATGGCCGCGGGCTCAGCGCAACGCCGAGCTGCCCCGGATCCGTGCGCACCACCGCAGTCCCAGGCGGGGCCTGCACGCTGATCGAGAGCGCGTGCAGCCCGGGCCCCAGGCCCTTCGCATCGACCGTCACCGTGATCGCCTCCGGCGTCATCGCCTGTAGCGTCGGCACGTCGCCCGAGAGCGTGACAACGACCGTGCCCTGCGCCGGCGTCGCGACGAGCCCGCCCGTCACGTTCCGGATCTGCGGCACGACCGAGAACGTCTGCTCTCCCCGCGCCGGGCTGATCACGATCCGCACGTTCACCTTGTCTGTGCCCTGCAACCGCACGCCCGTCGGCAATAGCAGCCCCACCTGCCGGATGACGTCGCTCCGCTGGTCCGCCACCGAGATCTCCTCCGTCGAGATCCCCTTCACCGCGTCGATCGACTGGAGCACGTCCGCCGCGCCGGTCACCGCCACCAGCGGCGGGTCGATCGTCACGCTGGTGATGTTGTAGCCCGGCGCCGGCGTGCCGCGGACGTTCGGCGTCACGATGAAGCCGCTCGTGAACTCGCGCTGGTTGATGCTCACCTTCACGCGCGCCTTCGCCGGGTTCACCGTCACGCGGCTGATGTCTCCTCCGTGCACGTCGCGTGGCTTCAGTGCCAGCGTGTCGTCGAAGTCGACCCGCAGCCCCGTCAGGTTCACCTCCGCGACCGCCGAATCGACGAGCGCCACCAGGCTCTCCGGTCCCGTCACGGTGACCGTCGCCGGGCTCGCGCTCTGCGTACCCGCCGCGAACCCGAGTTGCGGCGAGCCCACCAGCGTGATCTTCACCGGCACCTCCTTCGAGCGCAGGTTCTCGATCGTCACGTCCACGCGCGCCGGCGCAACGTCCGTCACGTTGACGCGCCCGTTCGATGACGTGACATCCACCGCCACGTTCGTCGTGCCGGCCTGCAGCCCGCCCAGATTGACCGTCGCCTGGAAATCGTTCGGATGGAGCTGGCTGAGCTGGTTCTTCGGCGCCGCGATCTGGATGCGCACGCTCGTCGCCGACGCGTTCGCCACCGCGAGCCCGTTCGGCACGTTCACGAACTGGACCGGGATCGCGCTGTTGAACGTCGCTGTCTGCTGCGGGTTCTCCCGCTGCGTGACATACAGCCACAGCGTCAGCGACAGCGCGACCGACAGCACGGCGAGGCTCAGGTTGCCGGCGATCGCCAGCGCGCCGCCCCGGAGGATGAACGCCAGCGCGCGCGGCAGACGGCGCAGCGTGCTCATCCCTCCGCCTCCCCCGCGCCCGGCTCGCCAGCCTTCATGTTGGCGACGGGCTTGCCCGCCGCCGTCCCGTTGACGTGCAGCAGGCTCTCGAGCAGCGCCCGCAGCCGCACGTCATCGAGCCGCATGTACATCCGCCCGTCCGCCGCCACCGAGACGCGGCCCGTTTCTTCCGACACCACCAGCGACACCGCGTCCGTCCGCTCCGTGATCCCCAGCCCCGCCCGGTGCCGCGTCCCCAGCTCCCCCGGCGGCGAGTTCTCCGACAGCGGCAGCGTGCACCCCGCCGCCACGATCCGGTTGCCGCGCAGTACCGCCGCCCCGTCGTGCAGCGGCGAGTTCGGGTAGAAGATGCCCTCGATCAACTCCGGCGAGGCGATTGCGTCCACCGCCACGCCCGTCTCGACGTAGTCCTGCAGGCCCGTGTCGCGCTCCAGCACGATCAGCGCGCCAAACTTACGCCGCGACATATCCGCCACCGCCACGCTCAGCGCCTCGATTGTCTCCGGGTACCGCGGCGTAGCCCCGAACGCCAGCGCCCCCGTCCGCCCCACGCGCTCCAGCGCCCGCCGGATCTCCGGCTGGAAGATGATCGGCAGCGCGATCAAGAGCCCCGTGAACGAGTTCCGGAGCAGAAAGTTCAGCATCCGCAGGTCGAATGCCCGCCCCAGCGCGAACGCCGCGATCAGCAGGATGAACGCCCCGCGCATCACCGCCATCGCCGTCGTCCCGCGCAGCAGCAGCAGGACCCAGAAGAAGACGAGCGAGATGATCGCCACGTCGAGCGCGGCCGCCGGCCCGAACTGCTGGACGTTGTTGCGCAGGCTGTCGATGAGGCTGGTCACGGGCGGCTACAGCGCCTGGTCGCTCGCCACGAGCGCCAGGATCGCCTTCTGCGCGTGCAGCCGGTTCTCCGCCTGGTCGAACACCACCGACTGCGCTCCTTCGATCACGTCTTCCGTCACCTCATCGCCGCGGTGCGCCGGCAGGTCGTGCATGAAGATCGCCGAGGGCTTCGCCAGCGCCAGCAGCTCCGCCGTCACCGTATAGCCGGCGAACGCCTCCTTGCGCTCCGCGTACGAGTCCTCCTGCCCCATGCTCGTCCAGACGTCCGTGTACACCACGTCCGCGCCCCGCACCGCCTCCGCCGGCGTCGCGCACACGTCGATGCGGCCGCCATTGTCCGACGCCGTCCGCTCGATGAAGCGCAGCGTCGCGTCCGGCAGCCGGTAGCCCTCGGGCGACGCGATCGCGAAGCTCACGCCCGCCAGCGCCGCCGCTTCCGCCAGCGATGCCGCGACGTTGAAGCCGTCGCCGATGTATGCCAGCCGCACGCCGCGCAGCGTCCCGAAGCGCTCCAGCACCGTCAGCAGGTCCGCCAGCGCCTGGCACGGGTGCTCCTCGTCCGAGAGCGCGTTGACCACCGGCACGTCGGCGTGCCGCGCCAGGTCCAGCAGCGTCTGGTGCAGGTACGTGCGCGCCGCGATCACGTCGACATAACGAGAGAGCACGCGCGCCACGTCCGCCACCGGCTCGCGCTGCCCCAGCCCGACCTCCGACTGGCTCAGGTACACGGCGTGCCCACCCAGCTCCTGCATCGCCACGTCGAAGCTGACGCGCGTCCGCAGCGACGGCTTCTCGAAGATCAGCGCCAGCGTCTTGCCGGCGAGCAGCCGCGAGCCACCCCCGTCCCGCTTCAGGCTGAGCGCCGTCTGCAGGATGCGGTCCAGCTCGTCTGGACTCAGGTCGGCGATCGAGAGCAGGTCGCGGCCGCGCACGGGCAATCCTCCGCAGAAATACGGAGCCAGTATATCGCGATGCCCGTGCGTGCATCGGCAGCGCCGATAACCGCGGCCCGGGCTGCGCGCTGGCGCCGTCCCCTCGACCGGCTTCATGCGCGTTGCGGCGCGACGTTCGCGTGCAAAGACCAGCCAAGCCGGGTGCTGGTGGTCACGGTGCGATCAACGCGGCGATGACGCGGGGCACCCTCGGCGAGGAGCGCAGTCCGTGGCGCCACGGATCGCGCTCCGCATCCCGGGCGCTGTGTTATACTCGGCGCACGAACCAGCGCAGGCGTGCTTGAAGACCATGGCTGACTCCTCCCCGCCGCGCGAGCGCAGCCTCGCGCTCATCTTCCCCGGCCAGGGCTCGCAGCACGCGGGCATGGGCAGGCGTGTTGCCGCCCGCTCCGCCGCCGCCCGTCAGGTCTTCGCCCAGGCCGGCGAGATCCTCCACTTCGACGTCTCCCGCATCGTCACGGAAGGCTCCGAGAAGGATCTCTCCCGCACCGCCACGACACAGCCCGCTATCCTCGCCGTGAGCTGGGCCTACCTCGCCTACCTGCGCGAGCGCGCCGCCGAGATGGGCCGCCAGCTCAGGCCCTCGCTCGTCTCCGGCCACAGCTTCGGCCAGTTCTCCGCCGCCGCCGCCGCCGACTCCATCTCCTTCGCCGACGCGCTCACGCTCGTCCGCGAGCGCGGCCGCATCATGACGAAGTGGTCGAAGCGCCGGCCCGGCGGCATGGCCTCCGTCATCGGCCCCAGCGACGACGACGTGCGCGACGTCTGCACGCGCATCTCCCCCGATGGCGATGTCGGCGTCGCGGCGATCAACGCGCCCGGCCAGACCGTCATCTCCGGTACGCTCGCCGCCCTCGCGCGCGCCATCGACTCCGTCCGCGAGCGCGGCGCCCGCGTCGTCCAGCTCCCGATCTCCGTCCCCGGCCACTTCCCGAAGATGGCCGAGGCGCGCGAGGAGCTGCGCACGTCCATCGACGGCGTCGCCTTCCGCGACCCGAAGCAACCCGTCGTCTCGAGCCTCACCGGCCGCCTGCTCACGACCGCCGACGAAGTCCGCCAGGAGCTCGCCGACCAGATGACCGGCGCCATCAACTGGATGCGCGCCTTCCGCGAGATGCGCCGGGCCGGCGCCTCGACCTTCTTCGAGGTGGGCCCCGGCCACGTGCTCGCCAACATCTGCAAACGCGTCGACCGCGACGCCGAGATGGTCGACATCTTCGACGAGGCGCAGTGGCGCGAGCTCATCCTCGCCGGTCCACACAGCGAGCCCTCCACCGTGGTCGCGCCTTGACCCCGACGCCGCCGCAGCGCCCCGAGCATCTCCCCGCCCACCGCGTCGTCGTCACCGGCCTCGGCGCCGTCTGCCCGCTCGGCAACAACGCGCGCGACGCCTGGGCCGCGATGGTCGAGGGCCGCTCCGGCATCGCCCCCCTCACACAGTTCGACACTAGCGCGTTCGAGGTGCGCATCGGCGGCGAAGTGCGCGACTTCCACCCCGAGGAAGCGGTCCCGACGAAGGACCTGCGCCGCATGGACCGCCACGCGCAGTTCGCCGTCGTCGC
>JADEYI010001323.1_pt1 | contig 19512 bp, 26 predicted proteins | sample 8542331 | NCBI WGS metagenome assembly JADEYI01 (sample SAMN16510988, study PRJNA670497) | mine drainage metagenome | isolation source: biofilm near Copperflume 1 | place: Germany: Marsberg coppermine Kilianstollen | collected 2018-02
AGCTGGCCGCCCCAGCTGCCATTGTGCTATTGATGGAGCTGTCCTGGCATCTCACCATCCGCATCCCCTCCTGCAACACTGCAAGGCACGAAACACGCCCTCGATATTCTGCAGTCTAAGAGGAATAAATCACACACCTTGAGCGCTGCTGAGCAGAAAGCCCCGTACTGGCTGTCAGGATGATAAGCATAGGCTTCTGATGTTTGCATGGTCCTGTTGCAAGCCTGACAAGTGCATTGGATACAGGCATATAGCCAGGAAAAGGACATACAGGGAGCATTGGGCTAAGAGGCAAGCATGGTGTGGAACTCAAGTGCAATGGGACCTGCGTGCAGCCAGGAAGGGGCACTGCAGGGAGCGTAAGGCTTTTAAGCAGAGAAAGTGTTGATTTGAAGTGTAGTGGAGGGATGGTCGTGCCTCCAAAGAGGCCCAGGCAGATGGCAGCGCTGACTGCTGTGCCTGCTACGTGAGGCAGCATGGGTTTGCGCTGCAGTATCGCCAGAACAGCTCCTGCTGTGCTCCCCAGTCCAGCTGCAGGGATCCATGACTTTCTGAGACTATGTTGCCTTGCAAGGACTTTCATCAAATTGAAGCTAGTAATATCAGCAGCATTGCGTCGCAAAAGACTCGTCCAAGTGCCTGTGGCACGAAGTGGACGGTAATTACCTGCCAGCAGAACTTTGGTTGTGAGCCTCTCCTGCCATCCAGATGCCAGAGGGCACCTTGTGCCCTGCCACGGCATGACGGTTGCACGATGTTCTTTGTGAAAATTTTCGCGGAATATTCTATTTGATGAGATTCGACGCGGACAAACTGGGCAACTCAAGGATCTGCAGCTGCAGGGGATCTGGATGAGAGACTCAACATAACTATTGGCCTTCCGAGAATATTTGATGGCAGTGCGACTAAATCTACTTCAAGCTTACAGATTTGTAAGCATCGTACTGGTAGCAACGAGTATCTGCAAAGGTTTCTAACGCGATGGTAACAGCAACAGCAAGATGTTTTCGAGATCCAGTATATTTTGAGGCAAGTTGATCATCTAAGTACTCAATCCCAGCAGCACATACTTCTGGTAAGAAACATTAGATGAGAATTCCGGAACCAATGGAGTCACGAAATTGCAGGAACCAGACGATCGGCTCATCGGTTTAGTCATCTTGCATGTGCTCTTCAAGTTTAAATTGCATGTTGACATGTCCGCCCCACGCATATTAAAAGCATAAGCTCAGCTCAGCAGCTCAGCATAGAGGCTTTCTCAGACGGCAATGTGTGTGGCGCTCCGATAGGGGCGACCCTCGGCGACCCTCGACGGTACTTCCAAAAGCGCCAAGAAAGTTGGGCTTTGAAGCATGTATCTCGATACAGCGCAACATGAATAAGTCACGGATACAGAAAATACTCCATTCTTCTTTTGGCCCTATGTCGAGGCAATTAAAAGCAAGAGCGCGGCACGCACCATCATCGGCTGAACTCATACACGTATTCGTGAGTTCCAGGGAGTAAAGCATGTGAGCCAGCATTTATCGTCGGAAAATGCCCACGTGGCTGGTAGCATGTGGAGCATCTTGGACAGTACTGGGGCCCTCAAAGAGCCAGTCGTGTTTACACTATATGCTTCTAGAACACCTGCGGCCTTTTGAACACCTGCCAGCAGAGGTGAGCCCTTTTGCGAATCTGACGGTGTCTGATGGTTTTGTTGGCGGCCAAAGCCTTCAGGTCTTGTCTCAGTAGCTTAGCAGTACTTGGTGGACGCTGATCTCTTGTGGGTTTGGGCACCCTACTTCTGATTGGCCCTCCTCAGGGGACTCTAAACTAACTTTACTCTAAGTTAGTTTAGAGTCCCCTGCCCTCCTGTCTTGTGGGGGCACTTCTGATCTAATGTAGGATCTGGCGGCGTCCTGCGCGATGTTTAGGTTGTTCTCATGAGCTGGAACATCGCTGCTTTACGTGGCTTTGCTGGACCCATCCATGTCTGCGTGTGTTGACAATTGCTCGGTTATTGGGAGTGCTGTGCTAACACTGTGCGTGCTACCTTTGCTCTATTGGAACTAGTATATCGAATGTTGTTGTTGACCACAACATTAGGATGTGACCGCGTCTTGTCCGGTCTCTGCTCAGGCACACCAGTGTGTAGAACACAGCACATCTAATCAGCCCGTATTGGCTGGCACGATGTAATGTTTCTTTCTCTTTCCTTTCTTGAATGGTAAACACGCTGGCGTCATTTGGGCAGTATACATACAACAATATAGCTCAAGCCTTGGAGCATAGCTCAATCTAAACCACATAGACTTGCCTAGGCCATCCAAGGGGTCAGCGTTCTTACACCAAGCAGCGTACGCATGGTTCGTAGTTGAGCACATTAAGTGTGCACAAGTGCACACTGCCGTGTCTTCAGAGAACACATCATGATTAGAGCTCATCTGCATCTGCTGGGTTGGTGCCATTGCCAATCAAGAGTGTGAAAGGGAAGCTGTAGCATTTGAAGTCAATGCGACAATTTCTGCAGTCAAAGAATTCGGAGCATTGGCCTTTGTCAGGGCCCATCAAAGAGCCCCCTGGACCAAATACACTACTCTGGGCATAGCATCTGGCTGCACTTGCCTCGGCAATAGCACAGACACTCTTGTAACCATTGCAGTTGTTGCATACGCAGACAGATGATGGCTTGAAAGTGAATCGTGTGCAGTATCTCTTGCGCTTTAGCCAATCTCCGCGGCCATCCACAGCGGAGGCCCAGGTTGCAAGGAGCAGCAGAGCTGCCATAGTCCGTCCGTTTCGCATCCTATCCTGAATCCTGTGGCATCCCACTCACATAATTTCAAGTCAAAATAGAGAGCACACAGTGACTCAATTTGTTCCTTGTCAGCAAGGATAGCATGCGCATAGTGGTGTTTGGCGGAACCGAACGCAGAAATACTAAATGGCATGAAAGAGACAAGGCCTCGCCTTGACAATGATTATGCTAGTGTCTGGTGGGAGACGTTGAACCTGTGAAAGCATGCCAAAGGTCAGGGAGCCAAGCCTTCTGCAGGAAAAAGCCCTGCTGCGTCCCGAGGTTCCACCAGGGGCACCGTTGCAAGCAATTTAGTATGATCGGGCTAAAGAAAATACATACAAAATACTAGAATGGCCTAGGCCTTCTAGTAGACACCTGGACGGTAAATGAGGACCTCTCATCAGAAAACGAAAGGCTGCAGCTCCTAGAGCACGAAGGTGCAGGGGCAGCAAATGCCTCATTGCTGCTCACTGGGTCCGATATAGTGCAGATCATGGGGGGCATGGACCAAGTTCGAAGCCCTAGCCGAAATCCAGAAGCCGATCTGCTCGAAATAGCTAGACCAAGAAGGTGGGAGGAGAGAGGGAAGGAGGCTCACCTTTGGATGGATGCCAGGCGCACGCTTTATGGAAGTTTTCGCGATCGTTTTGTGAGCACTCCTATGTTTTGGCAAGGGGTGACTCGAGATCTGCAAGATACTGTGGATCCTTCTTTGAAAGAAGTTCTTTCCTTGTTTGGCAATGTGACATTGATTAAAAGTGACTCGAGATTACCAGCACGTGAATCACACAGCACATGCGGGGGTGACGTAAGCACATGTTCAAAGGGCATCGCCTCCCGCAACCCCAGTCCCAGGGCAACCTGCTGGGGTCTGTACGGCTGTCCCACATAGAACTCTGAAGTGCGAGCCAAATCAGGCATTGTTAAGAGAGCTCGAATAAGAGTGACCTGGGACGGGCCCAAGTGTGTAAGCAAGTGAAAGCATGCTGTGAAGAGTCAGATGGGAGATCGTTCAACCGACACACACCTTCTACGTCGCGCGAGGGTGCATTACGTAAAAGGAGAAGTGGGTGTATCGGCAGTCCGATGCATCTGCACGCACTTTTGCTAGCTACATAAATCTAACCACAGACCATGCAATGCTTCCACACGCTCCCAAAGTAGCTACAGCACTGGCTAACTGAACATCACATCGGTGGCGTGAATTTCCTACATGCTGCCTGCTGTAACTCTCAAACGCTAGTGACAGAACAAATTTAATTGCATGCGATACAAATAATAATAGTACCCTGAAGGTTGGCTTCACAGAATTGATGCATCCTCTTGCTCCAGAAATTTTGCCACCCACTCGTTGTCGCTCAGCATGTGCACCCCCTTGTACCTGAGAAGACACTCGCAATTGCACAGTCAAGACTGCTTGGCACAGTTGTGATACGACGGTGCTGATTGTGGATTTAGAAGATTGTGTCTCCTGTGCAATGCCACCATGCCTGGACGCTCGTGAGGCGACAGAAGCGTTAAGAAATGCAACGTAACCAACAAACTCTTGGAGATCGAAGGTCCATACAGACTCCTTTGCGCACTGAAAGCACTGCAAGTGTGAGCTCTAAGATGAAGCGAGCTCTAAGATGAAGCGTCTTATATTTTCATAGGAAATTTTGAGCATTTGCAATTTAAGATACCTGGAGGTGCGTTGGGTCTCGAATGCACTGTGCTGCTGCAGCGCCTGGATGAAGTCTGACACCGAAGCTCCCCTCATTTCCTGCATTCCCTGCACACACATCGAAATGTTTCTGAGTGATTTCAAATTGAATTATCAGTTCCCTAGATTGCGGACACTGTTATGGCAGCAGTTCAACGTGTGCCACTGCTGTAGAACACCATTCCTCTCATCCTGAGCAGCCAGAAAGCTGCCGAGACACAGCCGAACCCCTTGGTCTCCCCTCAACAAGAACTCAAGAAGCTTGGACTGTAGCTTGCCCAATGATGTCTTGACAAGGCCTGAGGTCACCATTCCATACGGTGCATCCCAGAGTGTCATCAGTGCAGCTTTAAGGAAATCTCTGAACCGCTTACCGTCCGCATATATTGTTCACCAAAGGAGAAAAAGATATTATCTGGTAGAGAGGAGGCAGCACCTGGTGATAGCTGTCAGAAGAAAAGTTCAAGCTGAGGCTTGAGTCGGAAGCTGCCGCGGCAGCTTCCTCCGCAGCGGCGGCAGCTTCCGGCTCCAGGCGGATCCGCAATGCTGCCACATCGTACGCCTTTGCAGCGCTCGTTTGGGTCAGGAAGGTTCCCACGTAGATGGGTTGAACGTCCTGCAGCAATTGTTCTAGTGGTGAGGACTTATTGACACATTGCCCCTGAAACTCTGTAAGCCTTGTGCTGTACTTTGTCAGTCTGAAGGCCTTGCTGCTAGGTGATCACCATGCAACTGACCCCCTTTGATAGGCACAGGCTAGGCGTTAAAATGTTTGATGCCTGCTTTGACAGTAACATGCCAGAAACGGCATTCGAATCGTCAATATGCCGCGATATTTACAAGCACTGCCCGTTTTCTGCATGAAGGGATTGAACTATGATGCTATGCTGACCTCAATTTGAGCTTGGTGTGCATTATTTGCATGATGACAGAGCGCTGACCTCATCAGGAGCCTGATCTGGCGCCAGGGGGGCGAGGCCTAATTGGGCGCGCAGTCCGGCGGCAGGTGAAGGCACATGCGCATCCCATGTAACGCTCCAAGGACCGCGGGTGACTCCCTTGAACCTCTGCTGCTGAGACTGCTGCTGCTGCATCTGCTGCTGTGAATGCGCCTGCAGATGAAAACACTAGACTTTTCAGTTTGGGGAACCGAATTGAAGTGAACAGGTTTAAATTTTGCCGCCGCTGTTGCTGCATCTGCTGCTGGGAATATGCATGCAGGGATGGCATGAGTGTACCTGGCCCTTCCACTGTGCAGTGGTGTTAAGAAGGGTCAAATACTGATCTGTACTTGGCATGCATGGCAGCTAATAAGGAAGCCAGCATGTCACAGACACTCCGGGCAATATCCAGATGCTCACGTGCAATTCTCTGACACAATAATAGAAATAGATGGATTCTCCCATCAGAAAAATTGGAGAGAGATTGCAACAGAGCATGCCAGCGGCACACCATCTTTTTTTTCTTATTTTTCTTTTTCACAATTAATTACAAGTCACATGCGTCAAGGTAACAAAATTTGGTAGATGGCATGATTACATGCAAATTGCACATATTGCATGATTATATGTATTAGTTAGCCGCACTCTGTGCAGCTCTTCAAGTCGGAACACAGGCGCCTTGTGCTTGCCGCTGAGCGCCGCAGCTCGAATCACGCCCCTTGTGATTCCCCCAAACCCTGCCGGGGTCGCCACCGCGCCCCCCTGGGTCCCCTCGCTCCCTGAGGCTGACTCATCGCCAGCCTCCACTGCAAGTTCCTCTGCAGTGCAGCAACTTCTTGTCACACAGATGCATTATTGAGACCCACATGATACAATAACATAGAAATTTTAAAAACACGCTTTCATGTTGGCAAAAGCAGTTGGTTTGAAGTGCACAATGTTCTGCTCTGTATCAGTTCTACCAGAACTCAAGTGGTTGGTAACGACACCAATCAATATTGTAGTGTAATTGCTCCCAAGGCACATGACTTTGGACTTGAATTTGAAAGGAAGGTAGCAAGCATTGAGCCTTGCAATGTGAGAATTAAAGCAGACAAGGTGGTCAAGAATGAGGCTTGCCTGTCTTGACTGCGGCAGCAGACAGTGCTCCAGCGCCTCTGTCCTCAGTAAAAGCTGACTGGCCGGAGACCGGAGACAGTGGAACCCCTCTGCTCTGAACTCGCTGCTGCTGGTTCAAGGGTGGGCTAGCCGGCGCCACTGCCTGGTGTGTCGCCTGCACAGAGCACAGAGCAAAATGTGGAGTCAGTACGAAGTTTTGCAAACTTTAATGAGGTCTGCATCTCATTGACCAAGCAACCACCACTCGATAGCAACAGTGGAATCAAATTTGCTGGTCAACACTGTATGGTGGAGATCCTTACTCTCTATGTGCCGTTTGCAAGCTGCAATCGTCAACCAATGTCTGTACAGAAACTCCTATCAATAGTGTGCATGTGTGCAACCCATGCACACCCTTGTAATGCAGAAGCAATTTCTCAGGACACAAAATTGGATTCGAAAATGGGGTGTGAACCTGAGTCAGCGCTGGTGATGTGGCAGCGTTGCCTGTTCTGGCAACTTTGCCCCTCAGTGGAAGCCGCGCGTCGAAGACTGGACCCCCGCTTTTTACTGTACCTTCCAAGGCAGCTTCCTCCGGCTTCCCTCCTGCTTCTGCAGGCTGCACTTGCGCTACCTGTTGCCTTGGAATATCAATTTGAGATGGTGCCGCGATTGATTGACTGACGGCTTGGTCAGAGGAAAGTGGCGGCGGGTCTGGCATGTGCCGGCACATGCCGCGCCATGTGCCGCGGTCCTCGTTTACCGCAGAGATCCCCGGGGGCAGTGGAAAATCCGGCGCGGCCGTCACGGAGGGGCTCTTTGAGCTCCGGCCCCTTCTTCTCACTGCATTCTGCAAAGCACACACGGGGCAATGCCATGATCACTTGATAAATCACCTCTCCACACTGGCACCTTGTTTTTACATGAAAGCCACTGTAGGCACTCTGAGAAGACAATAACACGGCGGTTCGCTGTCTGCAAAGCATGGCCAACCCAGACTCTGCATGGACTGCATGAGAGCAGCTCTAATATTCGAGACCATATAACCAGGGAATCGCACAGGCAGGGGGGGCTCATTTTAGTTCTCTAAAAAAGAGTCTGCAAAGATCAGCCTAAACCGATGCATGTAAGCTTTGGATCAGAGCAAGGGGATGTTAAAAGAAGGATCATGTAGCATATCGGCGAATTGCAAGGAGGAATCTCCTCCTACAGTAATTGTTGTGTAATAATGAGGTTGTTGCCTACTTTGGTTGGTGTGCTGGCGGGGCTGGGGCTCCATCGGCGTTGCCTCTTCAGTCCCCGCGAGCTGACATCAGCAAATAGCGCAGTCACCGACGGCAGGTCGACCACATTGGTCCGCACGGCCATTGCCGGGCCGAAGCGAAGCTTCCTGCCCGTCTCCGGGCTGCCATTCAAATTTGAATCAGTCAGCTTTTGTTTCACTTGAACTGGATGTAACTGGATTTGTACATTGCAGGTGGGTACCTGTTCTACATCCATTGCTCAGCCATGTTCTGCTGAGGAATAAATACGACACGCACAGTCTTCAGTGCCAAACAACTTGCAGTGCTGGTTTCCAAAATGGCACACAACAGCTCTTGCAGCGTGCTCGTTGGCAGGGGCAACTTTGGATGCCCTAAAGAAAGAATTCGTTCTTTCTCGAGCTCAAGTGATTCTATGCCCTTGCTATTCTTGCTGAGACAGGGACCTTATTTGCTGCAAGCGCCTGGAACAAACCTGGCCGCGAATCTGAGCCCAGCAATTTCTGACCAATATCTCCAAAGGAAAGCAGAATATTGGTCCAAACAAAGCAGCTTGTAATTCTAGGCCGGCTGAACTCACTCGATGGTGAAGTCCTGAGACTGCGCGCGAATGATGCCTGGCGTGGCCTCGCTGCCAATTCTGGCCGTGCCAGGAGAGGCCGTCACATCAGTGCTCCTGATTTGGCTGCGCTGATGATTTGCGCCCCTTGTGGACGCATCATTCCCCCAAGGATTATCTGGGAGCGGGGGGATTTGATGGTCCAGCAGCGGCAGCTCCGGGGCTGAATTGTAGCGTGACTCGAGCAGGAACGCTCGCAGGTCTGCGCCAAATAATAAAGTTTTAGTCAGCATCCTGCTTAGTAATGCATTACTTAAAAATAATTGTAGGAAGCATACAGCTAGCTTGAAGTGAATGCTGCTCAACTTGAAATCTTCGGGGCAATGCATCAAATATTGGCATACAGCAACAGACAATGTATGACAAAGAGCAGCTTACACATACCCATGAGCGGAGTGCTCTAGGGTTGATTGCTGCTTCCAATCGTGAGAGCAGTGCCAAATGCACAGCAGAATTGCAATTTTGGTGCACAAAGGTCAATTAGTACAGATTGTATACTCACCTGGCCCTGCCATGGAGAGTGATCGGTCAATAAAGTGCGCTGTCTGCAGACCTTCCTTTTCACTCATTCCCCACATCCCGGGTGCATACCCTTCACTGTAGAAGCCTTCCTGCTTCCCATGAGTCATCTGCAGCTGCTCCTGCGGCTGCTGGCTATGTTTCCAGGCCCCTTGAGAGTGGGGTTCAGGGGTGTATCCCGGGGGTTGCTGCTGCGACCAGATTAGGCCGGGATCCCCCGGCGGATCCCCGGGGCTGCCCTGCGGCCAGATCAGGCGCGCCTCCTCTGCTGTGACCGCCATTGGAGTCACTAGATCCTGCAATCAGCTTCTGTAATGTATAATGACATAAAAAACGTGTGCGAAAAGAACTTGTGCATGCGAAATCTTGCCAGTGCTAAGTAAGCAGTGACTGCAGTCTATGCTGGTTTCTTGCAAATAAGGGGCGAGAACCTCATTAGACAATGGCATTGCTGCTTAAGTGCAATGACAAGTCAAGTACGATTCAGCCATCAAGGATTCCTCTGGAAATTGATTTCGGCCTGTGCTGCTAATGAGTTCACTTGTGGACCGCACCCGAATCGCCAGGTCAAAGTCATCCAGGCTGCTGCGCGAATGGTGCAGCGGTGGACGCTTCGTGTTCAGCTGCCCTACTGCCAGCTCAGCTCCTGAGGCAAACCGCGGGCGCGCCTGCTGTAACAAAGGAAAGCTCAAACGAGCTAAACAGTGTGTATTATTATTATTATTACTACATGGTCGGCAAACCCAAAGCCAGAGGCCATATGGCATACACACAGGGCGTCTGTAGCCAGATCTGCGGGGCCTACAGCAGTCTGCAGCCTATCATGATCATGGGTAATCACAGTGTGTATTGTATTCCATCGCTGGAGAGCATGCAATATACGATATCTGGGGACCAGGTATCAGTGAATGACTGCATATTGAATACAGCACTGTATCAGAAAGTTGCCAGCAAGTTGTGCATCCATCATCTGACCTGCAAGTCTTTGGTGCCGTCCAACACCTCTCCAGCAGCCTTCATGGCATCCCTGGTTCAACCACAGTAGACTGATAACTGACTATTTATCTGTTGACTCACATACGTTGAAGGTTTGCATGGGTATCAATGAGTGCCCCACCTCATCAGCGCATCAAATGCTGCAAGGGCGCTGTTGCTGTCATGCGTGGCTACAGGACTCGGATAAACGATCGCATTGCTGCCATTCGATTGCACAGATCCTGGCTGATGTGGTGTGGAGATCGCTGGGGAAGAGCCTGCATCGAAGCCAGCCCCTGTGTGGCTGCCGCTGGGCGAGAAATCCACTGGCAGAGGCTCCAAGTCAAGGAGCCACGCAAGATCCTGGTCGGGGGACGGTGGATCGATGAAATTGCTCTCGAACATCCCTGCGCTCTGGGGCGATGACCAAGCAGCATCTGCGCTGCGGTCCTGGCTGCCAGGCTGATCTTGCCCAATGCCGAGACTCGCAACATCGGTTTTATTCGGTCTGGTTGGTCCACCCTGCACACCCTGATTAGCGACGCGGGCATTCGCACGCTGGGAGCTGCCTCGTGCCATGCCGCTAGATCATCGGGTGTGCACGTTGAAATCCAATCGCTTCAACAAACCACCAATTTAACAGAAGTGCCGTGAGCATTGCTCGTCCAATACTGATCTAATGTCATTTCGCCTGTCCTGAGGCGCTCGGGCACGCCTGGGCGCCACATGATCTCACCTCGAAATACTCATCATTAAGCAGCGCTACATTCTTACTCTCGTTGCTGCCTCAAGAGCTCACAAATTTGGAAATTTAATCTCCCATATCAAAATATCAGTGCAGGACACGTGAAGGAATAGCGTTCTAACGGAACCGTCGCTTCCAAGGTGACGCAACGAAATGGCTCAAACAGCGGGGACTGATGCACTCATTGAATGGGATCACATTTCTCTCCAAACAGGCAGGAGATCTCAATCATGTCAAAGTGAGCAACAGCTTGTTGTCGGCTCAATCGAGACAAGCCTCGAGGCACCGAAACTGAGTTTCGGCGTTTCCTATATCAAATTTTCCCTTGACGAAGGGGTTTTGGGCAGGGTTCAGGCATCAAGCCAATGCAAAATAATTTGCACAATCTATTTCAAGAGTTGAAGTCATGCGAACGTGACAAGGGAAAGTGAATATGTGGGTCTGATCCAACTATATCAAGGTCATCACCTTGGCAGACGAGCAGAAAGTGAAAATAAGATGTCTACCACGATACACTTTTCTCTCATCTCGGAGCCACACCTCCTCGACATTATAGACGAAGAATGGATGCAAGACACTCTGGCGGACGACGGTGCGTATCAGGGTCCATTTGGTCTGAAGATTCTTCCCTTTCTGATCAAATGCACTTCCTCAAGATGCTGTACAGTATCCTGGGAAAAACGTTGGGAAGCTTTGAGCACATCAAAGCAGATGTGCAGGGTAACAAAAGCTTTTTCAAGTAACACTGCGTCATTTTTTTGCTCTTCTCAAGGCAGGGCTCCTGAAGGCAAACCATCAGCACTGCAGTGATGCTGCAGTGATGCCTTGGGGCAGCTTCCATCATCTCCATCACAGATCATCTTGCTGCTTCGCAGACATTCCGCTGCCAGAAGGCATGCAGCCCCCCAACGAGGAGGCCGAAGACCTTCAAGAGGACAATCCCCAGCGTGGGAATGAGCCTGAGAAATGGCTGGATCTTGGCCTGCAGTCTGTGCACTGACAGCTGTGCATTGTCATTTGTTTAGTTTTTGCACTGGCAGCTGCGGAAAAAGCCTGAGAAATAGCTGGATTTCGGCCAGCCGTCTGTACATTGACAGCTGTTTAGTGACAATTGCCACTGCTCACTGAATCCAGGGGAAGCTTAGCAGCCAATGTTCGATACCAGCAGATTCACCTATATTCTTGTCAGCTCACGTCGCAGACCTGAGCTTAGAACTCGCCGAGCTTTGAGGTGTGAACACCTTCTCTGTGCATGCACGGAGTCCAGCAGCAATCTGCTGATGATAAAGGAGCTGAAGCCACAGGCTTGGGAATGTTAGCAGCGAGTCTCTGACAGGGGCAGCTGGCAAGAGGAGCTGCCAAGTCCCAGTGCGGACTTGAACTGGAAGTTGCAGAGGCCTAGGTCCTGTGTGCAAACTCAGAGCGAGGACAGCATGCAAGACATGAAGACACCCTGTCTTTAGTGACTGCAAGTTTAGGAGGAACATTACATGGCATTGGGATTCTTTACTGCAAGCAGTTAACCGCGCTCAGAGCGCACCACTATATATTGCAGATCCCACACATTGAATTCATCCAAGGAACAAGCTGTGAATGGCATTTTAGAACTTCAGTATGAGTGAAAGGCAATCAGCGGCTCTAGAACCTCTTCTTTGCTTACAAGCGCTAGCATGCCACAGGGCATACCAACATGGGATTATCTCTCAACTGTAAAAAAATCAATTATTGCAACATCCGTTCCCACAGGGGCATTCGTTCAAAATCCAATAGTGAGCAACTGGCGAGGTTGTCCTTGTATCAGATGAAGTTACTTTGCAACGGTAGAAATTGCAGTTACTGGCCATGGCAAGCCGGCTGTCTGATATCTGAAATAGAAAAAAAACCAAAATCTGGACCACATTCAAAGTGTGTGATGTCAAAAGAACACATTGCATATTGCCCTTGCTGTAATGGCCAGTACATGCCCAAGGCTGAAGCTCTTGTCATAGAAGAAGAAACATAATCTGCACAATATCCTGAAGAACTGTCTGCAGATTCACTCTTCTAGCACATAGTTATGTGGGGGCTCATGGTCAAAATCCCACAAACATCATGGTGACACCGCTCTCAAACCCTCGATTGACTTATTTTGAAATGCATGTTTGTATTTCTGCTGGCTGCCAGCAACGCTTGAGGCTGCTTTCCACATATCGATGTCTGCAGCGATGAAAGCCCCACCGGAGTGACTCAGCAGTCCATTATTTGAATGTTCGAGCTGATATTTAACTGGCCGCTGACACCGCTTGGGGCTGTTTCACGTAGATAGCGCGGAGAGACTCGCTCACAAATTCCTCGGCAGAGATCGGAGGGTATCTGCCCTCCTTGCCCTCGATAATTGAGTGCTTGTTGGCCTGCAGTGCACACCAAAGGAGTCTCAGCCATGCTGTCACAAGTGAGACAACGCTTGAAATGCTTTCTCACATAGAAATCTGCACTAAAAGCCGCAGGAATGAATGCCGTTCACTGCAAGCATGAAGCCTCAAAGGTTCTTCGCAAGGCAGATTTCCACGCTTAGCCTCCTGAGATCTTGAACACCAAGAGAAATCTCTACGGAGCAGAAACGTCAGCATCTACTCGAGATAAAAGCATCTTGTACCTGGTTGAAATAGGCAATGCTGAAGCGGGAACCCTTGTCCTCGCCTGGAAGGGGCATTCTGACCCGGTGGTAGTTGGACTTGAGCTTGTCATCGCTCCACCTCATCAGAGCATCCCCGATGTTCACTGCACATCCCCAACACATGCATGTCATCACCTGTATCGCCTCACTATCGTTGTTCCTGCGAAACAAGACAAATGTGCACACGCAGGCATTTTGCAAGCAAGGCCACCCTTGTTCGCCACAAATAAATCAAAGCAAGATTGTTCATCAATCAGCAGAATCCGAAAATCCAACACCGGCTTGAGATGTCACACTGACACTCCCAAGCACTATATGAGACTGCAGAGCAGACGAGAAAAGAAGGGAACTAGTGTGGTACGCACATGATGGGGATTGGGAGTGCAATGCTTCCTTGTGTCAATTTTCACTCAAATTCTCTGTCTATGTTCATCGTCATGGAATTTGGGCAGGCCATAACGCATTGGGGCACCCCTCCGTCTGCACCCCTTCAGTATTGGGCGTATTAACAAGCGCAAGCTGCAATGCATGCTATAAGGTAGGAAAAGCACCTGTAATGGTTCCAGGGAGTGCAGGGCACTCGGTCCACTCATCACCCACTGCATGCTCGGATGTTGCCTCCCTGCGCGCGTGCACATAAATTTTAGGGTTTAGGGTGTACCTATATTTTTATGATTAGGTTTAACCCTAAACCAAAAAAACCACAAACCCTAAAATATACGCATGCACAATCAAAATGAGGTGCTGCTGTTAACTTTTGTCACTTGAGGGACATGCAAGGAACTCCCCTTCATAATGCACAATGTGCGCACTCAGTGTGTGCTGCTGGTAGAGACTGCCTCACAGGAGGGACAATCAGCAGATTTCCCAACAAGATGAAACTTCTTGAAAGGGTCAAACGCCAAAGTTTCAGCATAACACAAACATTAGATTGTGCAATTACCTTCCAGGGCAAACTTCCAGGCCGGCCCCTTTAGCAAACAACAGCGTGATTGTCTCAAAATCACAGTGTGATCCTGCCTGCAAGGGCAGCCAGCAACCATCTTTTCCCACCTCCCATCCATTTCATCATGTCTTGTGTGCATATCCTTCATGCATATCATGTCATCTATGCAGCGTTTCACGCAAATGCACACATTAGAGAGTATTGTGCACCGGCAACAAGCTAGTGACAGCGCTTCCAGAAGATTACAGCAGCTGCCAGAAGATGACATCCATAGCAAAGACAAGAGAATACATGGAACCTATTGTAAGGGATCTGCATGCAAAGGGGAAGAATTGGAAACCGTTCATACCCGTGGGAATCCCTCAGGGAAGGTCTTTCCCTCAACTGGGAAATAGTGCATCAGGCGGAAGGTCTGCTGGGCATCTGGCTTCGTCACATCATGGTTCTGCACAGGTACACGTTGACACATCAGAATGCAAACTTGTTTTTTGCTTCTAAGAGAAGGTAGAATGCAAAAAATGAAGGCATAGCGAGCGCTCAGAGGGGAGAAAAAGGGCTGTTTCGCGATGTAGACTTAGGGCAACGACAAAGCATGCAGCTCCCAGCCCAGGAGAAGCTCTGATCACATTGCATGCTTTTGCACGAGGCACTGGACAACGGAAGACACTTCGACAAGGAATATTTGTACATCATTGCTGCTCTTTGGTGGCGAGTTAGACAGGAGTGCCAAAACAGGTGTGAAGAAGTCACCTTGGTGAAGAAGTCTTCCTCGAAGCCAAGGCCGAGTGCGAAGCAGGACAGCACCTTGAAGGAGATCTCTTGGCACTTCTGCATAAATGCCTGCAGACACAGCAGGACGGGCAAGTTTGAGTCTGAATACCGTGTTCCAAAAGCTGTGCATCTCTTTCTCCCTTGCAGCTTCAATTCGGGTGTCTTGTACTGTCATGCTGAAGGAGGCATCAGACGAGCCCTAAGTTGGCTGGAAGCAATATAAAGATACCTCTGACTGATTGACTGACTGACAAAGGCTCGAATTATTTAATGGGAATTTTACCTCACAGGTACCTTGAAAGTCAGCAATGTCCTGATCGCTGGGCCACCTTCCCTCCATGTCATGCCATTTGAGCTGCAGAGACTCCTTCAACTCGGGCAGGTGATGAGAAGCGCGCTTCTGCTGGCCGGATTCCCAGCCGATGTTCTTGGACTGCACATCACCTTAAATCACGTGTTGCGGCACGACAAACAGATGCCAGAGACAGAGAGTTGACAGGCAGAGAAAACGTACCAGGTCGAAGCGGTATTTGGCCTTGGCATCTGCAGGTAGCTTGAAGAACGCCTCTGATATCTCGAACATATGCTTTATTTCATCCTGGCACCAGATGCGCGACAAACGCTCAGTCTGTGTACTGGATTGATGAAAATTTCGGACCACAGCTTCAGAGGCTCTGATCCTTTCGGAGTATCCTCACCCCAGACAAACCATGGTCTTTGAGGTAGAAGAAGCCGATTTCGGTGGCAGCTTTCCAGAGATCATTCGTGATCTCCTGCTTCCGATTCTCGAAGTCGTCCAACGACACTTGCACGATGGGACGGCCCATGTTGATTTTAAGCGAAAGGGTTTAGATATGTCGGCTTTTTTCTGTAAATTTGTGCAGTACTTCTGCAATAAAGAGAGAAAGATGCAAGATTACGAATCGGAATGATGAAGCGAAATGACGCATACAGATCCACGTCAGCCGTGACGTTAACGTTATGGTATACGCAAGCCCGGTACATCTCAAGTGTCAGGTCAGTCAGGTGCACCTTTACTGGAGCACTCCAATACAATTGGAGGCGCATGGGATGTGTTTCAGGGTCACTGTAGAGCACATCCTCCTCTGAATTGCCAGGCCTGCTTCTCTGGCAGCCGTGCGTCAGATAAGTTTGTACGACTGCACCTGGCCCTCATCAGCAGCCCTCCTGTGATTTGAACAGCCGCCACCCAGCGAGTTGGTCATACGCAGCAAGGAAGGTTCAACCTGCGGCAACATGGACGCCGATGAGCTGCTTGCGAGACAGCTGCAGGTGCGCGCTGTGACTTCAGTAAATGACGTTGGGCATCAACCCTGTGCTTGCGAGACATTCCGTTCCGAACCAATGCCAATGAAGCAACCTGTATGTAGAGCAGTCATGCGCATGATGCCCTATAAGGATGGGGTCGTCCCATCTTGTTTGGCCAGCAGATGTACTGCCTCCGATGCCTCTGTCATTTTCGGTAAGTATCAGGCTGCAGGAACTGTCGGCGGTGGCAACTCTGTTCTACTTTGTCTCTGCAGGAAGAAGAGGACAGGGCGGTGGCACAGCTGCACTCCTTGACTGGCAGAGGGGGCGAGCAGGCATTTCAAGCCAGGCTGCAGAGTGGCGTGCAGACCGTGCTCACGGTGCGTCCATTCGTGATTTCGCCTTCTGATACGTTTCCTTTCCATCTTGTTATCCGCTTTGGTGCTTTCGAGCCCATCAGAGGCAAGAGCATGCTTTGGACAGGTGTCCCATGCCACCTCCCTCTTTCGGAAACCGATTTCTCCTCATAGGAATATGTTTCGCATCTAAATTTTACACACTGGCTGCTGCCGCACACACTTTCCCTGTGCATGCCAGCGTGTGCTTTAAGATCGTGGCAGAACACTGCAGAGCCTCCACCATAAATATTACATCTATGCAGCAATGACTTGACAGCACTGCAGGGCAGTCCTGCGCTGCTTCAGCAATCCATGAGCACCTCCCATGTGGATCCTTTTGTCTGTAAATCTTTTGGAACAGAAGGGGCCTCTCAAGTGGAACAATCTATCACAGGGCACACCCCTTCTCAAATTTCATTTTGCTGAGAATTTGAATGCGCAGTACGAGGACGAGACGCTGCAGGCAATGGCCCTGAGTGTCATCCCAGAGGACGAGCTCCAGGCGGCGGCTGACGCGGCCATTGCGCAGAGCCGGGAGAATGGCGACTCGCCGGTGCTGGCGCAGCAGGACGCATTTGCGCGCCAGCTTCTGATGTGGTTCAAACGGGACTTCTTCTCCTGGGTGAGGCACATCGCTTTGCTGCGCATGGCTGCCTTTCATAGCACCGCATGGATTTGGATATGCTTGCATTCTTTCTCACTGCCATTTCTACTTCAGTCTTCAAGCCCTCCTCAGAAGAGCCGGTGGCAGAAGCCCCTTAAAATAACTTCAGAATTAGAACCTTAGCTGCCGACTGTCTATGCAAATCTGAAGGGCTAGATGCGTAGGAGTCGGCTGCAATGCATGAAGGGGTTGCTCAGCGCCTTCTTGACATGCTTTTAGAGTCAGCTGGAAGCGCAGATGCATGTTCATGCTATAAGTGGCTCATCCACAGACATAGGCATGCAGCTGGCAAGGATACAAGCCTTACCTGCAGGGCATCCCTTTTGGAGCCCGCAGTCACACTGGAGGCCAGCATGGCCAGGAATCCCCTCGCCTGCATTTCCTGGTTCACCCATTGAAGGTGCTGTCACCACACATCAGCCTCAGAGTGCAGCTGTAAGCTGCAGGCGTTGAGTTCACTCCAACAGACTGGCAAATGTCAACATTGGCCAGAAAGTTTCACAAGTCTGATTGTTTTCTGTCTCAGGTGAATAACCCGCCATGCAGCGCGTGCAGCAATGCTGAGACGGTGCCAACCGGCATGGGGCGTCCCTCCGCCGACGACGCGGCCTCCGGCGCTGGCCGCGTCGAGCTCTACGGCTGCAAGGCGTGCGGAGCCATCACCAGGCAAGTTTCCCTATTTGCCACTATACCGTATTAATATTCATTCCAGTTTCAGTAGTACACCCTTCTGCTGCCAGTGGCAGGGTGTGTCTGCAGACAACTGCAGGTAGTAATATTTACCCCTGGTTAGACTCGCCAGGTCCAATCAAGTATGGGACGCATCGAGCACTATGGCTGCAAGGCCTACATTGCCATCACAAGGCAAGAAGATCCTGGTTGCCAACATATGATTGTGCCTTGTGGCAGTCTTGACTGGTCAAAGTGCTTGAAGCTTGATCCATGTGGACCGAGGCCGGGCGTGTGTGGCCCATGTGTAATGAACTGTGTGAGACGTTGAGGGACAGTGGGAAAACTGACCCAGCTGACCCAACTTTACAGCTGGCAGAAAGACACACTCCCCTTGTAGGTTGGACTTGATCCCCCAGCAGTAGCCCTAACCCGTTAAAAAAAAAACCCATAAAACCCTAAAATCCTAAAATGTAAAAATATATCAAAAACCCGTGTGACAGTGATGCAACCATGTCCAGCCCCCTTGCGGGTTTTCTTGCTCTAGCTCTTTGTCACTGTATTTCAGGGATATCCAACCCTTTCAACTCCCTTGGTTTTGCAAACCCTTCAGGTTTGCGCGCTACAACGACCCCGGTCGGCTGCTGCAGACGCGCCGCGGCCGCTGTGGAGAATGGGCCAACGCATTCGCGCTCTGCTGCCGGGCAATCGGATTGGATGCTCGCTACATCCTGGACCTGACCGACCACGTCTGGGTGAGTATGTGAAATCCTTTTGCTAACATTACGCACTCTTCCTGCCAGAGGCAAGTCCATGCATTTTGGACCTGAAAGATCACGTCTGGGTGAGTTTGGGAGTTCCTTTTGCTATCATTACGCACATTTCCCGCCGGAGGTAAGGTGCGCGTGCTGACACGCATATCAAAATTTGCCTCTATAGCCTATGTATCAGGTAACTCCGTGATAATCGTGGTTGCTGAGAGAGCCATTTTATGTCTAGGTGGAATATTACTCGGATGCCATGCAGCGGTGGATCCACATGGACGCCTGTGAGGCGGCCTATGACCAGCCCCTGCTGTATGAGGTGAGCCTCCTTTCAAGAATGAGGTGCTGCAGCAATAGCAGTGCAACGCTCGGCAGATGATTTGTGATATTTTGTGTGACACCCATTTGGACACCATGCGAGGATGGTCGGAAGCAAGATAGCGGACAGGTAATAAAGATTAAAATAATAAAATAATAAAGAAATAATAAACAATAAACATAAAAATAAAAATGAAGCCTTGGTAAGGAAATTTGCAGGCATCAGACTTTTACGGGGGTAGCACTTTCTAGCATAGCTCACCCTTGTTCAGGGCAGTGCATAAACCTGACACCCTCTTTCCCACGCACCACCAATTGACCGTATGGAATGCCATTTCTAGAACAGGTGCCCTTCGTCAGTGTTTGCCACACTACCCACCCCCCACCAACTCCTCACCTTCTCATCTAATATCA
>JADEYI010001324.1_pt1 | contig 19509 bp, 16 predicted proteins | sample 8542331 | NCBI WGS metagenome assembly JADEYI01 (sample SAMN16510988, study PRJNA670497) | mine drainage metagenome | isolation source: biofilm near Copperflume 1 | place: Germany: Marsberg coppermine Kilianstollen | collected 2018-02
ATCATGTACAGCGTGCAGACCTACACGAAACCGTCGGCATGGTATCGCTACACCGGCGCGGGCGAGCCACAGGCAACGGAATTTCGCACCGAGTCCAATGTAGATCTGGACGACATTGAAGTGCGCCGGGCGTTCGCGCGCTCCAAAGACGGCACCCAGATTCCGCTGACCATCCTGATGAAGAAAGGCACTTCCCTCGACGGAAAAAACCCCACCTTGATTACCGGCTATGGCGGGTTTGGAATCAGCACGACGCCATTTTTTGCCGGATCCTTCGCCCGCCTCTGGTTCAACCACGGAGGCGTGTGGGTCGATACGAACCTGCGCGGCGGCGGCGAATACGGCGAAGCGTGGCACCAGAACGGGATGCTCTTGAAGAAGCAGAATGTCTTTGACGACTTCGCCGCGTGCTCCCAATACCTCATCGCGCACCGCTACACATCGCCCGCGCATCTTGCGGCCATCGGCGGCAGCAACGGCGGCCTGCTGATGGGTGCGGAGATCACCCAGCATCCGCAAATGTTCCGCGTCGTGTTGTCGATCGTCGGCATCTACGACATGCTGCGGATCGAGCTCGACCCCAACGGCACCTTCAACATCACCGAATATGGAACGGTGAAAAATGAAGCGCAGTTCAAGGCGCTCTATGCCTATTCACCCTACCAGCATGTGGTGGCCGGTACGGCGTATCCGGCGGTGCTGTTCGTCACCGGAGACAACGATCATCGCGTGAACCCCGCGCACTCCCGCAAGATGACGGCAGCGATGCAGGCGGCCACCAGTTCCGGGCTTCCGGTCATGCTGCGAACTTCCGCCAATGCCGGCCACGGCTTCAGCACCAATGTCGATGAGGCCACACAGGAAATGGCCGACATCTACACGTTTCTGCTCGCGCAGCTTGGCATCCCGTTGGCTCCATAGCAGGGGGGGAGGATTGTCATTCGCATGAATCGGGGCCTCCCTGCATGACGTCATCCTGGGCCGAGCACAGCGGAATGAAGAATCCAGAGAATATCGGCTTGCGCGCGCAGCCATCACCCTCTGGACTCTTCGCTTCGCTCAGGGCGGAGCCGGCAATCATTCCTCGGTTGCAAGATCGCTTTCCTCGAATGCGGGCAGCGCAGTCTCTTCCACGCTCCACGCCTTGAGTACCGGAAAAATCGTTCCCATCGAGAACCCCGCCCGCACCAGGCTGCGGACCACGCGCGCCGTCTCTTTCTCGGTGGTCGGCCTGCGAAGCCGTTTGCGCTCGATATAGCGGCGGGCCTGCTCCGCCTCCGGCAGGTCCGCGTAGGCCGCGTCCAGCGCTTGGCTCACGGTCTCCTCCTGTACGCCGCGCTGCATCAGCTCCTGCTGCACCCGGCGGCGGCCAAAGCGCTGGTTCTCCTGGCGAAGCCGGGAATAGTCGGCGGCGTAGCGCGTGTCGTTCAGGTATTTCAGCTCCAGCAGGCGCATCACCACAGCTTCTATTTTTACGTCTCCCGCCTCGCCGGGTTCGACCCGCCGCCGCATCAGCCGCTTCAATTCCGCGACCGTGCGCATCTTGCGCCCCAGGCTGCGCACCGCGTATTCGTACAGCGCGGCAGCGTCCAGTGGCTCTCGCGGCCTTCGTTTCTCCGGGTTCGATCGCCCGCCAAACGCCATCGGCTTCCTCTGGGAAACTGTCTCTGCTGTTGATCGTACAACGCGCCGCCACGGGTGCCGCGCAATGCCGCCAGCCACTCGCGCTTCCCCGGTAAATCGTTGAATTTCCAGCGAAATCACGTGACCATGTTGACAATGTGTTAACTAATTGTGAACCTTAGTAACCGGCTGTGGAGGGAAAGCATCCATCGCCGCCGTTTCGTCGTCTATGGTGGTAGGGGAAAGCGACGTTGGCCGTCGCTGTTGCCTTTTGAGGGTACCCTTGATTTCTTTCCAGCTCATTCCCGCATCACCAGCCGGCGATCATGGCTGCCGTCCTGGCTGCGGTCTTGATCGCTTCACAAAGCATGCCCGCTCCATTTCTCTGCGCATCCGGTCGGCTGCGTCGACATGGCTGTCCGCATTATTCTGCGCTGTGTTATTGGCGTCCGCGCCGCCTTCGCGGGCGCAAAATCAGGCTGCATCGCCGCTCTCCATGCGACAGCCGAAGAGCTCCACCCCGGCTCCTTTGGACTCCGGCTTTGGCCCCCTCGACCCGTCTCAGCCGCGCGGCATTACACCCGATCAGATCATCCATAAGTTCGCCGCCAGAGAAAGTCAGTTCAAACGCGCGATGGACAATTACACCTATCGCCGCACCGTCAAGCTCGACACCCTGGACAGCGACGGCAGCGTGGATGGCGAATATCTCCAGGTGGACGACATTGTTTTCAGCTCCACCGGGCAGAAGCATGAGCTGGTCGTCTACGCCCCGGACAATACCCTCACCCGCGTCGCCATCAGCCCGGCCGACTTCGACGACATCGAACACCGTCTGCCCTTCACCCTCACCACCCAGGACATTGGTCTCTATCGCGTAACCTATGCCGGCAGGCAGTCTGTCGATCAGGTTCCGACCTATGTGTTCGATGTTGCCCCCAGGCAGATGGAAAAAGGCCAGCGGTACTTCGCTGGTCGCATCTGGGTGGACGCGCAGGATTTTCAGATTGTGGTGACGAACGGCAAAAATATTCCGGATGACACCCGCCGCGGCCATGAGGACCTGTCCGTCCCATTCACCACCTACCGCCAGCAGATCGACGGCAAATACTGGTTCCCGGTCTACACCCGCGCGGAAGGCACGCTGCACTTTGAAAACTGCAAACAGTGCCTGCCGGAAGATGTCCACCTGCGAGAGATCGTGAAGTACGGCGAATACAAACGCTTCGGCTCCGACATCCACATCCTCTATGGTGGTCTCGACCTGGCGGACGGAAAATCCCGGCCCTCCCCGGCAATCGGCCCCACCGGCGGACCGCAAACCGCCAGCTCCGTCCCTGCCGCGGCCGGCCCCAACTCCACTCCGGCAAACCCGACCAAGGAATAACCCAGGCGCAATCTTTTTGCGCGGGCAGCCGGTCAGGCCTTTTCCGCAGCGGTCTTTTTCTGTGACTTGGCCTCTCGAAAGCGCTGCATGGACGTCGTGATCGCCTCGCGCGCCTGCGAGGCGTCATGCCAGCCTTTCACCTCCATCCGCTTCCCTTCCAGGTCCTTGTACACGGCAAAAAAATGGACGATCTCCCGCAGCATGTGCGGATAGATTTCCGTGTAATTCCACACGTCCGCGTAGCGCGGATTGCTGCGGCCCACCGCCAGCACCTTCTCATCCGGGATCCCCTGGTCCAGCATCTTCAGCATGCCGATGGGGCGAACGTCCATCACGCATCCCGCGAAGCTCGGAGAATCGACCAGCACCAGCACGTCGAGCGGGTCGCCATCCTCGCTCAGCGTGCTCGGAACAAATCCGTAGTCGCCCGGATAATGAACCGGCGAATACAGGTTGCGGTCGAGCCGGAAGACGTGCAGCGTCTTGTCGTACTCATACTTGTTGACCGAGCCTTCCGGTATCTCGATCACAGCGTGGATCACTTCCGGAGCCTTCTGTCCGGTGGGGAGTTCCAGATAATTCGTCATTGCACAATTTTTCCTCGCCGCTGGCCGGCCCTCGAAACAGCCTGGCCAACTACGTATAATCACCTACGATGAAAGCCCATGTCTACGTGATGCTTCGCAAAACGGTCTTGGATCCTCAGGGACAGACCATCCACGCCGCCCTGAAAAAAATGCAGTACCTCGGTATCGACGACGTTCGCCAGGGAAAATATTTTCTGCTTACCCTCAGCGATGCCCTCACCTTGCCTGCGGCACAGCACGAGGTGGAGCGCATCGCGCGCGATGTGCTCGTCAACCCCGTAATTGAAGAGTACACGTACCGGCTCGAACCCTGATCCGCTCCATTCCGCAAGTACAATTGAATCCATGTGTGGCATAGTCGGTTACGTCGGCAGTAAAGATCCGCTTCCTGTCATTCTGGAAGGCCTGCGGCGGCTCGAATATCGTGGATATGATTCGGCTGGCATCGCCGTTGCCGGTGGACCCAACGGCCTGGAGCTGCGCCGCGCCTCCGGCAAGCTGAAAAATCTCGAAGAGGTCCTGCTCCTGCAGCCGCTTCAGGGCACCTACGGCATCGGCCACACCCGCTGGGCCACCCACGGTCGCCCTACAGAGGAAAACGCGCACCCCCACCGCGACTGCACCGGACGCCTCGTCGTCGTGCATAACGGGATCGTGGAGAACTACCTGCAATTGAAACATCGCCTGATTGCAGAAGGCCATAAATTTGTAACTGAAACAGATACAGAAGTGATCGCCCACCTGATTGAATCGGAGCTGGCGCAAGCCAAACAGCAGCAGCGGGAGATTTCGCTCGAAGAGGCAGTGCGCTGCGCCATCACCCATTTGACCGGTGCCTTCGCCATCGGCGTGGTTTCCGCCGACCATCCCCAGAAAATTGTCGCCGCGCGCTTCGGCGCCCCTGCCGTCGTCGGCCTTGGAGACGGCGAATACTTTATCGCCTCCGACGTGCCCGGCATCCTGCACCACACCCGCGACCTGTATTTTCTGGCCGACGGCGACATGGCCGTTCTCACTCCACAAGGCGTGACCCTCACCGATTTTTCCGGCAAGCCCGTTGAGCGCAAAGTCCAGCACATCCTTTGGGACCCGATCCAGGCCGAAAAAGGCGGCTACAAGCATTTCATGCTCAAAGAGATTTTTGAGCAGGCCCGGGCCATCCGCGACACCACTCTGGGCCGCGTTTCGCCCGACACCGGCAAGGTGTTTCTCGATGAGATGCAGATCACCGAAGCCGAATTTCGCGCCGCCTCCAAGATCAACATCGCCGCCTGCGGGACCAGTTGGCACGCCGGGCTGGTCGGAAAATACATGATCGAACGGCTCGCGCGCCTGCCCGTCGAGGTGGACTACGCCAGCGAATATCGCTACCGCGACCCCATCGCCGACCCCAGGGCCATCGGGCTGCTCATCACCCAGTCCGGCGAAACCGCCGACACCATCGCCGCCCAGCGGGAGATCGCCTCGAAAGGCTCGCGCACCCTCGCCATCTGCAATGTCGTCGGCGCCGCCATCGCACGCGAGGCCAACGGCACCATCTATACCCACGCCGGGCCGGAGATTGGCGTCGCCTCGACCAAAGCATTTACCGCCCAGCTCACCGCGCTCTTTATCCTCGCCCTCTATCTCGCCCAGCAGCGCGAAACCGTCGATGCCGCCATGAGTCTGGAACTGGTCGAGGAGCTGGGCCGGATTCCCGCCAAGGTCGAAGACCTGCTGCGGCAATGCGGGCCCGCCTGCGAGGCACTGGCGAAGATATATTCGAATGCCGCCGACTTCCTCTTTCTCGGCCGTGGCATCCACTACCCCATTGCGCTCGAAGGCGCACTCAAGCTGAAGGAAATCTCCTATATCCACGCCGAAGGCTATCCGGCTGGCGAAATGAAGCATGGCCCCAACGCCCTGATCGACGAAACGCTGCCCGTCGTGGTGCTGGCGACGAAAGACAATAACGATCCGGGATCGAAGCAGCGGTACGAAAAAACGCTATCCAATATTCAGGAGGTGACCGCCCGCTCCGGTCAGGTGATTGCCGTCGCTATGGAAGGCGACCGCGAAATCGCTGGACTGGTGGACCACGTCGTGTATATTCCCCACGCGCCGGAACTGCTCCTGCCCCTGCTCGAAGTAGTGCCGCTGCAACTGCTGGCCTATTACATCGCCGTGCGCCGCGGCTGCGACGTCGATCAGCCCAGGAACCTGGCAAAATCCGTCACCGTGGAATAGTACCTGTCGGAATAGCACGCTGTCGGAATAGCGCACCTTTCGGAATAGCGCATCTCTCCCGACAGCGTGCAGTGGAAGTCCGAACCCGCTGCGGCCGTTCCCCCAAGGCACGCCCGCAGCGTCGGGATATTATTCCGCGGGATCGTAATTCAGGTTTGGTCCCAGCCATCGCTCCACCTCGGCCACGCTCATTCCCTTGCGCCGCTGATAATCCACCACCTGGTCGCGGTCGATTTTTCCCACGCTGAAGTACCGTGATTCCGGATGCGCGAAGTAGAGCCCGCTCACGCTGGAGCCCGGCCACATGGCGAATGACTCCGTGATCGTCATCCCCGTATTGGCCTCGACGTCGAGCAGCCGCCAGAGCGGGCCTTTTTCCGTGTGGTCCGGGCACGCCGGGTATCCCGCCGCCGGCCGGATTCCCCGATATTTTTCCTGGATCAGGTCCGCATTGCTCAGGCCCTCCCCGCTGCCGTAACCCCACTCCTCCCGCACCCGTTTGTGCAGGCATTCCGCAAAGGCCTCCGCCAGCCGATCGGCGACCGCCTCCGCCATGATCGCGTTATAGTCGTCGTTGCTGGCCCGGAACCGGTCGCATAGCTCCTTCAGGCCGATCCCGCTGGTCACCGCGAAACCGCCCAGGGTGTCGGGCAGCCCGGTCTCTTTCGGCGCAATAAAATCGGCAAGCGAACGGCAGGGCTCGCTGCCTTCACGGTTCGCCTGCTGGCGCAGAAAATGGAACCGCTCCAGCACCTTCCCACGCGTGTCGTCCGTATACAGCTCGACATCGTCGCCCACGGCGTTGGCCGGAAAGAAACCGTAAACCCCGCGCGCCGTGATCTGTTTTTTCTCGATCATGACATCCAGCAGTGCATTGGCATCCGCGAAGAGCTGGCGGGCCTGCTCGCCCTGCTCCGCATGCTCCAGAATCCGCGGGTAAACGCCTTTCAGCCCCCAGGCATGAAACAACGGGCTCCAGTCGATGAACTCCCGCAGCGTCGCCAGCGGAAAGTCCTCCAGCACGCGCACCCCGGTAAACGCGGGCACCGGCAGATCTTCGGCGCGCCATTCGATCCGGGTCCGCCTGCCGCGTGCCGTCTCCAGCGGGACGACCGCCTGCCGCGGCGCGGCATGGGCCTTGCGCAGCGCCTCGTATTCCGCGCGATGTTCGGTCACAAACGTCGGCTTGCCTTCTTCGCTCAGCAGGCTGGTGGTCACCGGCACCGCGCGGCTGGCATCGAGCACATGGATCACCGGCTCGCTGTAGTGCGGCGCGATCTTTACCGCCGTATGTCTCCGGCTGGTCGTCGCCCCGCCGATCAGCAACGGCAATTTGAAACCCTGCCGCTCCATCTCGCGGGCCACGTGCACCATCTCGTCCAGAGATGGCGTGATCAGCCCGCTCAGCCCGATCACGTCCGCCTTCTCCGCCTTCGCGCGTTCCAGGATTTTTTCGCACGGGACCATCACTCCCATGTCGATCACTTCGTAGTTGTTGCACGCAAGCACCACGCCGACAATATTCTTGCCAATGTCGTGAACGTCGCCCTTGACGGTTGCCAGCACAATTTTTCCCTGCGCCTTCACCGTCTGGCCGGCCGCGGCCATCGCCGCCTTCTCCGCCTCCATGTACGGCGTCAGGTGCGCGACCGCCTTCTTCATCACCCGCGCGGACTTCACCACTTGCGGCAGAAACATCTTTCCCGCGCCGAACAGGTCGCCCACCACCCCCATCCCATCCATCAGCGGGCCTTCGATCACCAGCAGTGGCCGTCCCAGCTTGACGCGGGCCTCTTCCGCATCGGCTTCTATATAGGTATCGATGCCCTTCACAAGCGCGTGCGAAAGTCGCTCCTCCACCGTGCCGTTGCGCCACTCCTCTGCCTTCTTTTCGCTCGCCGCCGAGCCCGCGCCCTTCAGCGTTTCCCCATGCTCGACCAGGCGCTCGGTCGCGTCCGGACGCCGGTTCAGCAGCACGTCCTCGACCAGCACTTTCAGCTCCGGCTCAATCTCCTCGTACACTTCCAGCATCCCGGCATTCACGATGCCCATGTCCATGCCCGCCGCAATCGCGTGATACAAAAAGGCGGAATGCATCGCCTCTCGGACCTTATTGTTGCCGCGAAAACTGAATGAAATGTTCGACACGCCCCCGCTCACCTTCGCGTGCGGCAGGTTGGCCTTGATCCATCGCGTTGCCTGGATGAAATCCACCGCGTAGTTGTTGTGCTCCTCCATCCCGGTGGCGACGGTCAGAATGTTCGGATCGAAAATAATGTCTTCCGGCGAATGGCCCATCTCGATCAGGATGCGATAGGCGCGTTCGCAGATACGAATCTTGTCCTCATACGTTGCCGCCTGGCCCTGTTCGTCGAAGGCCATCACCACCACCGCCGCGCCGTACTTCAACACCGTGGCGGCGTTCTGGCGAAATCTCTCTTCTCCCTCTTTCAATGAAATGGAGTTGACGATTCCCTTGCCCTGCAAGCATTTCAGCCCCGCCTCGATCACCTCCCATTTTGAGGAGTCAACCATAAACGGCACTTTGGCTACTTCCGGCTCGCTCCCCAGCAACTGCAAATAGCGTGTCATCGCCGCCACGCCGTCGATCATGCCCTCGTCCATGCAGATGTCGAGCACGTTCGCGCCGTTTTCCACCTGCTGCCGCGCCACCCCGACGGCTTCCTCGTATCTGCCCGCTTTGATCAGCTTTGCGAACTTCGGCGAACCGGCCACATTCGTCCGCTCGCCGATCATGATGTAGACGCCCGGCTGCTGGGTGAAGGGCTGCGATCCTGACAGGCGAAGCGGCTTCGTCTCCGTTGCCCCGGCTGCGCTTTCGCTGCCAGGCACGCTCATGCCGCGTTCTCCATCTGCCGCATCCACCTTCGCGGAGCTTGCCCTTCCAGCGCCCTGGCGATTGCCGCGATGTGCTCCGGCGTGTTGCCGCAGCAGCCTCCGGCAATGTTGATCAGTCCTCCACGAGCAAAGTCGCCCAGATACCTCGCCATGTCCCCCGGCCCCAGATCGAACCCCGTCTCCGCCAGCGGGTTCGGCAATCCCGCGTTCGGATAGCAGGAGATGGCCACGTCCGCCTTCGCCGAAAGCTCGTCGAGAAACGGATACATCAGATCGGGGCCAAGTGAGCAGTTGAGTCCGACCGACAGCGGTTTCACATGCTTCACCGCGTTCCAGAACGCTTCCGTGGTCTGCGCCGAGATCATCGTCTCCCCGCCGCGTCCCACCGCCGCCGAAATCATCACCGGCAGTTCCCTGCCATTTGCCGTCAGGCCGTCCTCATCGAACACCTCGCGGATGGCGACCAGCGCCGCCTTGGCGTTCAGTGAGTCGAAAATCGTCTCGACCAGCAGCAGGTCCGAACCTCCCGCGATCAGCGCGCGCGCCTGCTCAGCGTAAGCCGTCTTCACCTGGTCGAAGGTGACCACGCGGAACCCCGGGTCGTCCGCGTCCGGGGAGTTTGAAAGAGACACCGTCATCGGCCCCATCGCTCCGGCCACAAACCGCTGCCGCCCGGTCGCGCTCCCCACGCGGTCCGCCCATTCGCGGCACTGCCGCGCCGACTGCTCGTTGATCTCCCACGCCAGGGTCTTCAAAAATGGGTCGTCGATGGTCCTCTGATAGAACTCCGGATCTTTCCGCCCCCCATGCTCGCGCGGATCTTCCACGAAGAACTCGCTCTGCACGATGCTGGTCGCGCCAAAGGTGTTCGTCTCGATAATGTCCGCGCCGGCCTCCAGAAACCGGCGATGGATGTCGCAGATCATATCGGGCTGCGTCAGTGAGAACAGGTCGCCGTTATTCAGCAGGTCCTTCGTCGCGTCCTTGAAACGCTCCCCGCGGATGTCCGCCTCCGTCTTGCCGTAGGTGCGGATCGTCGTGCCCATCGCTCCATCGATGATGGCGATGCGGCTCTCTAGGATCTTTTGCAGAGGGTGTTGATAGGCTGAATTCATTTGGTCTTTTAGATGGTCTGCGGCAGGACGGGGTCGCAAGCATCCATACGCCGCATTCAGATGGAATGCGCCTTTTCTATTATAGCGAGGCGCCCTCGGCTCTCCCTCGCGTCTGCCCGGTGCACCGCCACCGCCTTCCCCTGGAGTCGATAGCGCGCGGCCCCACGCTGCTTCCATCTCAGGCCGGCCGAATGCCCCAGCGGGCGCGGATCACGCATCGATCCTCCTGGCGCCTCTGCTGACGCCTCCTCGAACATCTGCGATACTCAGACAGGCATGTACAAACGAGTTCTACTCAAGCTTTCCGGCGAGGCTCTGGCCGCCGACCGTGGCTTCGGCGTCGATGTCACCCGCATCCACGAAATCGCCGAGGAGATATCCGACGTTCACACGATGGGCGTCGAGCTGGCCATCGTCGTCGGCGGCGGAAATTTCTTCCGCGGCGTTGCCGATCAGGCACGCAACATGGACCGCGTCTCCGCCGACCACATGGGCATGCTCGCCACCATCATCAACGCCCTGGCGGTGCAGGACGCCCTCGAAAAACAGTCGGTGCACTGCCGCGTCATGAGCGCCATTGAAATGAACCAGGTCTCCGAGCCATACATCCGCCGCCGCGCCATCCGCCACCTGGAAAAAGGCCGCGTGGTCATCTTCGCCGCCGGCACCGGCAAACCATATTTTTCCACCGACACCGCTGCCGCCCTGCGCGCAATGGAGATCAAGGCAGACGTCCTCATGAAGGCCACCAAGGTGGAAGGCATCTACAGCGCCGATCCGGTCACCAACCACGATGCGGTCAAATTCGACGAGATCAGCTACATGGAAATTCTTCAGCGCAATCTCCGCGTCATGGACATGACCGCGGTCAGCCTTTGCAAGGACAATGACCTGCCGATGGTCATCTTCAGCATGAACCAGCGGGGAAACATTCGCCGTGTCATCGCGGGAGAAAAGGTCGGGTCTCTGGTGACCACCTAGGGACAACACCCCGGCCCGGAATCGCCTGACTGCATCTTCCGCGATTGCATCTCAAGAACACTGGCTTCCAGAGAAAACGACCCTGCACCATGTCACTCGCCACCATCACCGCACCCACATCCGTCATTCGACGGCCCGTTCTACCGGCCCTCACCGGGCTGCGCGCATTTACCGCTACCAACATCGTCTTCTTCCATTTCTGGAACCCTGCCTGGTTTGGCCCTCTTGCCCCCATGATGGACAACGGCTATGTCGGAGTGAATTTTTTCTTCCTGCTCTCCGGCTTCATCCTCGCCTACAACTATGCCGACCGCCAGGCTGCCGGCGAGTTTCATCCCCGTCAATTCTGGCGCACTCGCGTGTCGCGGCTCTATCCCGTCTACCTCCTCGGCCTGCTCATCTCCTACCCGATTCTGCGCCTGGAGTGGACTCACCGCTCCCACAAGGATTTTTTCCTGGGCCTGTCCCTCACCACCATCATGCAGCAGGGCTGGAGCCCGCGCCTGGCCACCTTTTGGAACACGCCCGCCTGGACGCTCTCCTGCGAAGTCGCTTTCTACCTGATGTTTCCCTTGCTGCTCACCGTCAAGTGGCCGCGCAAAATTCGCAGCCTGCTCCTGCTGCTGGCCGGCCTCTGGCTGCTCTCCCTGGTGCCTCCATCCATCTATATGTGGCTGCGTCCCGACGGGCTCGCCCCCATCAACCGCATGTCGAACACCTACTGGCTGCGCGCTGTTAAGTTGACGCCGCTCCCCCACCTGCCGACCTTCGCCTTCGGCATCGTGCTGTCGCACCTCAACGACCGGCTGAAACTCTCGGATCGCACGCGCTTCTGGCTGGCGCTGGGTGGCCTTTCCGCCGTCACGACCGTGCTCATGCAGGGGCAGAAGGCGCCCTTCCTGTTCATGCACAACGGCCTCATCTCGCCTCTCTTCGCCATTGTGATTCTCGGGCTGGCTGGCCGCCACGCCATCACCCGCTTCCTCCGCTTCCCGCTTTTCGTCGCCATCGGGGAGGCCAGCTATTGCCTCTACATCCTGCACTTCAACCTCTGGCGCTGGATCCATGTCAGCGGCCTGCTCGTCCGCCTGCACCTCGTCCGCTTCGACCCCTGGATCTCGTACTTCATGCTGGAAGTCACCGCCTTCGCCGCCTACCGCCTGATCGAACGTCCCAGCCGCAACTGGCTGCAAAAGGTGTTGCCCGCCCGGGCCTAGCGTATTTTCCGTTTAGATGTGGCTGGATAAAGATGTGGCTGGATAAAAACGCCCTGTCGTTCTGAGCGCAGCGAAGAATCTCAACTCTCGTCTGTGCCTGAAAGAGAACCGCTGTAAATGCACTTCTCCTGCCTCTGGAAACAGGGCGAAATGCGTTCGATATATCTGCAATAATATACTTGACTGACTAACCAGATTTGGATATGATATGGATACCATGACAGGGCAGCAAATTACCATTCGAGATTTCGAATCGTCACCTTTGGAGAATCCGTCCATCCTAGGACTGCCATAGCGCCGAATTATACGGCTACCTTGGAACACTTAGACCCGCTTTCTTACGTCCGGCTTTATATTCATCAAACCACCGCTGTCGCTGCTCATTTCTGAGCAGGTCGCTTTGATCCTTGTGGAACGTGCGCAATAGGCTCGATTTGTCCTTATCGGTATAGACCTCTATCCATCTCTCTATCCTGCGATGGTCAGCGTAGTCCATGAAGTTGGCTTTTGCGAATACATTTACTGGAGTCTTCTCGAAGACCTTTCGTGCACCCTGAAAACAACTCCACGCGAGCAAATCTGCACACTGAAGTCCCGCTAGTTGTGGCCGATGCCTAAATACGTAATGATCTCCGTAGCGGCCAGGGTAGGCGCTCTCTTCTTGAGCCATTACCCGTTCGATTTCTTCCTTGCACTTCAAACTCTCCGGCCAATCGAACACATATTCAAGCGGACGGCCAATGCTGTGTTGCTGCTGCCATTTATCAAGCTGGCGTATAAGTTGCCTCACTGCCCAAATGTAGTGATTCCTGCCGCCGATTTTCTTCCATTCCTCGGTTAGAGCTTCATCGTAATCTGCCTTTTTCAGCGTGTACGAAATCGCTTTCAAGCCATACTTTTTGGAAATTTCGCAAGTCCGCGCAAAAACCTTGTGCACCTTCTCGTCGCTCCATCCGACGAATGGGGATTTATCCTTTCGGTTGTAGGCGCACTCCGATGCGTGAAGGTCGGAAAACCCATACCTCTTGCGAAGATTGTCCCACTCCGATTCAAGCGCCTCAATCCTTTTGGCAGGAATGATTAGGGCAGAAGCTACCGCAATTTTTTGGCTGGGCGATGTTCCACTATCATCGACGTATACGGTAAACATGGCGAGGTTTGCTCTTTTCCATCTTGCCCCATATGCACTCAATAAGAAATGTTTTACTGGGGAGAGAACTTTATTTTTACGCGGCATGGGTATGCTATCCTCGCTACTAACAAGGATGATCCGCAGTGCCGAGTACACCTACCACTTCCGCCAAGAATGTAACGGGTGATTTCGACAAATTCACAGATTTTATGCGTCGGCTGATCGCCGTTCCGCATTCGGAAATCAAAGAGCAATTGGACGCCGAGAAGAAAGCGAAGCAAACGTCTAGAGCTCCCTCCGCCCGCGCTTCCCGCCCCAAATCTTAGTTTTGCGTTTGCCCCACCTTGCCGGTCACCTCAGCATAAGTGAGCCGCTTTCCCGCGATCTGCGAAAGCGCCAGATAAAACCTGTCGGCATCCGATACCTTGTTACCAAATTCGTCTTTGCGGTGATTGTAGCGGAACACCTGCTCATCTACATATCGCGCTAGATGAAATGGCTCGACGGCGACGTAGGTTCCGTTCAATCCGCGCTTCAGGCAACTCCAGAAGTTCTCGACGCCATTGGTATGCACGCGGCCATCGACATACTTCTCAAGATGGCTCACGAATGCGTGGGTGTATTCCTTTGGGATCGGCCGATAGGCTTTCGCTTCATCGGTGTAAATCTTGGAGCCATGTTCGACGTGACTCAGAATCTCAGCCTGTAGAACTTGCCGAGTGACAGCGGGAACGATGCAGGCGCGAATCTTGCGCTGATTCCGATCCAGAATGCCCATCACTGCGCTTTTGCCAATCAGTCGAACATCGCCCTTGGTATCAGCGGCGTTGCGGACGACCTGGAGTTGCTTCCGCTTGCGTTCGTGCATGTTCTTGGATTTCCCGCCAACAAAAGTCTCGTCCGCTTCAATTTCGCATCCAGAACCGCCCAGCTTCATAAAAGTGCCGCTTTTCATCGCCAGGCGAATGCGGTGAAGCATGAACCATGCCGATTTCTGAGTTACGCCAATGGCGCGATGGAGTTCATAGCTGCTGATACCGTTGCGGCAATTGGTCAATAGCCACATAGCGGGAAGCCACTTCTCCAAACCAATCGGAGAATCCTCAAAGATGGTTCCGACCTTGAGAGAGAACTTCTGGCGCGGGTGTTTGCCGTAGCAGCGATAGACTCTCGCTTTCGCCAGATAGGTGACTTTGTCGGAATCGCAGATAGGGCAGCGCACAATACCGTCTCCCCAGCGAACTACAATCATGAACTGACGGCAATTTTCGGAATCGGAGAAGAATTGAATGGCTTGCTGTAAAGTCTTCGGCGCTTTCATGATCCAACAGTAGCAAAAAAAGTGTAGTCAGTCAAGTATATTATTGCCGATATATCTGCCAGATAGTATCTATCAGATATATCGAGGGGCATTTTGCACTGATAAAGGTGCAAAATGCCATATTCAAGACCGCTTAACGGTATCGCTACCGGGATCTAACGGCCGGCGCGCAAAGTAGAACAGCGAACCCATCAGCAGGGCGAACATTACGACCGAGATCCAGTCGTGATACAGCGGATTCGCTGGCGACATCTTCAGCAGATCGTACTTCCCCGTGGCCGACTCGTACAGCTTGAGCGCCACGCCCAGCAGCCCGACAATGCCTCCGGCTGCAATCAGGCCGCTGGCATACAGCGACCCCGGACTCACTTCGCTTTCCAGCGCATTCGCCGAACTGTTCTTTTCCACCGCGCGATCGATCATCCAGCGCACGATGCCGCCGCAGAAAATCGCCAGCGTGGTGCCGATGGAAAGATACGCGCCCACCGCAAATGACAGCGAACGCACGCCCAGCAGCTCGACCGCGATCACAAGAAAAACTCCCAGAAAAATCAGCCCCCAGGGCAGTTGCCTCGTCAGGATTCCGTTGATCACAGTCGCCATCAGCCGGGCCTGCGGCGCGGCGGCCTTCTCACTGCCGATGCCTTCGATCCACTGCACTTCAATACGCCCTGTCGCCGGATTGAAAAGATATTTTCCGTTCGCCAGCTCGTGCGAGCCCAGCGCATTCAGCAGAACATAATTTGCGCCGCTGTCGATCTGCTCCTTGCCGCCCGGCAGCTTCACACGAAATTGCGCCCGCGAAAAATGCTCCTGCTGCACAGTCACGCCATCGTCGGGATGCGCCAGATCATACGCCTCATTCGCGGGACGAAACTCCTCCAGCCCGCGGTTCATCGCCGTCAGCGTAACGCCGATTGACAGCGTCGAGATACAGACTCCAATCAACAGCGCGAGCTGCTGCTTCCACGGAGTTGCGCCGATCAGAAAGCCGGTCTTCAGGTCCTGCGAAGTGTCGCCGGCGTTCGCCGATGCGATGCAGACCACGCCGCCAATCGTGATCGCCAGCGCGCCGAAGGCCGGCGCCGTCCATCCCTTGACCAGAAAAATTGCGGAAGTGGCCATCAGCGTGGCGATGGTCATTCCGGAGATTGGATTTGCAGAGCTGCCGATCAGGCCGACAATGCGCGAGGAGACGGTGACAAACAAAAAGCCGAAGAGCACCACCAGCAACGATGCCGCCAGGTTTGCGAGCAGGCTGGTCTGCGCACCGGGAATCGGCTTGAATGTCAGAAACAGAAACATCAGAATCACCAGCAGCACGGAGCCGCCGATCACGGCCCACATCGGAAAATCCCGGTCCGTGCGTTTCTCGGCTGCGCTCGCGGCGCGCGATTTTCCGATGTTCTGCAATCCTTCGCGTAACGCGGCGAAGATGGTCGGCATGGTGCGCAGCAGAGTCAGAATGCCGGCGGCAGCCACCGCGCCCGCGCCCATCGGACGGACATACGCGGCCCACAAATCGCTGGGAGACATCTGCGAAATAGGCTGCGTGCCGGGATAAATCGGCCCGGTGAAATGCGCTCCGAAGAAGTGGATTGCAGGCATCAACACCAGCCAGGAAAAAACGCCGCCGGCGAAAATCACTCCGGCGACACGCGGCCCGATAATGTAACCGACGCCGAGATACTCCGGTGTCGCATCGGCGCGGATAGCCGCGCCGGGCAGCCAGCGCGGCTCATAGTTGGGAGTGCCGGGCCATGCCCCCAGCAGATTTCCATTCTGAAAAAGCGTGTAGACCGCGCCCAGGCCCAGCCCCCAGAACACGCGGCTGGCAAACGATCCGCCGCGTTCCCCGGCCAGCAGAACATCCGCACAGGCAGTTCCTTCCGGATAGGTAAGGTGCCCATGCTCTTTGACGATCAACTGGCGGCGCAGCGGAATCATGAAGAAGACGCCGAGCCAGCCGCCGATCAGCGCCAGGATGAAGATGCGGAAATACTCCAGATCGAAGCCCAGAAAGATGAGTGCGGGAAGCGTGAAGATGACACCTGCGGCAATCGACTGTCCGGCATTGCCGGTGGTTTGAACAATGTTATTTTCCAGGATCGATGCGCGGCCCAAAGCGCGCAACACGCTGATGGAAAGCACGGCAATTGGGATCGAGGCGGCGACGGTGAGTCCGGCGCGCAGCCCAACATACACAGTGACCGCGCCGAAGAGGACGCCGAAGACGCACCCCAGAAAAATTGCGCGAAAGGTAAACTCCCTGCGCGAATCCTCCGGCAGCACATAGGGCTGAAAGGCCGTCAACTCTGGGGGTTGAAAGCCCGCTGATGCTGTCGATTTTGTTGCATCGGAGACTGGTTCGGCGGGTGGTCTGGGTGCTGGCATTCGTGGACGCCTCTGGCAAATAGTTGCAAACGGTTGAGTGTAGTGCATCCGCTGGCGATGGCGAAAGAGCCAACGACTGCCAGCGGCTCGTACCGGGAGAATACAAGAAATTCCAGCGATAGGCTGTTCCTTTCAAGAAATCCGCTTATACTGCACTCAGCAGAATCCAACGCAGCACAGGTCGGGAGGTGCGTCTTCAGTAAGCCGCGCAGGCAGTTTCCAGATCGGGCCAGCAGTCTTCCGCCATCGGAGATGGCAACCTGGCGAGCGGTTGTGCGTGTTTTACGAAGTCCACTGGACGCGGCTGGCTGTGCGGTCTTCCCTTCCCCATGCAGAATTTGTAACCAGCCTCTGCTCCACCTTTCGCAATCCCCTGTCTGCGCTGAATGCTGGCGTAATCTGCACCAACAATCGACCGAAAATCTTTGCGCCCTCTGTGGCGAGCACCTGGGCTGGGGAGACCTTCGCTTTTCGGCAAACTCTTCCGTCGAAACCAGGACACTTTGCGATTTGTGTGAGCGGGCGCGGCCCGCGTTTCAGCAGGCAGTCGCTTATGGAGTGTATGAAGGCAGGTTGCGCGCGCTGATCCATTTGCTGAAGTATGAACGCGTCGCGCCCGTGGCCGTTCCGCTGGGCAAGCTGCTGGCGGAATCGATCGGGCTGCTGAAGGACCTGCCCGCCGAGCTGACTCTCGTCGTGGTGCCGCTCCACGGCTCCAAGAAGCGCGAGCGTGGTTTCAATCAAACCGCGTTGCTGGCGGAGTCCGCTTTTCGGGTCCTGCGCGGGAACCGTCCGGGCATGAAACTAGCGCAGGAAGCACTGGGGCGGCAGCGCAGCACTGGCAGCCAGTCGGGACTGACCGCGCGGCAACGGCGTTTGAATCTGCGTGGAGCATTTTTCGTTGCGGAGCCTGCGAGCGTTCGCGGCCAGTCGATTCTGCTGCTCGATGACATCTACACCACCGGCGCCACCGCGCGCGAGTGCACCAGGACATTGCTGGCCGCCGGTGCGGCAGCGGTATATGTGGCGACCCTGGCACGATCGCAGCGGGAAGGCGTTGCACACTGGAGCTCCGCGGTGATCGGATCGGGCGCGCAAGTTCCAGGAAGAGAACCGGCATCTGAAGTTTCAGTTTTTTCTTAAGGCCATCACGGGGAACAGGGATGTCATTGGGAAGAGCTATGGTGTACGCCCGCAAGCAAAAACCGCTATCGAAAGCCCACCATGCTCACGTTGAGCCGATGGCGCAGGAGCCGCCGCGTTCGTTTTCTACTCCTTCCGCCATGCAGCGGCCTGTGCTGGTGCTGAACGCCTCCTATGAGCCGATCAACATCTGTGGAGCGCGGCGGGCACTGGTTCTGATACTGAAAGGCGTAGCGCGTTCGGAGGAAGAACACGCCACCCTGCTGCACGCTGCGCGCGTCCGCGTGCCCATGCCCTCGGTGATTCGCCTGCTGGAGTATCGCCGCATCCCGCACCAGACCCGAGCCCTGTCGCGGAAGAACATTCTGCTGCGCGACCGCAACACCTGCCAGTACTGCGCGACCAGTCTGCCAGCGAGCGAACTGACGCTCGACCACGTCATTCCGCGTTCGCGCGGCGGCGTATCGACGTGGGAGAACCTGGTCGCCTGCTGCCATACCTGCAATCGCCGCAAAGGCAACCAGATGATCCACGAGCTTGAAGACATGCAGTTGATGCGCGAGCCGCGGCCCTTTTCCCTGCACACCAGCCGCCACATCATGCGCATGATCGGCAGCTCTGACCAGCGCTGGCGCAAGTACCTTTATTACTGATTCCTGTTCTGCCGGCGGCCCTGCTTCAATCGATCAAGCCGTGAGAACCCCATGTCTCGCCTTCGAGTCATGGGTATGAGTGGATTGCATCGCGGGCCTGCCTGCCACGACCGGGTCATGATGCGAATGATTAGAATTGCAGCGGCTTTTCCCAGGCGGAAAATGTGAACTCCGGCAGCGGCTTGCGCTTTCTGGGTGCAGTTTCAAGCGCGCGGATGGGGTCGGGCAGCGCGTTCACATCTCCCAGGTAGCCGATCGCAGTGACCGCGCCAATTTCATACGCGTCGGGTATGGCCAGCGCCGCGCGGACTTTTTCTCTGTCGAAGCCGCCCATCGAATGCGTGTGCATCCCCTGCGCGGTGGCCTGGAGCGCGAGGTACGCCGTGGCCGCCCCGGTATCGTGCAGCGCGTGGTGGTTGGGACTGCCGTTGTGGGCGAATGTCCTGGACCCTACAGACAGCATCAGCACAGGCGCGCTTATTGCCCAGCCCTGATTGAACTCCACCAGGGAATCGAAAATCTTCTGGTAGGTTTCGTCACCCTTGCGCCCGACGATAAAGCGCCAGGGCTGCTCGTTAAAAGAGGAGGCGGCCCAGCGCGCCGCCTCAAACAGGGTCTTCAGCTCTTCGCCACTGATGGCGCGATCGGAAAAAGCGCGCGGGCTCCAGCGATGCAAAATGACCGGTTCCACGCCAGGGACAGCAGGGGCATATTTAATGGACTCAAGTTCAGTGGACGAAGCAGCGGACATAGATCGTATTCCCTCCATACAGATAGATGATGCGAAGTGGCTGCCGCTTCAGAAAAACAGATTGCGGAAAGGAAAAGTCAGCCGTCGTACACTGTTGTATGAGTTCGACCACGCGGAGGG